>Ga0163144_10015582_pt1 | contig 15664 bp, 18 predicted proteins | sample OliLak19BULKMAT1_FD_123175 | JGI IMG/M metagenome (GOLD analysis project Ga0163144, IMG submission 123175) | Freshwater microbial mat bacterial communities from Lake Vanda, McMurdo Dry Valleys, Antarctica - Oligotrophic Lake LV.19.BULKMAT1 | ecosystem: Environmental > Aquatic > Freshwater >...
AATTAATCGAAGTAACGGCGGCAAACTCCGCTGCCGACTGGTCCGAACTTGGCAGGGTGAGCCCCGGTGACACGGCATTCACGCTGATCCTGGGGCCAAAGGCCTGTGCCAACATCGTGGTTGCCCCGGCCAGGGCCAGTTTGCTGCACGTGTACGAAAAGAAATCCGGATTCAGATTCGCCAACTTTTGGTCGAGGATATTTACAATCGCACCACGCACCAGATCGCTCTGACCCGCCATCGCTGACGCAAGTAGCACGGGTGCGGACAAATTCACTGCCATGTGTCGTTCGATCGCTCCACCATCCGCAATCGGCGGTTGATCGTGCACGAAGAGGGAAGCGCTATTGACGATTGCCGTCACAGGACCGCCAAAGGCCTGCCGCGTCGCAGCAAGCAGGCGCACCGATGCATCCGCTGCTGCAAGGTCTTGCTCAAGCGCTATAACGGACCGTCCGTCGCTCGACAGATCGGCGACAAGCGCGTGTGCATCCAAATCCGAATGATGATGATGAACGACAACCCGGTGCCTGCGTAACGCCAGTTCGCGAACAATGATTGCGCCGAGCCGACGCGCACCACCCGTCACGATAACGGTATGTCGTTTCGCAGATTGGCCCATCAAATCCCCATGAGCGCGAGCACTTCCTTGCGGCTGCGGTCATCGTCCTTGAAGACGCCCATCATGCGGCTCGTCACCATGCCGACGCCGGGCGTCCGCACACCGCGTGCGGACATGCAGGCATGGCTCGCATCGATGACAACCGCCACCCCCAGCGGCTTCAGATTGTCCCAGATGCAGTTCGCCACTTCCGCTGTCAGCCGTTCCTGAACCTGGAGCCGACGCGCATAGGCGTGGAGCACCCGCGCGAGCTTTGAGATGCCGACAACCCAATCGCTCGGCAGATAGGCGATGTGCGCCTTGCCGATGATAGGGGCCATGTGGTGTTCGCAGTGCGACTGAAACGGGATGTCCTTGAGAAGAACGATCTCGTCATAACCCCCGACTTCTTCAAAGATGCGCGACAGATGCACTGCCGGATCGTCCGAATAGCCCGAGCAATATTCCTTCCATGCGCGCGCGACGCGCTGCGGCGTGTCGATCAGTCCTTCTCGTGAGGGGTCATCCCCTGCCCAGCGAATCAACGTCCGAACGGCATCGGCAACCTCGTCTGGCACCTGAATTTTTTGCTGCGGGACTGAATCTCCGGTAGTCATAATGTCATTATCGTCGTCGTTCATTTTCACCCTTTGTCTGTCGATTCGTCAAAAACGCTACGTCAACCGTCGTTCATCCCCCAACGAGTTCGCTTTTGAAACTGTCTCATTTAGGCAACAATGACGCAAGTCCGCAGAATTGCGCGCATCTTTGATTGACGGAGCGAACCTGGCAACGCTAAAAACACCATATTGTTAAACCATGTCCGCAGAGGCCGTCAAAGAACGGTGTGCAGACCAGGAGGGGATCGTTATGAAAAAATTTGAACTGTTGGCGGCTTCAGCGATTGTGCTTTGCTTTGCGGCACCTGCCGTTGCGCAGAATACACCCCCTCCCCCTGCCCCTTCTTTGCAGTCCGCTGACAACGACGATTCCAGCGACGACATCATCGTCACTGCATCAAAGCGCGAGGGAACGCTGCTCGACACAGCGATTGCGGTTTCGGTTGTTACCGCCGCGACGATCGAACAGGCGCAAATTCGCGATCTGATCGATCTACAGACACTCGTTCCTTCATTGCGCGTTTCGCAACTTCAAACCTCTGCAAATACTAATTTCATCATTCGTGGCTTCGGCAATGGCGCCAATAACCCTGGCATTGAGCCATCGGTTGGCGTTTTCATTGATGGCGTCTATCGTTCGCGTTCCGCTGCGGCGATCGCCGACTTGCCAGACCTGCAGCGGGTTGAAGTTTTGCGCGGACCGCAATCGACGCTGTTTGGCAAGAATGCGTCGGCTGGCGTCATCAGCATCGTGACGGCTGATCCATCGTTCAAATATGGTGGCAATCTTGAAGCCACCTATGGCAACTACAATGCCGTCGTCCTCAAGGGCACGGTCACTGGCCCCATCACCGATACACTTGCCTTTTCGATCGGCGGCAATTTCAACAAGCGCGATGGCTATATCTTCGATGCCGGATTGAACCAATTCGTCAACGACCGCAATCGTTGGGGTGTGCGCGGTTCGCTGCTGTTCCAGCCAAACGCGGGAATGAAATTCCGGCTGATCGCCGATTACGACGCCATTAATGAAAATTGCTGCGGCGTATCGAACGTTGTGAATGGTCCAACCGGAGGCCTCATAGGTGCCATTGGCGGCAATCTTGATCGTGCCAATCCGCTTTCCTACCGCGTGTTCACCAATTTTCTGTCAACCAATGACATCAAGAATTATGGTGTGTCGTTGCAGAGCGACTTCGATCTTGGCAGTAGCCTGGCGCTGACATCGATCAGTGCTTATCGCGGTAGTGACAGCCGGACAAATGCAGACTCGGACTTCACGAGCGCTGATCTGATCGGCAACAACAGTAACGTTACGTCTATTCAGACTTATACGCAGGAATTAAGACTTACGTCGAACTTCGAAGGACCGCTCAATTTTCTGATCGGCGGATTTTATTTTAACGAAGGTATCCGATCGAACGGCAATTTGTCTTATGGTCGTGACTTTCGCAATTATGCCAACGGCCTGACTGGTGGTGCCTTGACGGCGCTTGAACCTGCATTTGGTCTGCCAGCAGGAACTATCGGTCGGCAGGGTCTTGGGCGCTTCGACAACTTCACCTATCGCAATCAGGCGTTGTCGCTCTTCGCGTCGGCAGATTATAAACTCACTGATCGCCTGACATTTACCGCCGGTATCAATTATACTTATGATGCGAAGCGGTTTGCCTCGAACAGTTTCAGTACTGACACGTTCTCCGGCATCGATTTGGACTCCGCACCCTTGGCACCACTTCGCCAGGGTCTGTTGACGCAGGGTGCGACGGCTGCAGGCGTTGGCGCACAATTGGGGCTGCCCGGCTCTGCATCTGCGGCCCAGGTTGCGGCCTTCGCGGGGGCTAATCCGGCTGCTTTTGGTGCGATCCAGGCCCAAGCTGCGGCATTTGGTTTGGCCAATCGCAACAATCTCGCCGCAAACGTAAACCCATTGCAAGGGCTGAAGGGCCTCCAGTTCTTACCGCCCTTTCTCAACGTTCCGAACATAGTCGAGCCTGCTCGGACCTCGGACAGCAATTTTACCTATAATTTGCGCATGGCGTATAAGTTTAACGACCACCTGAATGTCTATTTCACTTACGGGACCGGCTTCAAAGCTTCGTCGATCAATCTGAGCACCGACTCGCGCCCTGCCCCACAAGACTTCATTCCAGGCTCGCCCAATTCCAATCCGCCAACCTCGCCAATTCGTGCGGCAGGGCTTGCTTTGCCTAATCTGACCTCGGGAACGCGGTTTGCCGGGCCTGAGGACGCAACGGTAATTGAGGGCGGTATCAAGGGTTCCTGGAGCAAAGCAAGCTTCAACCTGGCAGTCTTCCAACAGGAAATTGCCGGCTTTCAGGGCAACGTCTTTACAGGAACTGGTTTCGTGCTGGGCAATGCGCCGCTACAGTCAACTTTTGGTATCGAGTTTGAATCGAACATCACACCGGTCCGTAATCTGAACCTCAGCTTTGCGGCGACTTATCTGAACCCTCTGTTTAACTCGTTTCCGGGCGGTTCAGCGCTGAACGCCGGTCTTACGGTCAGCCCGACTGACCTCACCGGTCGGCGTCCAGCAGGCATTGCGGAATGGGCTCTCTCGTTCGGCGGTTCTTATGTGTATGAAGTAAGCACAGACTTTAAGTTAAACTTCCGTGGCGATTACCAGTATAACAGCCCTGTTCAGATTGCCCAAGGCTTTCCACTTTAGCGCAACGTGCAGTCACTGAACATGTCGGTCACCGGCGCGCTGTCAAACGGCTTGGAACTGACCATTTGGGGCCGCAATATTACCGATGAGCGCTTTATCCAAACGATCTTCCCGTCGGTCGCTCAGGCAGGCAGCCTGTCGGGCTATCCAAGCCAGCCAGCGACTTATGGTGGGACCATCCGCTATCGGTTCTGATCTATAGAGTTCAGGGTTGACGACAAAGGAAAGGCCCCTGGCAGAAACCAGGGGCCTTTTTCTTCGGGTGTATTGATCGCCCATCAGACAATCCTCACGCCGCTTCGCGCGGATGGCGATTGCCAAGTCGCTCTGTCGTCAGCTCATGCGTTTCATGGCGCAAATCTTGTTGCCGTCCGGATCACGCAGATAGGCCAGATAGAGCTTGCCGAAGCCGCCATCGCGAACACCGGGGAGGTTTTCGCACGTCGTGCCGCCATTGGTGATGCCGGCTTCGTGAAACGCATCGGCTGCGTCGGGCGAGTCAGCCGCGAAACCCAACGTGCCGCCATTGGCGTGGCAGGCGGGTTCTCCATCTATCGGCTTGGTGATGATAAACAGCCCGCCGCCGTGCATATAGACGATCCGCTCGCCATTGATCATGCCGGGTTTCGCGCCGAGCGCCCCCAGCGTCGCATCATAGAATTTCTTCGATTTTTCAATATCATTCGAACCGATCATAACATGACTAAACATGAAGCAACTCCTCTTGTGGTGAACTCAATAAACGACGACGCTGCGGATGCTTTCGCCTGCGTGCATCAAATCAAAACCCTTGTTGATCTCGTCAAGTGACAGAATGTGGGTGATCATCGGATCAATGCTGATCTTCCCATCCATATACCAGTCGACGATCTTGGGGACATCGGTGCGTCCGCGCGCACCGCCAAAGGCGGTCCCCCTCCACACCCGCCCCGTGACCAGCTGAAACGGCCGGGTCGATATCTCCCTGCCCGCCTCCGCAACGCCGATGATGATGCTTTCCCCCCAACCCCTGTGGCATGCTTCAAGCGCCTGCCGCATGACATCGGTATTGCCAGTGCAATCGAACGTAAAGTCCGCGCCGCCATCGGTCAGCGCCTGAACGGCGGCAACAATTTCGTTTCCGGCGTTGCCACGCGCATCAACAAAATCAGTCATGCCAAATTGGCGACCCCACGGTTCGCGGTGTGGGTTGATGTCTATTCCAATGATCCGCGTCGCCCCCGCCATCCTCGCGCCCTGGATGACGTTTAGCCCGATACCGCCCAGCCCAAACACCGCGACACTATCGCCGACCTGCACCTTGGCTGTGTTGACGACAGCACCGACACCCGTCGTCACGCCGCAGCCGATATAGCAGCTTGTCTGGAAGGGCGCGTCCGCCCGGATTTTGGCGACGGCGATCTCGGGCAGGACGGTGAAATTGGAGAAGGTCGAACAGCCCATATAATGAAAAACGGGTCGTCCCCGATAACTAAAGCGGCTCGTCCCATCCGGCATTACACCTTTGCCTTGCGTTACGCGGATCGCGGTGCACAAATTGGTCTTGCCGCTCAGACAGCTTTTGCACTGACGGCATTCGGGCGTGTAAAGCGGGATGACATGATCGCCCGGCCCAACGCTGCTGACCCCGGCTCCAATCTCACGCACGATGCCTGCGCCCTCGTGGCCCAATATGGAGGGAAAATTGCCCTCACTATCCAGTCCGTCAAGCGTATAGGCATCGGTATGGCAAATGCCGGTGGCCATGATCTCAACGAGCACTTCCCCCGCCCGAGGCCCTTCAAGATCGAGTTCAACGATCTCAAGAGGTCTGCGGGGCTCAAAGGCGACAGCGGCACGGCTCTTCATCAACGTCCTCCCGTGGCATGTCGCATCGGGTTCAGCGCTGGCTGATGCTCCCCATCGGCGCTGCAATTATCACGCCTTGGGCACGACGCAACCGGGTTGGACAATGACGCTCATGATAGTTGCGTGATCGGGCTGCATTTCGCCGTGCCAGAAACTCCGTTCACAGGGCAAATAATCCACAATGCACTGAAAATAGTGACATTCCCCAAAAGGCGGCGCAAAAGAGTGTTACGCACTACGAGGGCGTTGTTCAGAAGCCGACGTGGATCGGCATCGAAAGGGAGGAATAAATTGGCTAAAGCACCTAAAAGCGAATCTGAAAAAGCAGCCGCGCCCAGGACCGGCGGTATTCATGCACCTGTCCAACCGTCACCTGAGCTGGGTGCTATCGTCGGCACCGCCAGGCTTCCGCGCAGCGAAGTCATCAGCAAGGTTTGGGCCTATATCAAGCAGCATGATCTTCAAAATCCCGCTAACAAGCGTGAAATTTTGGCTGATGCGCATCTGGAAAAAGTGTTCGGCAAAAAATCCGTCACGATGTTTGAGATGAACAAGTATATTGCGGCGCACGTTAAGGCGTGATCCTGAACGGGGGTGCGGCATGGCCATCGGTGTGTGGTGCCCCCGAGAGGAATCGAACCTCCGGCCTGCGGTTTAGGAAACCGTCGCTCTATCCTGCTGAGCTACGGGGGCACACGCAGGTTGCGTATAAGCCAGTGCCGCCCGGGTCAATTCTGAACGGTTCGCGGCACGACAGGAAATAAGAGTGGTGCAATCGGCACACCCTCTTCAATGAGTTCCAGCGCCTCTGATTTGCTTGTCTCGCCGTGGATTGGTGCAAAAGCCTCATCACCAAGATGCATTGAACGCGCGCGATCAGGAAAGCTGCGGCCCACCCATTCCGACGTTTCCAATGCTTTCGCTTGCGCTGCAGCAAGCGTCGTCAACAATATCTCCGGCGGCGGCGCATGAACAGCGCTCCGATTGCCTTTTGCTGCGATATTAGGTGCCATGGCGGCCTTTTCGATTACGTGATCGTCGCAAAAAGGACAATTGACGAGCCCCTGCTCGCGCTGTTGCTCATAGGAAGCAGAAGACGCAAACCGCGCCTCGAACACATGCCGTTGGCCGCAACGAAGATCAAAAACGATCATGCGATAACGGTAATGTCAGGAATTTCGCGGCGATGATCAAGCACGGGAATCCTGCGACGGATATCGTCGATACGCGCGTCATCGATCTCGGCAAATCCTAAACCGGGCGCCTCCCCCAAATCGAGAATGACTTTGCCCCAGGGATCGATGACCAGCGAGTGGCCATAGGTTTCCCGGCCATCTTCATGGACGCCAGTCTGTGCGGCTGCAACAACATAGGCAGCGGATTCGATTGCCCGGGCCCGCTGTAAGACGTGCCAATGCGCAGCACCGGTTGGCCGCGTGAACGCCGCCGGGATCGACAGCACCGTGGCCCCCGCGCCGCTCAGTCGCTGGTAAAGCGCCGGAAAACGAAGATCGTAACAAATCGACAGGCCAAGAACGCCGATTGGCGTCTCGACCAAGCTCGCCGAAACCCCCGACGAATAGCTCGCGGATTCGCGCCAGCTCTCGCCGGTTGGTAGATCGACATCGAACAAATGGATCTTGTCATAGCGCGCCCTGATTGCGCCCTTTGCGTCGATCACAAAGCCGCGATTTGCCAACCTGCCGTTGTCAGTCCGCAGTGCGAGCGACCCCAGATTGACCCACAGTCCATGGCGCGTTGCGGCATCGCGCACGGCCGCCAGAACAATGTCGTGCTCCTCAGTTTTTAATATGGGCTCTGCGCGGGCGCGATCCCGATCAACAAGCCCTGACATTTCAGGGGTGAAAAGCATCGTTGCACCGCCCGCCGCCGCCGCTGTGATGCCATTGACTATCGTCTCACAATTGCCAGCCGGGTCAATCCCGCTGCACATCTGGAGCAAAGCGATCTTCATTGGGCGATCAGGGCGTCCAGTTTCCCCTGACGATCAAGCATTGCCAAATCGTCGGAACCGCCAACATGCACTCCAGCGATAAAGATTTGTGGCACGGTTGTGCCCCCGTTGGCGCGCTCAAGCATTTCCAGCCGCATGGGTCCGCCCATCGTAATGTCATGCTCTTCAATCGCCACGCCCTTCGCGCGCAACAATGTGATTGCGCGGGCGCAATACGGGCAAAACGCCTTTGTGTAGATTTCAATCTTCGCCATCTGCTCTCAGTTGTGGTGCAGGCCGGTCAATGTCAATCATCTGTGGTCGAATCAATCACACGCGCCCAACACAGCAGGGTGACGCTGGACGCGCCAGCGTGTAGCAGGCATTTGGTGCAGGCGTTCGTCGTGGCACCACTGGTATAGACGTCATCGACAAGCACAACTGAACGCCCCTTGATCATGGTGTGCGCGTCACGTTCAATCTGAAAAGCGCCCTTTACAGCCTGCGCGCGGGAGCGGCGTCCCAGTCCCCGGAGCATCGGCGTGGATTTGTGACGTTGCAGCAGCGTGAGCGCGCTGGGTGGCCCCCCTAGCTTGGTGAGCGCCTGGGCAATCAGCGCGGCCTGATTGAAGCCGCGCCACCAGAGCCGTCGCCGATGAAGTGGCACGGGAATGAGCAGATCGGCCGTCTCCGGCATCAGCCGAATCATATGACGCGCGACTGTTTCGGCATACGCGATGCGTCGGCCATATTTCAGCCGAAGAATCAGGGCGCGGGGGATCGCATCATAGGCGACCGCCGCACGAACGCCTGCATGGACTGGCGGTTGCTCCAGACAGGTGCCGCAAAGCGCGTAGTCGCCGCGATCATGCGCGAAGGGCAGATTACATCCTGCGCACCACGGCGGCGTCAGCAGTCGCAATTTGCCCCAACAATCGCTACAAAATTGATGATCAGCCATCGTTACGATCTGGCAACCGGGACAGCGCGGTGGCAGCGCCAGATCGGCGACAAACCGGAACGGAGCGATGAGTTGCATTGCCCCTTGTCGGGGTGCGAACCCATCGGCACAAGCATCGGCGTGGATAACATCGATATTTTTGATCGTGCGGTCCGCAGACGACGCAGGGATCGCGTTGCGAACGACTATTCGACGCATGATTTTTTGCGAGCCTATATGATCGAAGGCTTGCTCGACCGTCTGTCGAGCGTATCCCGCAGCTTTAGCCACATCCTTGATCTTGGCGCGTTTGATGCAAGCTTCCCCGCACCCGACGGTGCGCGGATCGTTCGACTGGACGCGGGTTTGCGCTTTGCCGCGTTGGGATGCGGGGTGGCGGCGGATGAAGACCGGCTGCCCTTTGCTGATGCATCCTTCGATCTCGTTGTGTCGGCTGGTGTGCTTGATGGCGTCAACGATTTGCCGGGTGCTCTCACCCTTGTTCGCCGAATCTTGCGTCCGGATGGACTTTTTCTTGCGGCCTTCACGGGTGCTGGCAGCCTGACAAAGCTGCAATCGGCTTTGCGGCATGCCGAGGGTGATCGGCCTGCCGCCCGGATTCATCCCCAGATTGATGTCCGGTCGGCAGGCGATTTGTTGATGCGCGCTGGCTTTGCGCTGCCGGTTGCTGACGTCGAAACTCTAAACGTCCGCTACGGGTCGATACTGGGTTTGCTGGCTGATCTGCGGGGCATGGCGGCGTCTAACATCATGCCGGGTCGGGTGGCACTTTCCCGGTCAGCGCTCATGCGCGCCGCCGATGCATTTACGGCGTTGGCCGATGCCGATGGCAAGATCAGTGAGTGCTTTAACATCATCTTTTTGACCGGATGGAGCCCGTCTGCAACGCAACCCCAACCCGCTAAACGCGGCAGTGCAACCCGGTCGCTGACAGAAGTACTCAAGCCAAAATCCTAGACCAAGGCTTCGATCAGGCCAATCAAGGGTCGATCAGCTGGTGGCATAGCCAATGCGTGCATCTCAAGCGGTCGGTACCAGCCGATTGCCGGTGCCTCAATTGCCCGGGGAATCCCATCCCATTTGCGACACAGAAACAGCATCAAGACCAAGTGGCTATTCTCGATTGGTGCGCTCGCAAATGGTCCGGGCGCAAGACACGCAGATGACACGGAGATCCCGAGTTCCTCTTTAAGCTCGCGGATCAGCGCATCCTCAGGGGTTTCGCCCGTTTCGATCTTGCCGCCGGGAAATTCCCATAACCCGGCCAGAGATTTTCCCTGGGGCCGCTGCTGCAGCAATATCCTGCCATCTGCATCAACCAGGGCAGCAGCCACGACCAGCACAAGCTTCTTTTCCACCCTGCCCTCCCGAAAATTCGCCATTCATTAACCCCCCCGATGATATCAATTACCGAAGTGTAACGCTTGGGGTAAATGTCGTTGATGTTCTTGTTCTTGCGCAGACTGATTGGCGACCGTCGAGGCGCCACCGCAGTCGAATACGGCTTCATCGTATCATTAATTGTCATCGCCATGATTAGCAGTTTCCGGCTCGTTGCAAATTCAACGACGACGATGTGGGGCAACGTCACCAACAAAGTCGCATCGGCCACAGGCAACTGAGCCAAACAAAATCACGAGTCGCTTAAACCTTTATCAACCTAGACCCCCTAAGCCTGTCTCCGCTGATCCGGCTTTCCGGTCAGCCGGGTGACTGAAGCACAAACAATTTGGAGACCGGAAAATGAAGACCATTCGCAATTTCGTAAAGAACAGCAAGGGCGCAACCGCAATCGAATACGGTTTGATTGCAGCGCTGATCGCCGTTGCTGCCATCACCGCGATGCAGGGCCTGGGTAACCAGCTCCGCACCACTTTCGGCAACGTATCCTCAAATATGCGCGCTTCGTAAGTTTCTCCCAACTTACGCAATGCGAGGGAGGGGCAGCGAGCGATTGTGCGCTGCCCCTTTTTTTCGAAGGAGGCAAAAAATGGTTAATTTTATCTCAAGACTCCGCCGCAATTCAAAAGCGGCGACGGCGATTGAATATGGATTGATTGCTGCCCTAATCGCAGTGGCTGCAATCACTGCTATGCAAGGTCTCGGCAACAGACTTCGGACGACCTTTTCGAACGTATCGTCAAATATGCGGGCGAGTTGAGCACACCGACCAGCGCGCTTTTAGCGGACGAACAAAACTGCTGGCGGTCAGACATGCGGCGCTCCCTTGGCTGGCCGTTCGCTTTGCCCAGCGCAAACCGAGCTAGAGTCGTCGCGACAGCGCCTCGGCGAGTGGATGCCGCAGATTGACAAGCTCGACCAGGCGGCGGCTGTCAATATGGGTGTAAATCTCCGTTGTGGCGATATCAGCATGGCCAAGCATCAGCTGCAACGCGCGAAGATCGGCCCCGCCTTCCAGTAAATGGCTCGCAAAGGCATGCCGCAAGATATGCGGACTTACCCGATCGGGCGGAATCCCCGCCTCGAGCGCGAGCGCTTTCAACATCTGATAAAGCCTTATCCGGGACAGATGCGCTTTACCGCCCGGAAAGAGCCACCGGTTCTCCACGGCCACGTGATCGCGCCACTGCGCGACCGCAGCACGCGCGCGATCCGATATCGGCACGAGCCGCTCCCGGCCACCCTTCCCTTTCAGGATTAAAAACGGGCGATCCGGCGAAACGGCATTGCGCGGCAGCGACATCAATTCGGATGCCCGCAGGCCTGAGCCATAAAGCAGCTCAACCAGCGCCGACAGCCGCTTGTCTGCCGCGCTGACCAATGTTTTGCCGAGCCGCGCCGCCAGCACGTCAAAAAGCCGCTCAACATCGCTGTGAGAGAGTGTTTTTGGCAGCCCTCGGACAGCGCCAGGCCGGGGTAATGCGCCACCGGGATCATCAGGCCGAAAGCCCTCCTCTGCCAGAAAGGCATAAAAGCGACGAAGGGCTGCTGATTTTCGAGCAACGGTCGTTCGGGCCAGTCCCGCCCATGCCTCACCCAGCGTCGCCAATTCAGTGGCGGTAGCGGGGACGAGGCAGCGGTTGAGCTGATCGGACGCCAGGGTCAAATCGCTCCGATAGGCCGCAATCGTGTTCGCCGCTGCCCCTGCTTCAGCCGCCAACATCTCCAGAAATCGATCAATCAAAGCTTTGTCAGTAACTTCTCTCAAAGCCGCGTCAGCGCCTCAACTGCAATCATGCGCGCCTCGCCTTCAAGCCCGACCCGGTTGAGTGCAGAAAGGATGTTGTAAAGTGCAAGTGGCGAGACGCCTCGCCAATCGGTTGTCTGCATGCCGATCGCACAGAGCAAAACGACAGTTCCTGGCTGACGCGCAATCACCGCCTGATCTAGTGCTTTTGTCCAGCTATTCTGGGAACCAAGATCGACCCCAAGATCGCGGGCAAGGCTCGCGCTCACACCGGTATCGAGCAGCCCCAGTCCGGCAAGACCGGCCAGGAGAAGTTTTGGCTTGATCCCAGCGGAATCGCTTGGCCCGCCACGATAGCGATTGAAATCCCCCACTGACACTTTCCCAATAAAGGATCGCTCACCCAGCGTCAGCAGCGCCCAGCCCTGACTACCGACGTCTACGAAATCACGCCATTCAGACGCCTGCTTATGCAATCCCGCGCTGAGCATGGCTGCAATCAGCTTATCGGCCTCCGGGGTATCCTTGGCTGCGGCGACCCCCGCCGCTGCGCGGGCGGTGAGTATCAATCGCGGATAAGGCGTCAAAAATGTCTTCGGGTCGCCCCACAGGGCTCTCAGCGCTGCCAGTCGGCGCGTTCGATCCTGCTCGCTATGGGCCGTGCGCAAGTCACGCGCGATGGTGCCCTCGGCAATGGGTTGATCGTCGGCTTGCTCAATCTCACCAAATAGATCAACCAACGCGATGTTAGATAGCACACCCTGGGCGGCTGCCCGTTCGGCAAACACGGCCCGGGTTTTGGCATCAAGCATTGGCGACAGGGCTCGCCAATAATGCACCCGCGGATTGGCACTGTCTAACAATCCTTGAGGAATTGGGACGCCCGTGGCCATCGCCAGGCCATATCGCCAGATCGTCAGATGATCGACATCGTTCCAGTCGATTGTTACTGCCCGACGTCCGGCAGCACCGGCACCCACCACTTTTTCTGCCAACAATAGATCAGTGCCACGCGCGACGCCGCGCCGTCGAGCCGCATCGATCAGTGCTCCCGCTTCACCGGGAACACCCAACAATGCACGACACATTGCCTCTGCTAAAATCCAGGCCCGATCGCTCGATACGCGTTTTGCGTCATCGACAACGGGACAAACCAAAGCTGGGTCGCCACTCGCGAGCGCGGATTGCATGGCAGCCTCGAACAGCTTTGGCGTGTAGTTATCAGGATCGACGGCTTCGATTATTGCCCGCGAAACATTTGCCTCACCCATTCGCAGCAATAACCAGGCGCGTTCGGCCGCAAAATCTGCACCATTTACGTTGGCGGGGGTATCAACCCGTGACGCAAGCGCACGGCGCAGACCAATTGAGAGCCAGCGCGATGCGATCGGCGCGCGTAACCGGCTCATCAAGGCTTCAAGGTAACGACCATCCGCTGATCCAAAAGCCGTTGGGGACAATCCGCCCTGGGCTTGGCCAACAATCCCAATCCGCGAAAGCGACCGGCGCGCATAAGATGGCATCTCATATTCGGCAATCAATACAGGGTCGATCGGCAAGGGCGTGCCGGATAGTTCGCTGAGCGGTTCTGTCGGTGCCACCGGGTCTGAAAGGCCCGCGAGCGGGGTCGTCGCCGGGGCTGGTGGCGCAACATTGCGAGGCGTTTGCTGCGTTGTGGGAACCGGTGATGGCGACGGCGTTGGAGGTTGATCGAAGCCCGGCGGCAAAATCGACTCAGGCCGCTCCTGTCCCAACGCGGGCAGGCCGAACGCGAGGATCGCAAGCGCAAGCGCAAGCGCGTCACCCACAACCTTATTTCTGGAGCGATGCAAGCGGCACAACCTTTTCCACCCGCGTCATCGGCTTCTCAACGCTCAGCTGCCCGAGACCGGCAACAGTTGCACCGATAACGGCGAGAAGGATAATTGAGGCGATAAGCAAGCGGGACATGGACTACCTTGCAAAAAAGACCGAAAACAGGTCAATGACGAAGGGTTCGCGCATCTGACCGCGTCCCTTTTGCCCGAGGCAAGGGCAGGCTGTATAGCCCCTCCAGTCATGATGCAAAATCACCCATCTGCGAATCGTCGCTGGGATCGACCCATCGTCCTTGTCGGGCTGATGGGTGTGGGGAAGTCGACGGTCGGAAGGCGGCTGGCGGCACGATTGTCGCTGCCCTTTGTCGATGCCGATACAGAGATTGAATTGGCGGCAGGCATGAGCATCGGCGAGATATTTGATCGCTTTGGCGAGAGCTATTTTCGTGACGGCGAACGACGAGTCATCGCTCGACTAATTGATGGCACGGCAAAGATCATCGCCACGGGCGGCGGGGCGTTCATCAATGATGAAACACGGACGCTAATCCTGGAACGCGCGACCGCCGTCTGGCTGAACGCTGATCCCGCACTTTTGGCCGAACGCGTCCAACGCCGTGATACGCGCCCGCTGCTGCGTCATCGAGAGCCGCTGGAGGTGTTAACGGAGCTGGCCCGGGTCCGTGACCCGGTCTATGCGTTAGCCCCAATTCATGTTTCCAGCCGTCAGTCGCCGCATGAGGCGACGGTCAATGCCATTTTGAAAGCGCTCAAAGCATGAAGACTGTCGCGGTAGAGCTGGGCGCACGTCGATATGAAGTTGTGATCGAGGCGGGGCTTTTGGCGCGCGCACACAGGTGGCTGGCACCACTGGCACGTGGACGGACGGTCCCGATCGTCACGGACAGTAATCTGGAACCATATGTAAATATATTGCAGCAATCGCTCGATAGTATCGGAATTCGTTCAGCCGTAATGACGATTCCTGCAGGGGAGCAAAGCAAGAGTTGGTCAACTCTTGAGCAGTTGGCCGATTGGCTTTTGGGAATCGGAATCGAACGCGGCGATCACGTCGTCGCGCTTGGCGGCGGCGTTATCGGTGATCTGACGGGCTTTGCCTGCGCAATCGTCAAGCGGGGCTGCCAGTTCGTCCAGATCCCGACTACCCTGCTTGCCCAGGTCGATTCCTCGGTCGGGGGAAAGACGGCGATCAACAGCCGGGTTGGCAAGAACTTGATCGGTGCCTTTCACCAGCCCGCATTAGTGCTAATCGATCCGAACACCTTGGACACGCTGCCCGACCGCGAAGTCCGGGCTGGCTATGCTGAGGTGGTGAAATACGGGTTGATCGATGATGCCGATTTCTTTGGTTGGTGTGAGATCAATGGCGAGAAGCTGCTAGCCGGGAACGAAGAGGCTCGGGTGGCGGCAATCGCCCATTGCATCGCGGCAAAGGCGCAGATCGTTGCCGAAGACGAGCACGAACTAACCGGGCGGCGCGCGTTGCTCAATCTTGGCCATACATTCGGTCACGCGCTGGAGGCGGAGGCAGGCTTTTCGGATCGGTTGCTTCACGGCGAAGCGGTGTCCGCAGGTCTGGCGCTCGCGTATCGCTTTTCAGCCCAGACCGGACGATGCCCGGCGGTCGATGCGGAGCAAGTGACCGGCCACCTTGCCCGACTGGGCCTCCCCCATGATCTTGCCTCTGCAGGAATCGCTGCGACTGGCGCGGCGCTGGTCGATCATATGCGGCATGACAAGAAAATGTCGGGAGGCACGCTCCCTTTCATCCTGGCGCGCGGCATTGGGCAGAGCTATCTTGATGATTCTGTGGAGTTATGCGACGTCGCGGCTTTCCTTGATAGTGAAGTTCGCTGACACCTCTCGGCAAGTTGCGACGGACTGCAGATTGAGGTCACAATCCCGTTCGATTCCGCGCTTGCCAAGCCAGCCAGCACCACCCCACAATCATTCCAAGGCCACCAACCGGGGCAATTGCGCCAAACCAACGCGGAGCGCCGAG
>Ga0163144_10015583_pt1 | contig 15664 bp, 11 predicted proteins | sample OliLak19BULKMAT1_FD_123175 | JGI IMG/M metagenome (GOLD analysis project Ga0163144, IMG submission 123175) | Freshwater microbial mat bacterial communities from Lake Vanda, McMurdo Dry Valleys, Antarctica - Oligotrophic Lake LV.19.BULKMAT1 | ecosystem: Environmental > Aquatic > Freshwater >...
AAATTCATTTCAATAGACAATGCACGCTGATAAACGACTTCCTGAAAGCCATTTCCAATTATTTTATGAACTTCCATCGCACTTCCGATAATATTGTGCGTTATTTTATCTTGATCGTCTTTTATCATAAAATATTTTAGTTTAATATTGATAATAATCCCGAAAAAATCTTGTCAATCCTATAAATCTTGCTAAAATCTTGGTTTAGAAATTAGTTATCAATGCCGCTAACTGCGTTTTATTGATACGTTCTTTAAATGAAATTTTAATGTTCTGGTCTTTGTAGTGTTCGCCTAATGCCTCAAAATACTTTTTGGCAAAATCAATTTTCCCTTTTTCGTCTTCAGGTATTGCGGTAGAAGTTTTGTAGCCTTTTGCCTCTACTACAAGAAATATTTTTTTGCCTTCGGTGCTTTTTATAGCATAGCAAAAGTCAGGATTGTATTCACCAAGCGGTGTTTTAATTTTTAGGCGAGGAAGTTTGCCAAAAATTTCAATGCTGTCAATATCGGGGTCTTGTTCTACAATTTCCAATTCAAAATCGCTGTCGTATTCAATCACTTCTTCAAAAACCCATTTTGTTTTCAAAGAAAAATCGGCTGCAATATCTTTTTGAAATTTGCCAATGCTGCCTTCTTTTAAATATGTTTTTCCTTGTTCGGTTTTAAAAACATTTGGCAAAACCGTCCCGTTAATTCCGTCATACTTGATGTTTGCTTTTAGCATTGCCACCAAATTTTTGCGGATTATTTCGGTTATTTCTTTTTGTGCTTGCTCGGGATTATTGCAAAGCATTTTGGTTTTAAAATCAATACTCAAAGCGTTAAAAATCTTTACCACAAATGAAATGGGCGTTTTGGTGTTGTTGGATAAAGTGCGAACTAACTCCAAATAATCAACTTTGCTTTTGTAAGAAACCGTATCGGTTAGCTTTTCTGTTATTGCACCTTGCGTACCAATTTTATTTATATTGAGTTCTGCCCGAATGGTCTGCAACAAAATTTCTTCAATATTCAATGCTTCAATATCTGTTTTTATGTTTTGTATCAATTGGGTTTCTTGCTCTTCATTCAAGGTCTCTAATACATAAAAAGCATTTTTGTTGATGGTGTTCCATAAATTTTGGAACTCTACCAAGTGGGTTGCTTTAATGAATACTTTCTTTTTCTCTTTTTTCTTTTCGGCTTTTTGAACGTAAGTGTTTGTGTCTGTTGCAAACAAACTTTCAATTGCTTTTACTTGTTCTTCGGGCAAATTTTGTTCTTTCAAGATTGCAGAAAAGTCAGGCGATTTATCAAAAATATCAAGTCCATTGACGGTTGCCTTATAAACAATCATTTCTTTATTTTCGAGCATTTTATAAATCGTTCGAACCGTTATATCGTCAAAATTAAATTTTTCTTTGAGTGCTATTTTGAGTTCTTGCTCTGTAAAAGTTGTAGCAATCAAAAACGAATTACTCAAAATTTCATTTTGAATTGCCTCAACAAAACCTTGTTCTTTGCTTGAAACCACCACATCAAGATTGTTAATTTTCCAAAATTCTTCTTGGTCATCATTCAAATATTTTAGCGTGTTTCGTTGCAAATTTTGATTTACGCAAATGCGTAAGCCACGCCCGATTTGTTGCAGTTTTGATATTTCGCTCCCTTGATTGGATAGTTTACAAATAGTAAAAACATTCGGATTGTCCCAGCCTTCTTGCAAAGCCCAAATTGAAAAAATAAAACGTGTTGGACTTTCAAACGAGAGTAATTTCTTTTTGTCTTTCAAAATTTCATCAACCCCTACTTTTATTTTAGCGTCTGCATTTCCTTTATCACCCGAAAAATAGCCTTTATGAACCTGCAAAGTGTTGTCGCTATCAAAATCGTTTTGTAAGTATTTGTAGTATTCACTTGTTTGGTCAAGTTTGCTTATAAGTTCATTGTATTGTTTTTTGTATTCTTCTTCAAATAGGTTTTTGATTTTTGGATTTGCACCACGAAACAAACTGATGTCGCCTTCTATAAAAAACAAGGTGAGTGCTTTTATTTCCTGCTCAAACAAAGTCTTTTCTTTCTCAAAGTGTATTTTGATTGTTTCTTTAATCATTGCTCGCAATGATTCATCTGACAAAGAATAATCAACCTTTTCAATGGTTTCGTCTGCTAAAACAATGGTGTCTTTATTTATTTTTTTGATTGCTTTTCCGTTGAAAACTGCACCAATACCTAACTCTCGTCTTACAATAATTCCGTTGGTTAATGTGCTGACGATTGCTTTTTTGTTGTCAATAGCAATAAGGGTATCTGTATTTTCAATTACGTCTTGCGTATAAACAACAATTTTTTTTACCAAGTTTTGTCGGAAAGAAGAAATGCTATCCAACACATAAGCCACATTTGACAAAGGCAAACTATCTTTCTTCTTTGGAAATGTTGCTCCAAAACGCAAATAGTAATTATCAAACCCTTCAAAATAGGTTCTAAATGCATTACCCTCAAAACGATGTGGTTCGTCCATTATCACAATTGGATTCAAGCGTTTCAAACATTCCAAATATGATTTTGGCGGTTCTTGATTTTTTACAAACAATTCAGGTGCGTGAATATCGTTTTCCAAAGGTTTGTTTAGTAGGTTTTTATCTTTGTTGAAGGAACTGGGGGTCATTACCAAAACCGATAAATGCGAAGTGTTGATATATTGTTTTACTGCAGAAATGTTTCCGCTTTCATAAACAAAGGTTTCTATTTCCTTTTCTCTTTCGTTGGCGTAAAAACTTTTAAAATAATCTTTGGTGTCTTCTAAGTTGGTTTTTGTTCCCTCACGGATTGGAACAGTTGGAATAAGAACGATAAATTTTTTATAGCCAAAATTTTTGCTAAGTTCAAAAATGGTTTTGATAAACGTGAACGTTTTTCCCGTTCCCGTTTCCATCATTATGTCAATATTTTTTGTTTCTTGAACAGGAAAATTGTATTTGTGCTTTTTATGGTGTACCATCAGCACATCACCAAAATTTTCTTTTTGGCGTAGGCTTTCAAAAAGACTGATTGTGTTATTTACGCAGTCTTCTTGAAAAGCTTGTATTTCATATTGAAACTGTTTTGTTTCTGTTTTAGTCATCATTTACTACTTCAATTTTCTATCTTCAAAGTCAAAATTTAATTCGGTTATTCAATATTACGTATGCTGCAAAAGCCTTGGATTGTGTGTCGGCTTGTAGTTCTTTTAATTTTGCGAAGGCTGGGTACTTTGTCCACTATTTCTCTATCGTTCATCCTAGACTTACCACTAACATCTGTATAAACGCAAGTTCATGTTTTTCTCTTAAAAACTTGCGTTTATTTCCACTTTAAAAGTAAAACACTTCTGTTAAATATAAAAGGTTTCAGGCTGGTTTTTATCTAAATGCTGCTATTCTGTGACAAAATGAAGCTGATTATTTTATTGCTCATCATCTCCTATAAAGACAGGTTGAAATCTTTGAGGATTTGCCCAAAGAAAAGAAGAAGACGGAAAATGATCGTGTCCTCCTGGTAAATCTTGAAAAGGGGCAATTAATTCAGGAAAGTTAAGGTGTCGTGTATGCCTAGATTCGGTAGAAAAACAGTAATCTGTCAATAAAAACCGACTTACCAATTCTCTTTTGGGCGTAAAGTCAGGTTTTGAGAAAGAATTTTGAATAAAAAGGAAAAAAATAGGAAGCCAAATCAGCCCCATGATGATTCCTAAAATTATCTTTTCCTTCATAAAAGAGTTTTTCATTTTGAGTATCTTTCTTTTAGATAAATATCTTGTTCAGCTTTTATTTGTAGTGATGCAAGCAAAGACCATTGCATCGGCATTTATTTCAAAAGTACAGACTCAAGAGTTCTTATCCAAACTAGAAGGTTCATCTACCCATTCACGTCTGAGTATTGCATACTGAAATTCACTACCCCATTTTCCTTTAAAAAAAATATTCTCCACAAAATGCCCCTCTAACCTGAAACCGAGACTTTTGAGTAGCTGAATAGAGGCTATGTTATCTGCATCTACGATTTCTTCTACTCTATGAATCTTTTTTTGGTAAAATAAAAAATCTAAAATTCCTTGCAATGCTTCCTTTGCAAAGCCTTGCTTTTGGTATAAATGTGAGATGCTAATTCCTATGGAAGCTATTCTAGGGTCTTCATGAAGTTTGATGGCACAGTCGCCTATAATTGTATTTGTGGCTAAGTTTTCAAGCCCATATTGCACCCATTCGGCAGGTTTACCAAAGAGTTTTTCTTTTTGTGAAGCTATAAAATCGGCAGATTGCTCAAGGCTCATCACATCAAAGCCCTGATACTCAGTAACGGCTGGATTGGAGCGATACACAAAAAAATCATCTACATCAGAGGTTTTTAAATTTCTGATTTGAAGGCGTTGGGTTTGAATATTGAGTGTTTCCAAGTGAATATGCTTTAAGATTGAGAGCTTAGTGAGATATTGGTTATTTGTTTTGAAAGTACTCCTAAAAAAGATAGATAAGGAACAAAAGTTAAATAAAGCGACAAGTTAGTCTATGTAAGATACTCATTGTCAAATTATTATAAACTTATAACTCACTAATCTATTCTTTTCTACCATTTTTTGGCAATTAAGTAATAAATTTGCTCAAAAAAAAGACAGTAAATAGTTGAAAACAACTTTAACTATAAAAGAGATTATTACGATGTTTTTATATTGACAATACCGTTCAAGCGAAGACACTTGAACGAGGTAAATACTAGTGCAAGCGTCTTCGCTTGCACCTCTACAAATAAAATCAGAATAATATTTAAAGAGTAGTAAAAAAAACATCCTCTATTAAGAAATAGGCTTTATTTTTTTGGTCGGGATAATATGAATAATTATAAGCAGTTTTTAGTTAAAGCTATTAAGTTTGGCGTAGTTGGATTTTCAGGACTTGTCATTGATTATAGCCTCACTTACTTGTTCAAAGAGGTCTTTTTTACTGATAAATACATCGCCAATAGTATTGGTTTTGCTACTGCTGCCCTCAGTAACTTTATACTTAATAAAATATGGACATTCAAAAGTAAAAACCCCAATGTCCTCAAAGAATTTGCTCTATTTATTAGCATTGCAAGTATAGGATTAATTTTAAATAATCTAATTATCTGGTTTTTAGATGATTACTTGAATTTATTTGAATTTTATATCTCTAAGTTTATAGCAATTGTAGCAGTATTTATCTGGAATTATCTGATTAACTATTTCTTCAACTTTAAAGGGTAAGTATTCTAAAACTTCTATTTATTTATAGAATAATATATGCAGACTAATATTGCTTCTATCTTGTCTAAAAGATACCTTATCATTGGGATATTTTTTTTAATATCAGTAATAGCTAGTGTACAATCATTGCTTTTGAGTCCTAAAGCCTTTGAAGATGGAGGGCAATTATATACACACTATAATAATTATCTTATCTTCAAGCAATCATTTTATCACCTTATCCATCAGCAAGATTTATATGCTCTCTACCCTGATGAACATTGGGATTTGTATAAATACACTCCTACTTTTGCAGGCATGTTTGGAATTTTTGCAATTTTTCCTGATTGGCTTGGGCTTACCCTTTGGAATCTACTCAATGCTTTTGTATTTCTTGCATCCGTTTATTATTTGCCTAAGCTTTCTAATACTCAGAAAGGAATGATTTTAATGTTTAGTTTGATTGAGCTCCTGACTTCTATTCAAAATTCTCAATCAAATGCTTTGATAGCAGGGCTAATTATTTTTGCATTGGGTCTTTTAGAGAGGGATAAGTATTTTCTGGCTATTTTCTGCCTCATGTTTTCTGTTTATATTAAATTTTTTGGGATTGTGGGCTTTGCTTTGTTTTTATTTTACCCACATAAGTTGCGTTTTATTATCTATTCTGTGGTTTGGGCAATTATTTTATTTTTAGTGCCTTTTTTATTCATTGATGTTGCTCAATATAGATTTTTGATTGCTAGCTATGGCAATCTATTGGCCAATGATCATACGCTTTCCTATGGATATTCGGTAATGGGTTGGCTTTATGCTTGGTTTGGTTTAGAAATCAATAAGCTTTTTGTAGTTATTGTAGGTGTATTACTTTTTTTAGCACCTTTAATAAGGTTGAAATCTTATTCAAATGATACATTTAGATATTTAGTGCTTTGCTCTATTCTGATTTGGGTAGTCATCTTTAACCATAAGGCAGAGTCACCTACCTTTATTTTAGCAATGGCTGGGGCTGCTCTCTGGTTTGTGGTGAGTAAACCTACTTCTCTAAACCTAGCACTCTTTATAATTGCTTTTGTCTTTACTTCTCTCTCCCCTACTGATATTTTCCCTTCTTTTTTGAGGGATTATCTGGTAAAACCTTATGAACTCAAAGTTTTTCCTTGTATTCTGATTTGGGTAAAGATTATTTATGAATTGGCTACCATCCAACAAGATAGACTAACTGAAATAATCAAAGCAAGAGAATGATTGTATTTTAGTAAAATGCTAAAAATGAACTACTCATTATGAATAATTAAAACACTCATTATCAATTTATTACAAACTTATAACTCATCACTTACTGATTATTATGTTACACTATTACTTCTCTGCTTATCATTTTCCATTTTTTTAGGAGCATTACCAAAGCATCGTATTGATCTTTGGAAGAAGGGTCAATTTTCTTAAATTTAACACTAAACAGCTTTTTTTTCCCCGAAAAACGTCCTTTTTTATAAAAAACTACCTGATATGATTTATTGGATTCCTTTTTTTCACAGCGCAGCTTGTCAAATGCAACTTTTTTAATGCGCTGATAACCCAACAAATATTTTTGGGTATAATAAAAATCTTCATCATTCAAATCAAAATCAATCTTGGTAACTCTTTTCCCAAAAAGCAAGGGGATAGAAGCAAAAAGAAGCAGAAACCATATATTGGAAAAAGAATGTCCTAGGACAGTTGCATTGGTTACATAATTATAAATAATCAGCCAATAAATCCAATTCAAGTTTCCATTCCAATTCATCCATGTCTTTTCAATTTCAAATATTTGTGCATCTTGATGAGTTTGATATGTTTGAGGCTTTACTTCAGTGTATGTGAGATGATATGATTTTTTGTGAAGTTTAAATTCTTGTAATTGCTTAAACCAATCAGCAGCTTTGGGGCGGAGTGATGGCTCAAAGATTCCTTCATCAAAGCATTGCAAAAATAAACTCCTCAAGCCCTCCGTAAGGGCTTCAAAATTATAGTGTGGCTGTGGTATAATCCTAAAATCACTCTTGCGGCTTCCCATCACAAATAGGCCTGCATGGATTTTGGCTTGTAGTGTTGCTAATTTGTCTAGCCTACCTCGCCCTGTGCCTGCAAAGGGATGCAAACCCAGCAAAATTTTATAGAAAACAACTGCCAGAGAGAATCTATCCCAACTTTCAGAAATAAAATCATTCTCAAAATTGAGTTTTTTCAACTCAGGAGGTGCATACTCAGGACTACATTTATAGGCAGGAAACTTTACGATACCCTCCCAGTAAATCTCAATAGAGTCCATATCTATCAGAGAAACCAAGCCTTGAATATTTACTTTAATGTTTTCGGGTTTTAAATCTGTAATCACATATTGCCCTGATTCGTGTAGTTCTTTGACTGCATGAGCAATATTGAAACAAATCCTAGCACGTCTTTCCATTCCCTCTTGAGTGTGCCTAGAAAAAAGAGTAGCCCATTCAGGCTCTATTCGCAAAGGGATTTTAAGGCTACTCAGCACCGTAAGGTCATATTTACCTCTTGCTTTTTTCATCAAAAAACCTGCAAATTGTGCTGATTCATAGAGAATCTTTTCGGGCCATATCACTGACAATGAATCACTTAACAGAGGAGCGTTAGACATCATAAAGTCTAGTTTCTCTTTTCTCCTTAGTGTTCTCTGATTAGGATGATAGATTTTGGCTACATAATTACATAAAGACAGAGGAGCTAGTATCTCAAAGACACTCCCCTCACCGCCTTGACCTATGGGCTGCGGAGCAAGTTGGATTTCTTCTAAGTGAATAGGCTCTGACAAAACAGACATGGAGTTTATGTAGTTATAGGTTGTGGATATAAAATTTATGAGTGATTTTGGTTAAGAGTTTTCTCTATTTTTTATTTCTTACTTAAAATTACACTTCAAAACATTTATCTATTATCAAATATACAAAACATTAGGTCTTTTTATAGTTTAATAAAGGCTTGTTTTTAACATTTTTTATGCAGACGAAAAGAAATCAAGAAATTAATTTGATACAGGTTACAGACTATACTTGGGCAGTCGCCTTGGTTGTCTCTATGCACATTGCTGGTTTTATTGGCTTGCAATGGCAACCCTCTAGGGCTTTTTTTGAGATGCTTATCCCCTTTAATCTGGTGAGTAGCACAGTGATTTTACTTTATTTTCATCAAGATTGGCGAAGCTCTTTCATTGCCTTTATAGCTATTAGCTTCTGTGTTGGCTTTGGGATAGAGTGGCTTGGTGTACATACGGGAGTTATTTTTGGCAGTTACCAATATGGTTCTACGCTTGGCTTTAAGTTAGATGAGATTCCTCTGATTATCGGGCTTAACTGGCTAGTGCTAATTTATGCTACTGGCAATATCGCTATGCGGTTTCACTCTTCTATCTGGATGAGAGTATTGATAGGAGCAAGTCTGATGGTCTTGATTGATATTTTGATTGAGCCTGTAGCTATAAAGCATCAAATGTGGAGTTGGAACCACGAAACTGTACCTATCCGTAATTATTTGGCTTGGTTTAGTGTATCAGGTTTGCTTCTCTTTGTTTTCTTTAATTTAAACTTTAAAAAAGACAATTACATAGCAATTTGGATTTATTCAGCACAATTTTTTTTCTTTTTGTTTCACAATTTAACCTATTTCATCAACTTTTTTTAAACAATATCCTATTTCACAAAGTTTATCATTCCAATAAATTGAAATAGACTTTTTTAGGTAATAATATAAAATAAGTCATCTTTTAAGGCTATAAAAAATCTTAATCAATTCATTTTTTAAGCTTTTCTATGTTAATATTTATGACAATTTTATTTAGCTCTTTAAGCTGAATTCTAATATTTGTAGATAGATTAGATTTTTAATAAATAGAACAATGAGTGTATATTCTATTCGTGATTTAGAGCATTTATCTGGCATCAAAGCCCATACTTTAAGAGTTTGGGAGCAAAGATATAATTTAGTGCAACCCAAACGAACTGATACTAACATCAGGTATTATGATGATGTAGATTTAAAATTAATCCTTAATGTATCTCTTTTAAAAGAAAATGGTTTTAAAATCTCTAAAATAGCTGAGATGACTGAAGCAGACCTACGACAAAGAGTTATAGAGATTACCGAACAAAGCTCCAAATCACCAGAACAGATTCAAGCTTTGACCCTTGCAATGATAGATTTAGACGAAGACCGCTTCGAGAAAATCATCTCTACCAATGCCCTCCAAATCGGGTTTGAACGCACCATGACACAGATTATCTATCCATTTTTGGTAAGAATAGGCTTTCTGTGGCAGACAGGAGCTATCAATCCCGCACAAGAGCATTTTATAAGTCATCTTATCAGGCAAAAAATCATTGTAGCGATTGATGGACAAGTCTATAGCCAAAACCCAGACTCTCACAAATATTTACTCTATCTTCCTGAGGGTGAGACTCACGAGCTTGCTCTGTTATTTGCTTGCTTTATCATCAAATCTCGCAACAATAAAGTAATCTATTTAGGGCAAAGTTTGCCTTTCCAAGATTTAGTAGAGGCTCACAAAATACACAAACCAGAATATGTATTAAGTATCATTACTTCTACTCCTGGGCAAGATGCGATTCAAGAATATGTTGGCAAAGTTTGTAATAAATTTCCTGATTCTAAAGTACTTCTGAGTGGATACCAAGTAGTAGGGCAAGACCTCAAAGTGCCTACTAATGGAATGATTATCAACAAAATAGAAGACTTAATAGCATTTACAGATGCGAATAATTAGTCATATACAATGAAGGCTTCCCATAAAGAGAAGCCTTTCTTACAACTATTGTTGCTTCACTTGTCTATAAGCTTCAAGCATGGCATTAATATCTATAGCAAGATTGGTTTTGAAGAGTTTGACGGCAATAGCCAGCAAAATCACTCCAAATACTTTACGAAGCACATCTGCACCAGCTTGACCAAGCCTTTTTTCAATCCAATGTGATGTCTTAAGCACTAAATATACAAAAACCAAATTGACAAGAATACCTATCAAAATATTGGTTTGGCTAAACTCTGCCCTTAATGATAAGATAGTAGTCATAGTGCCTGCCCCTGCGATGAGTGGAAAAGCCAAAGGCACAATAGAAGATGATTGAGGGTTTACACCTGCATTATCTCTAAAAAAGTGAATCCCTAAAACCATCTCTAAACCTAAGAAAAAGATTACCAATGCTCCCGCAATCGCAAAAGAAGGCACATCCAAACCAAAAAGTTTAAGAATAGATTCTCCCAAAAACAAAAAAGCCAGCATAATAATGCCCGCTACTATAGTTGCTTTTTCAGATTGAATACGTCCTGCTTTTTGACGCAAATCAATCACTATTGGGATAGAACCCAAAATATCAATCACCGAAAACAAAACCAATGAAACCGATAATACCTCTTTCCAATTCATATAAATAAATGTTTTAATATAGGATGCAAAGTTATAAATTATTTACATCCAAATCAAAACAATATTTGGTTTTAATTGATTCGCTTTCTCACGCCAAAAAAAAGATATATTACTATTATATCAGGTATTTTAAGATAAATTCATCTAATAATACAATATCTTGGGCGGAAATAGCAGGAAAATTAGCCACTCTGAAAGTTGTATTTTTCCAAGAACCATAGCCTTTTCCCAGAATAATATTCTGATTTAAAGATTTATCTATGATTTCCTGAATGATTATTTGGCTTCCTTGCCATGCAAGCACTGTAGAAGAGCGAGTTTCATTGTTTTTAATGAGTGGTTCTATTCCTTTTACATTCGAGAAAAGTTCATATAAATAGGTAGCCTGACGATTGAGTTCAGCAGAGACTTGACGAATCGGGGATACTTTCTCCATGATTTTGCCCAGCAAATAAATGTCTAAGATATTAGGAGTATGCGTTGTCTGCCACTTTTTCATGTTTTCAATCATAAATACCAAGCTATTGTAATGCTGATTCTCACCAATCTCCAAGGCTTTTTGAATGGCACGAGGCGAGCAAATCATCACAGCCATCCCAGCAGGAAGACCCAGACATTTTTGGACAGATGCATACCAAATATCTGCTTGCTCTATCTCAAGAGCTACACCTCCTAGAGAAGACGTGGCATCTACAGCAATGAGAGTCTCAGGAAAATCTTGCCTTATCTGTCTTAAAGCATCATAAGAAATAGCCGTAGCATTCGAAGTCTCATTATGAGTGAGACAAATCATTTCTATTTCTTCTGTAAATTGTGATTTGACATGTGCAGAAGTGAGTTCCTCTTCTATCTCAAAACTATATTTTTTTATTTTTTCAGGTTGAGTCTTTAGCTTTTGTGTGTAGTTCCACCATTTTTCTCCAAAAGCTCCATTAAAAATGTGTAAACTATTTTTTTGGATAAGAGATTGTGCTATGATTTCCCAACACTCAGTTGCCGAAGAAGTATAAAAAACCCAATAATCCTCAGGAATAGAGAGTTTTTCTTTGAGCAAAGCAATGCTATGCTTAGAAATTTCAATAAAAGTACTGCTTCGGTGATTTGCTCCTAAAATGCCCAAATGACTTGCTTCTTGGATATATTGAGGTATTTGAGGATATAATTTAGAGGGGCCAGGATAAAAGTTTACTAGATTCATTAATATTTAGATTTAGAATGTTTTTTTTATGCCAATGATTTCTTATTTTGCAAAAAAATAGCGATTTGTGTTCTATAAAAGAATTATTAAATTTTGAACAAAAGTAGTTTTTAAACTGCACAATATTAAAAATATATCTTTATGATTCTTTTATTAAAGTTTATCGTTAAAAAAAATTAACTTTAGGTCAAATTATATGACTCTTTACAAAAACTGCTTAAATTATGGAAACTGATACACTTACTTCCACAAAAAAACTCCAAAACCCGTTCCCTGGGTTACGTGCCTTTCGTCCAGACGAGTCTTATCTGTTTTTTGGAAGAGAAGTACAAGTGCAAGAGGTTACCCAAAAACTAATTAAAAACCGTTTTGTATCTGTCATAGGGCCTTCAGGTATTGGTAAATCTTCCTTTATTTATTGTGGCTTATTCCCTACCCTACACGATAAAAACCCTGCTGATAATGAACTTGAATGGAAAATAAGTAATATGCAGCCCGGGGAAGCCCCCCTTCAAAATCTCCTCAATGCTCTTGGAGTTCCCGAAGACACTACTGAGTATTCACAAATTTCCACACAGCTACGCCAAGAATTTGAAGAAAGCCCTCACAATAGACTCATCTTTGTAGATCAGTTTGAAGAGTTATTTCGCTTCGAAAACATCAATAAATCTAATCATACTTCTTCTGAGCAGTTTGTGCAACTATTATTAGACCTCACTGCACAGGCAGAAGTGCCTATCTATGTGGTCATCACAATGCGTTCTGATTTTATCGGCAACTGTTCAAGGTATCCCAATTTTACCAAGAAAATCAATGACAGTCAGTTCCTGATTCCCTTTATGACTCGTGAAGAAAAACGAGCCGCCATCAAAGGACCTATTGAGTATATGAATGCTGAGATAGAAGATGAGTTAGTAAAAAAAGTGCTAGATGATGTAGAAGAAATTCCTGATCAACTCCCTCTGATGCAACATGCCTTGATGCGAACCTGGAACGAGTGGCAACAGCATCGCAATAGAGATTCTACTATTAAAGTCTATCACTATGAAAGCATAGGAGGAATCGCTCAAGCACTCTCAGTACACGCCAATGAGGCTTATAATGAACTTCCACCAGAGCAAAGAAATATCTGTGCTAAGATATTCAGGACAATTACAGAAATCACCAATGATGGCAGACGTGTCAGAAGACCAGCACAAGTCAAAGAAATCGCTCATGAGGTAGATACCTCAGAATCCGAAGTAATGGCTATAGTAGAACCTTTTCGCCGTAAAGATAGAGGGCTTTTAATGCCTCCCGAAGAAGAACCTCTCAATGGTGATAGCATTGTAGATATTTCTCATGAAAGCCTTATCCGTGTCTGGACTACCTTACAAACTTGGGTGGAAGAAGAAGCAGAATCCGTAAAGCTTTATCTGCGTCTTGCTGAAGATGCCGAAAAACACCAAAAAGGACAAGCAGGACTCTGGACAAATCCTGATTTAGAAATAGCCCTAGACTGGCGAAACAAACAAAAACCCACCAAAGCTTGGGGAACTCGCTATCACCCTACTTATGACCGCACCATGTGGTTCTTAGAGTCTAGCAAAGAAGCACACGAGCAACTTCTTGTCAATAAAGAACAGAAGCGACTCAGAGATCGCCGAAGAGATAATTTTATCTTTAGATTTATCATAGCAGCCCTTATTTTTGCGATTATCTTGGCGGGCTTCGCTTGGCAACAAAGCCAAGAGGCTACCAGGCAGGGGAAATTAGCATTAGAAAAAGGGGAAATTGCTAGGAAATCTGCCATTGAAGCTAAGAAAGCAGCCGAAGATGCCAAACGAGAAGCCAAAAAAGCAAAAGCAGCTGAAGATGATGCAAAAGTAAAAACAAAAGAAGCAATACTTCAAAGAGGCATTGCTGAGATTCAAAAAGAAAAAGCTAGGCTTTCTGCTGAGGCGGCCGTCATCGCAGAAGGAATCGCCAGAGCAAAAGCTGAGGAGGCTCGTACTGCTGAGGAAAAAGCGAAAAAAGAAGCGAAAATCGCAGAAATGAACAAAGAACTTGCTGAAATAGAAAAGCAACTCGCACAACTCGCACGAGAAGAGGCTGACAAACTACGCTTGCTCTCTATAGCCAGCACAATGGCTATTAAATCTCTAGAACTCCCTCAATCTGACCAAGACGAAAAAGAACGAAAAGCACTCATAGCAGAGCAAGCCTACCGCTTTCACAAGCGAAGTGGTGGTGACCCTAGCAATCCTGAAATTTATAATGGCTTATATTATGCTCTCAAAGCACTCAAAGGAGACCAATATAATCAACTCATAGCGCATGGTGCCAATGTAAGAGGTTTGGTCAGTAAACAAGGAAATCAGATTTATTCGGCTGGTAGTGATGGTAAAATCATTCTTTGGGACAGCCAAAGCCATCAAATCATTCAAAGTATAAAACAAGATTCTATTCATAGAGCATTGGCGATGAGTCCTAGCCAAAATTGGTTGGCTTGTGTAGGTAATTATTCAGGTGTACAACTCTTTGCCAATGGCAATCTACAAGTTGCACCTAAGAAAATTAAACTCGAGCAAGCCGCAATAGGGCAGGTTTGGTATGTTACTTTTATAGATAATCAACGACTTATCTTCGCTGATGAAGGTGGAAATATTAATCTAGCCGATGCCCAAATTGGTACTAGCCGTGTGATACAACCACAACAAGGACAGATTAATGCCATTGCTTCTTCTGAAGGCATCGTGGTGTATGCTCTCGGAAATCAAGTAGTGCTTCTGACTGGTGATTATACCCAAAAACAAGCTTTTCCTATTTCAGGGCTAAGTACTATTATTTCATTGGCTCTGAGTGATGATGCACGATTCTTAGCAGTAGGTGATGCCAATGGTATGGTGCAGGTTTATGATGTACAAAGAAAATCACAAAAAGGTATCCTGAAGGGTCATTTTGCCCGTGTAAATCAAATGGCCTTTAGCAAAGATGGTTCTAAACTTGCCACAGGAAGTTTTGACCAGACTGTACGCATTTGGAATATCAGAGAAAAGAAGGATTTTGACCGACCACCTATTATCCTCAAAGACCACAAAGACTGGGTTTGGTCTATTACTTTTAATGCAGATGGAAGTCAATTATTAGCAGGCTGTAGAGATAATTTAGTGAGGGCTTGGCCTACTGATTTAGAGACAATGTCTTCGCAGATATGTCCTGAACTTACCCGAAATATGAGTAAAAAAGAATGGGAACGTTTTGTAGCAACTCTTCAAAATAAAGAAGATGATAAATCTAACACAAAAAATCAGGGAAAGACAGGTAGCACTATTTATTATGAAAAAACTTGTAATCAATATGGTCTTGGTGAGGAGATTACTAAAGATGATTTAGAACCTATAAAAAAATAAACAAGCAATTTCTTGGAAAATAAAATCTCACATTGAATTATACACAACACAACATGATACAATTATTCTTTGAAAAATGGGGTATTCTTCTACTTTCCTTAATGATTCCTTTTCAAATCCTGGTAGCACAAGACCAAGAGTGCTCCCAAAAACTAGCTCAAGTCAAAGATGCCTATAATCAAGGTACCATTGATAAAGTAGTAAGTGAGAATATCTTATTAGGATGCCTAGAAGGTAAATCACTCAAAAAAGAGGAAAAGATAGAAGCTTACAAATACATGACCCTTATCTATATCTATGTAAATGATAATGAAAAAGCAAGGGAAAGCATGGTCAAGTTCATGAAATCTCAGCTGAAAAATAACCCTGAGTATGACCCACGTAATTCACGTTCTA
>Ga0163144_10015585_pt1 | contig 15662 bp, 9 predicted proteins | sample OliLak19BULKMAT1_FD_123175 | JGI IMG/M metagenome (GOLD analysis project Ga0163144, IMG submission 123175) | Freshwater microbial mat bacterial communities from Lake Vanda, McMurdo Dry Valleys, Antarctica - Oligotrophic Lake LV.19.BULKMAT1 | ecosystem: Environmental > Aquatic > Freshwater > Lake...
CTTGGAGTTTCTTCGAGCGACAGGTGAGTTGAATGCCATTGGAGAAATAACGGAGGAAAAGCAGATGTACGATGCAAGAGAGAAAGCAAGTTTGGACATACAGTCCAATCTAATCGACGCGAGACAAGAAGGACGTAAAGAAGGTATCGAAATAGGCGAGCAGCGCGGCGAGCAGCGCGGCGAGCAGCGCGGCGAGCAGCGCGGTAAGCTCATAGGAAGTGTTCAGGTCTATGAGGGGTTGCTTGGAGCTTCGTTATCGTCGGACGACGATCTAAGCAAGAGATCCATAGAAGAATTGGCAACGATGGTGATCCTATTGCAAAAGCGTCTTCGTGACCGCACGAAGTAGGCCCAGCTAGCAATACGCAGCCAGCTACGACAACAACGATCGGGTTATTCAGCCAATGCTGGTGAAGGAACAAGAAGGTATGTGTTCTTGTTAGTCACAGTCTGGTCGTCCGCAGATTCAGGCGTACCGCTCGGACCAGACGCAAAAACTCAGAGATTTTCGCAATTCCGTGACCAAACGTGTCCGGAAAACGTTTATTTTATTGCGTTCTCAATTACCTTTAGTTTCCTATGTTAACCAGTCGATTTGTTTCGTCCATGCGACGCGATAGCATCCGTACCTTCTTCGAAGCGTCTCCAACAGCTCGGCTGCTTCGTTCCGATAACGCACCCCTCATCCTGGATTTCCTTCACCGCGTTTTCAAATCGGGTGAACTCATCTCGATCGGGCAATCCGATCTTAGGACTCGGCTCACCGGTTACCAAGAAGAAATTCATGAGACCGAACCGAACCTTCTCCCGGGCCCGCCCGAACGCTACCTGACCCAATGGTCCGATGCAGGTTGGCTCCAGCGATTTCTCGAAGCGGCCTCCATCGAACCTCAATTCCAACTCACGCGTTACGCCGAGGAAGCGATCCAATTCGTGGATGCCGCCGTGACGCGGGGATCCAACCTCGTCGGCACCGAAAGCCGGCTGAGACTCGTTATCGACACCCTCGAGGATATCGTACGAGGTGCGTCCGCAAATCCTGACCGGCGTCTCGAATACCTGCGAGCACAACGAGCCTTGATCGATGCCGAGATCACCGCCATCGAGTCGGGCAAATCGGTTCAGGTCTACCGCCCGTCACAAATCCGCGAGCGATTCCAAACTGCCGTCGACCTGTTGCGAGCACTCCAGTCCGACTTCCGAGCGGTGGAAGAACGCTTTCAATCGATCGCCCGCGAAGTGCAACAACTTCAATCGTCCGGCGATGATTCTCGCGGCCATATCTTGGGCCACGCCCTGGATTCCGAAGACATGCTCAAACAACAGGACGAAGGGATCAGCTTCTTTGCCTTCGTTTCGTTCCTCTTCTCACCAAACCAACAAGCTATCCTTCGCAAGAACATCGAAGAGATTCAGCATCTCGCAGCCTTGGCTGACCAACATGAATCGCTGGCTCGCGTGCGTCGTATGGTTCCGTCGCTACTTGCAGAAGCCGAAAAGGTCATGCGGACAACGGCACGATTGTCGGGTACCCTGCGACGTCTGCTCGACGCCCGTGCCGCTGCCCACCGTGTTCGACTCGCCAATGTGTTGCGAGATGTCCGCCAACTTGCTTTGCGTCTGCGCGGTGCACCCGAATGCCAATCGATCCAGATCTCCGTGGATGCCGAAGCCGAGATTGGCTCGCCGATGGCTCGGACGTTTTGGGTTCCACCGCAAGACTTCGACCAAATGCAATTGATCGAACAAGTGATCGACCCGCGGCATGCGCAAGCTATGGCATCCGCCTTTGCAAAACTGCAACGCCTGGATCTGAGAAAACTGCGAAGCCACATCCGCGAAGCGACCTTGCTCGGCCAAAGTGAAACGCTCATTGGCTTGCTCGTACGCTGGCCGCTAACCGGAGGCGTGGTCGAACTGCTTGGCTACCTACAGATCGCTCACGACGACTCCCACAAAATCGATCCTAGCCAAATCGACCGCATCAATATCCTGCAGCTGCGCGGGCGTTCGTCGATGCTGCAAGTGTCCATCCCTCGGATCGTTTTCCAACCTAAAGCGACAACCCGCGAAATGGCCACCAAACCAAGATGACAAATCCATTCACTCGGCTGCGCCGGTTAAACATTAATTGAACATTACCTTGGACATCCTTTCACCCAACCCGAACAACAACGTCATTCCACCACCAGCCGACTGGAGCCCCGTGGCCGTCCGGCTTTTGCAAGGAGTCGTCTACCATGATGACAACCTCGATATGTGGGAACAGCTACTCGAAAACGTTTCCCCCATCACGGAATATTTTGGCAAACTGGGACTTCTGCTCGTTGTCGATGAGCCCGACGCGATGGCTTATTTGCGTCAACTCGATGAAGAAGAAATTCAGCCAGACTTCCCTGCTGTGCCGCGTCTGTTTCGACGAACACCGTTAGGCTACGAAGCCACCTTGCTCTGCGTCCTCCTCCGAGATGAGCTGCGGCAATACGAAGAAGAGGATGTTCAAAACGAACGCTGCGTCATCACTCAAAACGATTTGCTCGCTCTCTGGGAAGCGTTCTTTCCCGATCAGTCCGACTCGGTTCGCCTCAACCGCTCGTTGACCGCTGCTCTACGAAAAATGGAAGAACTCAAGTTCGTTCGCCAGTTTGAAAAAGAACCTCCCTCCTGGGAAGTTAGACGCATCATCAAAGCGAGATTGCCTCTCGCGGATCTAGAACGATTGCGACTGTCCCTCGTCGCCGCCGTCGGCAAAAAACCAGACGATAGCCAAGTGGAAGAATCATGACGACGACGCCATCGAACTCAGACACACCCTCCAATGCTCGTACGACTGCGAACTCAGACCGACCGCCATTACCCGGTTATAGGTTGGCTAAGTTGGAAGTTTACAATTGGGGAACATTCGACGGTGCAGTCTACTCCGTGCAACCGCGCGGCCAAACGACGTTGCTCGTCGGCGAGAACGGCTCAGGTAAATCAACGCTTGTCGATGCTCTTTTGACCTTGCTCGTTCGGCCGCAGACTCGCAACTACAACGTTGCAGCCGGTGCGGCCCGAAACGAACGCGACGAAAAGACTTACATTCGAGGTGCCTACGATCGAACTGTTGGCGAAGGAGGCCGTCCGCAAATCCAATACCTGCGCAATGGCACTGGGCACTATACCGCATTGCTCGCAAGCTTTTCCAACGCCGCCGACGACTCCGTTTTTAGCATCTGCCAAGTCCTCTACCTTAACAACGAAAACGCTGTCGAAAAAGTCTATGCGTACTGTGATTCCGAACGGGGCATCGTTCGCGATCTCGGTGAACTCGGCACTGGCAGCTCCATCGCTCGCACGCTCAAAGAGCGCGGCTTCAAAACGACCAGTAGCTACAAAGAGTATTTCCAATGGCTACAACGCAAGACCGGCTTCCGCGCCAAAGCCATGGATATCTTCAATCAAACCGTCGCGGTCAAGGACGTCCAGCGACTCGATGAATTTATCCGGAACCACATGCTCGAACGCAAACCTTGGAACGAGCGGGTCGGAAGATTGCTCACGCACTTCGCAGAACTGAGCGAGGCGCACCGCATGCTCGTTCGTGTCCGACAACAAGACGAATTGCTGCGACCTATCATTGACGCCGGACAACGATACCGATTGCGACTCGAAGAACTGGAGCTCTCCAAACTCCGCCTAAGTGCCATCCGTCTTTTCTTTGCCGACTGCACGGTTCAGCTCTTGGAACCCATGTGCAGTCAGTGGCAACAGCAGATCCAAAATTTCAACGAAGACATTTTGCGACTGGAGAAATTACAAGATCGATTGCGCAATGAAATCGCAAGACTGGAACTAGAAATTGAAAACGCAGGTGGCGATCGGCTTCGGCAACTGCCCGGACTCATCGAACAAGCCGAAGCGATCGCCAAGGTCAAAGCCAACTTCCGCGCACGCTTCGAATCCCAACTGTTTTCAGCTGGCATCACTGTTCCTGTAACTTCGCCCGAACAGTTTGCCAAAGTCCGCAAAGAGAGCCATGCGAGACGTACCAAGCTGCTCGAAGAACGACAACAAAAGCGATCTCAGGAGAGTGCTCTTCAATTTGAAATCGGCTCTCTGACTCGCCAACTCTCTGAGGATCGATCCGAGGCAGAAGCCCTCGAGAAACGCAAAGGCAACCTGCCCGAATCCTTTATCGCCGTTCGCGATGCGATCTGCCGCGATTTGAAATTGGCCCCGAGCGATCTGCCGTTTGCTGCTGAGCTGATTGCCGTGAACCCCAAAGAACGCGAATGGGAGTCGTCGGTCGAACAGGTGCTTCATTCGTTCGCTCGCAGCTTATTAGTGTCCCCCGACTACTATGCCCGCGTTGCCGGCTACGTAGATCGCACGCGTCTGGTCGACGGACGCGGACAAGGCCAAAGGCTGGTGTACTTGCGAGTTGGCTCTAAGGCCAAGACTGTTCCGTCGCCCTCGACATCGCAACCCAGCAGTGCACAAGCTCGATTGATGCATAAATTAGAATTCCCGGATCACCCGTTGACACCCTGGGTTCGATCCGAGATTCAATCGCGGTTTGACTACGTTGCTTGCGAGACGATCGAAGAGTTTCAAAAGCTCGATGCAGCCGCCATGACAAAGAATCGACACATCAAGTCGGGAAACGCACGACATGAAAAAGATGACCGGCAGATGCCCGACGATCGCCGGCACTTTGTCCTGGGCTGGGACAACCGACAAAAACGATTGAGCTTGGCCGAAGCGATCCGTCGTGGCAACGAAGATCTTCAACAGTTACAATCGCGATCACAAAAGCTCAACGCCGAAACAGATCGAATCACCGGAGCCATCGAGGCGTTGGATCAAGCACTTAAGACCGAGGATTTCGATGCCATCGACAATTCGCGGCATGAGTTCGAAGCGTCTCAATTGAAACTCGAACGCCAACGCATCGAAGAATCGGACGATCGAATCCGTGAACTCAAGGCCCAGTGTTCTGACCGCCGGGCTGAGGCGATGGGTCATCAACAGGATCGCGACCAATCGATCGCGCAACGAACCATGCGAGAACGCGAACTGAAAGACGGCAATCGACTGCTTGAAAACGGACACATGATGATTCGCCGAGCAGAAGTGGATGGAGTCTTACTGCAAGCCAAGGAGCATTTCGATTCACTGCAAGATTCGCTCAAGGAACCGCTGTCGATACAAAACTTGGGGACACTGCCTGACGAGACAGAACGACTTCAACGCGAGCACGTCGATCGCCTGCAAGAAAGGTTGGTCCCGATCGCCAGGGACATGACGAGCGGTATGACGCGGTTCTTGAAGAAATTCCCAGACGAGCAAATTGATTTGGATGCAGACGTCGGTTCTCTGTCAAGTTTTGTTGCGTTATTCGAACGCATTTCAGTCGACGACTTGCCCAAGCATGAGGAGCGATTCAAACGCCGCTTGAACGAGAATGTGCTGAACGAGATTGGGCTGCTGCACGGTGGCCTCGAGGATGAACGCGATGAGATACGGGACAAGATCGAGCAGCTGAACACAGCTTTGAAGTTGTTGGAGTGGAAAACCGGCACCTTCATGCGATTGGAACCAACGGACGTACAAGATCGAGAGATTCAAGATTTCCGAAGGGACTTGGCCGGCTGTTTGACGGGCACACTGGATGGCTCACCCGAGGCAAACGAAACGACATTCGTTCGGATCGAGAAATTCGTGGCCAAGCTGCGAGACGACGGCAACACGCGTTGGCGCGAGAAGGTAGTAGACGTTCGCAATTGGTTCAACTTCGCCGCTCGCGAGATCATCAAGGAGACAGGAGAGGCACGCAGCTACTACGACGGCGGAACAGGGCAATCGGGCGGTGAAAAGGGCAAGCTGGCGTTCTTGGTTTTGGTAGCAGCCATCGCTTACCAATACGATTTGGATCCGGACGCGACCAAGAGTGAGCGATTCCAATTCGTGATGGTGGACGAGATGTTTTCGAGAAGCGACGATACGCATGCCGAGTATGCACTCGATCTCTTCGCCAGATTCGGATTGCAGTTGCTCATCGTCGCCCCACTGGACGCCAAGGCTCGCGTCACAGAACCCTACGTTGGAACTTACTTGCACGTCGTCAAGAACAAGCAGACCAATCGCAGTGAATTGATCTCGATCACAGCCGACCAACTCAACGACTTTGTCGAAGCGTAAACAAGTCCATAAAAAAACACCCCGAGGACAGACCAAGGGGTGTTGATGTTTTTATGCATCTTTGGTGTTTGGCCAGAGCTCATCTGGCGAAACGCTCAGAGCATTCGCGAGCTTTACCACTGTGCGACGTTGAGGACGACAATTGCGAGCAAGTAGGTTAGCGATCGCAGACTGCCCGAGCCCTACAGCGGACGCGAGCTCGCACTGTGTCATGCCTTGTTCGTCCATCGCCGCTTGTAAGCGATGCGCAAATGTGGCTTCCTGAGCGTCCATTTGCCTAACAATTTCAGACAGTTCCGAGTCCCTTTGTGCAGCTTCATCCTCGCTTTCTTGCAAATCCATTCCATGTAAACCCTTGTGAGGGTTTGGAAACAGGATGTCGGCGATCGTGAACATAGCCATTTCTTTGTCGTCAGGATCTACATCGCCAGGGCAAACGACATCCTTTAGCAACAAAAGTACTTGGTCTTGTAGTTCAGAGCTGCACTCCATGAGTGCACGCATAAAATCATTTTGAATCTTTGAAGAGTTGTTTTGGTTGTTTAGAGCAACGGACATAATGAGGGAGACTCCGTCTAAGTTCTGATTGGGTGATCGTCTTGAAGTTCTCCATCTGCCCCCCAAAATCGAAGCTTTAAAACTTGGCGTCTTAGTTCTGCCCGATCACTCATTTTTGGAAGTCTCTCCTTTTCATCGAATACGACAAAACAAACTCGCGAACCTGTTCGTTATGCCCTGGCTCGATCATCGCATGCCGGCAACAATTCGCCCCTCTTCCTTGGCGACAGCACTCAATGTTGCGCTACTACTTCCGCCGATGCCGGTATGACCTACCGCAGTGACTGCAGCCGCGAATGAGCCAGCAACAATCGCGTCGATGGCATTGCCTCCGTTACGCAATACGTTGCCACCCACACGTGCGGCCTCAGGATCACCAACGACTTAGCCATAACCAAGATCTTCGTCCGTTGCATGTGACATACCAATATGGATCGCTCCCATCGCCGATGCCGCAATGCTTGTTCCGATCCATCGCCGCCGGTTTAGAATTGTCATGGTGTTTCTCTCGGTGTCGGATCGTCCGGAGCAGGGGTGGCAAGCCCAGAGGCTGTGATTTTTTTATTGTCGCCTTTCGCTCCGCGAAAGAACGCCTCTTGGCACTTTTGCGGAGCAAAAGACGACGATGTTTTGTGCCTCGCGAATAAAATCACAGCCTCCCAGAGCGAAAGCGATAGGCGTGGGAAGCTTGGCAAGCGACTCTAGCGATTCTAGCGATTCATAGGCCTTTGTGCCTCAGGCGTGCCACACATGTGCCTAGGGGCGTGCCGCACACGAGCTGACAAGCTGGTTGTGTTTTAAAAGTAGCTTGAACCAGCCGCTGACGCCAGATAAAAATCGCTAAAGCCCTATTGGTAAGTCTCTTATGTCTATTCCGAAAAAAGAAGCGCGAACTTGGCACACGCATTGCCTTCATTGCTCCCTGCGGACACTAAACTCTCAATTCAGCTGCCCTTGTGTTTTCCATTCAAACTTCCCTCTTCAAACTTCAAACATGATTCCAACAGGCGAAGCGACAGCCATGCTGCCAACGGGTGGCAAAACCAAACCGATCACTGTCATCGGTACCGAAAAGATCCGCGATGCGTTCGACGAAATCTGCTTGCAACAAGCGATCAACTCGCGACTGGCTCCAGGCGTTACCGATTTGATCCTCAATCCCGATGCGCATTGTGGTTACGGTGCACCGATCGGTTGCGTGATGACTTCACCTACCCATATTTACCCAGGACCCGTTGGAGTCGATATCAAGTGCTCGATGAGCCTATTGCAATTGGACTTGCCCGAGGAAGCGATCCGTTCACGCGAGATTCGACGCAAACTCATCAATGCGATTTGCGAACGCACTCCAACGGGTGCTGGACGCGGACAACGCCACGCAGTGAAGTCTCGCCGGGTCGACGAAACGCTCGGAAAGCAAGCCGTGATTGAGGGTGCGTCCGAGTCCGTCTGCACGCAATTGGGGATCCCGCCAGAGTGGGCAACACGATGCGAAGACTCGTCGCATGTTGGTCACGACGAAACCCATGACGCGTTGGCATCGCGTCTCGATTGGCATCTTGCGAACGGGACCTTTCGCAAGTTTGCAGACAAGGCGATGCAGCTCGGATCGTATGGCGGTGGAAACCATTTTGGCGAATGCGAAATTGTGCATGTTGAGGACAACGAGCGTGGACGCCAAGTGTCTAATGTTTTCGGGCTCAAGGATCGGCACGTCGCATTCCTGTCGCATTGTGGTTCACGTGGTGTGGGTCACAACTTGGCGATGGGGCAGTTCAAAGCGCTACAAAGTAAATTTGCCAAGTGGGATATTCCACTGCCTGGCGACGATCGAGAGCTCGTGTACGCACCTTTGGGAACCAAAGAGGCCGACGAGTACATCGACGATATGTCGCTCGGCGCCAACTTCGCAACCGTCAATCATTTGCTGATCAATTCACTCGTGCTTGAAGCGTTTCAAGAAGTGTTTCCTGGAATCGAGGGGCAATTGGTTTACTTCATTAGCCATAATATTGCGCGACGCGAGATTGTCGACAACATGCAGCAGTGGGTTCATCGCAAGGGTGCAACGCGAGCATTTCCTGCCGGTCACCATGGCCTAAAGGGAACGCGATATGCTCAGACTGGGCATCCCATTTTGCTGCCGGGGAATCCGCAAGCGGGCTCAAGCGTTATGGTGGCGGACCCTGGTGCGAGCATTAGTCGTTACAGTGTCAATCACGGTGCGGGCCGGCAGCTTGGCCGCAAGCGAGCCATGCGAGAGCTGGACCAAGCGTCGGTGGACAAATCGTTTGACGATGCAGATATTCTGACGAATTGTCGCAAGTACCCAAAGGACGAAGCCCCTGCGGCATACAAAGATTTCGAAGAAGTCTTGCGCAGCGTAAAGCTGGCTGGACTCGCAACCGAGGTCGCGCGGTTGAAGGCGACGTTTGTGATCAAGGATGGAGACGCAGCGGATGACTGATTCGAAATGGATTGTAGTTACGCCCCCTACGAGCTCGCTCGTGGGAGGGAAAGCTTCGCGGCTAATCGTCCGTTAGCTAAGAAGCTTGGGTTCCCATGAGCAAGCTCATGGGGGACCTAGGTCTATAGCAAAGCGATACCGTCGGGCGTGACGCGGAATAGCCGATCGGATATTGGATGATTGGTCGTTGCAAAATCGTGCGCAACGGCGTTTTGAAGTGTCTCACGGTCGTTGCGATACTCGAACAACATCAAGGCATCGCGAGATGGCACCGCCGCCACAATGTCCCGACCTAAATGCTTGGCCGCGATTTGAAAGAGTTTCGGGTGTAGAAGATAGCTTGATGAGGCACCACCACTCGGTTGCAACGCGGCAATTCCGGGCATTGCATCATTCAGTTTCATGACATACAGTTCTGGCTCAGGATACGCGGCCAAGTTTTCCGTCGAGACCTGCATGAGCGTCTCTAGCGAAACACTCCATCGCTCCAAGTCCATGCTATTGATAAAGCGAAACGTATCTTTGTTGTCCAGTGCGAAGCAGATTCGCAAATCCGCTAGCCAAGGTACACTGATCAAGAAAGCAGAGCCTTCTTGAGAATCCTTGCTCCGGTTTGTTTTTTGGTTCACGTCTTGGATGTATTTGTCCGGTTTGAGCAACGGTTGAATACGATTTCGAACGGCATCCCACGTCTCTTGCCCTAGCTCCTCGTCTCCATTGGCCAACCCGACGGTCCCCAGGATAAAGTGATCGACAATCTCGTCAAGCATCGCCGGGTTGCGTTTGACTTGCGAAAGTATGTTGCCAATAGATAGTTCGAATTTGTCTGTGACAATCTTCAAACCTTTGACTTCAAACTTGCTGTTCGGCAGTTGAGCCAGGAAAGCTTTTCGGATTCGGGAAATAATGCGTGTCGCAAGCAACTCATCCTCGCGGCGTATTCGCAAGGAGGAAAGCATACGCTCAAAGAACGGATGATACGTTTCCTTTCGATTGGCCGAGCAACTAGAGGAGATGCCGAGCATCAGATCGGCCCCAAGGACGAACCAGCGTTGCCCCCCTTGGTCGGGTTCTGACCGGTCGGCGGTGAAGTTGCTGTAGATGATCGTCGGGTCCGCTCGAACATTGGTTGACTCCACCTTTGCAAACATGGCGGTAGCTATCTCCTCCCATTTGCCCGACTGCTCGACGATCTTTGTGTCGAAAGTGAAGGAGGTTCGGAATATCATGAGCCCGACCCACTCGTCCGTGTTTGGGAGCGAGAACTCCACCGAACCGTCGGTTCCTTGCCGGACAAGCCAATGCGCGGGGTAATCGATTTCGAACAGATTTTGCGGATGCCTGAACGTCAGATAGTGAGGCGACGCATCGGTTGAGTTACGCTTATGCCGAAGGTCCAAAGCGGCCCGTGCCTTTTTTAGCGATCCGATTTTGTCTTCTTTTTTCGCCATATTCGATTCCGGAGTTGGACAGGTGTTTCGTGAAATTGTAGCTCAGCCCACTTCGAGCTTGGACAGCGTCTTACCTTGTATATCGCTAGCAAAGGCAGGTGCAGGGTGGCTGTAGGGTGGCACGCTCAGAGGCTGTGATTTTTTTATTGTCGCCTTTCGCTCCGCGAAAGAACGCCTCGTTAACGCACTTTTGCGGAGCAAAAGACGACGATGTTTTGTACCTTGCGAGTAAAATCACAGCCGCCAGAGCGTTGGCGATGGGCGTGGGGAACTTGGCAAATGGAACTAGCGACTCACACGCCCTTCGTGCCTCAGGGCGTGCCACCCATGGCTAGTTTTTTTGATTTGATTGGTTGAAAAAAGCCCTCCATGCTCTTGATGCTCTTGGGGGACCGAACGCAGGTGCCTCACGAGCGCGCGGAGCGGTACCGTTTGATGAGGTTGTTGGTTGAGCTGTCGTGCTTGAGCGGTGGTGCTTCCGAAGCCTCCAGTTCGGGGAGAATACGTTGGGCAAGAGCCTTGCCCAGTTCAACTCCCCATTGGTCAAACGGATTGATGTTCCATATGGCACCTTGTACGAACACCACGTGCTCGTAAAGGGCAACGAGCGTGCCCAGTATCTCTGGAGTGAGACGGTCGGCAATAATCGTGTTCGACGGTCGGTTGCCTTCGAACACGCGATGCGGAACCAGCCAGTCAGGTGTGCCCTCCGCCTTGACTTGCTCAGGTGTCTTGCCAAATGCCAGCGCCTCAGACTGGGCGAAAACATTGGCCAATAAAATGTCGTGATGCCGGCCCAATGGAGTCAGAGCATGCGTGAAGGCAATGAAGTCGCATGGGATCAGCCGAGTACCTTGATGTATTAACTGGTAAAATGAATGCTGACCGTTGGTCCCGGGTTCACCCCAATACACCGGACCCGTATCACAGGTTACCGGCTCGCCATCGAGCGTGACGCTCTTGCCATTGCTCTCCATCGTCAACTGCTGAAGATAAGCGGGGAAACGTTTAAGGTAATTTTCGTAAGGCAACACGGCCACTGTTTGTGCATCGAAGAAATCGGCGTACCAAACCGACAAGAGCCCCATCAGCACTGGCAGATTGCTTTCGAAAGGAACCGTGCGGAAGTGCTCGTCCATCCGATGGAAACCTCGAAGCATGGCAAGGAAATGATCTGGACCGATCGCCAGCATTGTCGAAAGACCAATAGCCGAGTCCATCGAATAGCGACCTCCAACCCAATCCCAAAAACCAAACATGTTGGCCGTATCGATGCCAAACTTCGACACCTTCTCGCCATTGGTCGAAACGGCGACAAAATGCTTAGCCACCGCCTCGGTCTTACCACCTAGGCCAGTTAGCAGCCAGTCGCGGGCGCTCTCGGCATTGCTTATTGTCTCAAGCGTTGTGAAGGTCTTGGACGAGACAATGAAGAGTGTCTCAGCCGGATCTAGGTCTTGCGTCGCTTCGACGAGATCAATTCCGTCCACGTTGGAGACGAATCGGAAATTCATCGAGCGGTCGCTATAGTGTCGCAGCGCTTCGTAGGCCATGACTGGCCCAAGATCCGAGCCACCGATGCCGATGTTGATGACATTCTTGATTCGCTTGCCGGTATGGCCCAGCCATTGGCCATTGCGGACTCGGTTTGCAAAGCCAGCCATTTTGTCCAAGACCGCATGCACCTCCGGAACTACATTCTTGCCATCGACAACGATCGAGGCATCACGCGGCGCGCGGAGCGCGACGTGAAGAACGGCACGATCCTCAGTGATGTTGATCTTTTCGCCACGGAACATTGCGTCGATACGAGCACGCAGTCCCGATTCGTCAGCCAGTTGGATGAGCAGTGCAATCGTCTCGTCGCTGACGCGGTTCTTAGAATAGTCTAGAAAAAGTCCTACGGCCTCGGTAGTTAGACGTTCACCGCGAACCGGATCGTCGGCAAAAAGCGTTCGAAGATGAACATTGCGCATCGATTCAGAATGCACTTCAAGCGACTTCCACGCCGGTCGGTTGGCAGTCGGGGGTATCGTCGGTGGTATCGTCGAATTCATTCCTTTTTCCTTTTTCAAAAGTAAGGATCTGCTGCGGCTCAGCCCAACGATTGGCTTTGAAGACGCACCGGGTCGGGGGTCAGTATAGCTTTTATCTCTCGTCCATAGTGAATGGCTCCGTGTCCGTTTGCGTATCGGCGGCGGTGCGGTAAATGGCACTCACTTTGGCGTAAGTGAGCCGCTGGGCGCTAGCCGCGGGTGATGGAAATCACAGCGAATAAGCAGTGGGAATACCGGCGGCTAGCGCCTTGCCGCTCACAAAGTGAGTGCCATTCGGCGGTGTGGTGCCCGAGTGCAAAACAGCGGGCTCATTTTTCGAAGTTTTCTATTCAAGCCATCAAAGCAAATGAATTATCATGCGAACACACTCAATACCGCCGCGATTACCCCAACCTCCGCTTAAAAATGAATTCATCCAAAATTGGTCTTCTCGATAGGCCAGCCAGTGCCTTGCAATCTAAGCCGAAGTGGATTTGGGGACCCATTGGTGTTTTTAAGCTCGAGCTGTACCGAACCTTAACGTTTGGTCGGATCATGACTTGGTTTGCGATGGCGCTGTTTCCGCCGACGCTGATCGGAATCGCTAGCTGGCAAATTGGGCGTCAAAGCTCGATGGGTGCGGCTGAGATGAATTTCGGCTACGTGGTCATGATGTTTTTATTGATTCCCCAAGTGGTAACGGTTTTGGGGCTGCTGCTATGGGCGACACCGATCGTTCATTCGGAGCTAGAGGCGCAGACCTGGGGTTACGCCGTGGTTCGTCCTGGAGCGAGGCGAGCGGTCTTGCTCGGCAAGTACTGTATCGCAGTCCTGTGGGCATTCTCCAGCGCGTCCGTGGCCGTCACGCTTGCAATACCATTCACTTCAGTCTTGCATCCCTTCCAAGCTTGGTATGTCCTTTGTTTTTTGAACTTGGTTGCTGCGTTATCGTATGCGGCGCTTTTCGCAACGATTGGAACTTTGATTCAAAAGCGAGCTATGGTGCTGGCTTTCTTATACGGAATCTTCGTGGAGGCGATACTGTCTACGTTACCGGCAACCATCAACCAGTTGACCGTGAGCTTTCGATTGCGATCGATGTTGTTTCAGATGCTCGATTTGGAAATAAATGTTGCTGCCGACATGGCACGCTTCTTCGATACCAGCGCGACGGTGTCGTTTCATCTCTTTTGCCTGGGTTTGTTCACAATGGCACTGTTGGGTATTTCTCTTTGGCGGGTCGAAGCCAGTCAGTTCGTTTGGCAGTCGGAAGTCTGAGCATTTTCAGCCGACAGGTTTTCCACCGTACCGCAGTCGTCGCTTTCGGATTCTTTGGCAATGCCTTCGTGTCGGTTTCAAGCGGACTTTGCCGCATCTTCATCATTTGAAAAAGATTTCTTAAGTCGGTAATCCGTTTTCGAATTTGACTTAAGAGCTAGCATTCATAGAATCGTCGACCGTCGAGCCGATGGAATGCATGCGAGCAAGTCAAACGGGTCCCGCAAGATACGGAGCCTTAGTTTGCCGGTAAAGCGAGTTTGCGCACCATTAGCTTAGGCATCAGACAGGATGGTTCTTGTTTGGAAAGGATACCGCAGGCGAATGATTTTCCACCTGCGGACTCGCATGGTCTAGGAGTTAGCGATGAAAATAGCGCACGACGTTGCTATGTTCGATGGTCCTGTCGCCGATTCGGTGGAAACCAGATTGCGTCAAAGGATTGGCAAAGATCGGATGGATCTTTGGTTTGGTGCTGATGCTAAATGGACGCAAATCGGCAATAATGTGATCGGAATCGAAGTTGCCAGTTCCTTTGTTGCCGATTGTGTTTCGAAAATGTTTCGGGACGATCTTCAAGCGGCGGTATGGGAGTCCGCTGGTCCTCAATACGGATTTCAAATCTCAGTTGCTTCTTCAATCGAAGCGGTTGCGTGCAAGGCAGAACAGCCTAATCAAACCCCAGTCGACGGTACCGTGCTCCTTACCAATCCACTCAATCTACCGAAGTCTACAAAAACGGAACCTGCGCATCACTTGCCCAGGAAGCGTGACAGGGCGGTCGTTGAGCAAGCGACCAACTTGCGAGTTGTGCGAGATAACGAATCAGTCGGCCCTGCTGGCTCGCATGAGGGCGAGGTCGACGCGTCCGATAGATCACCGGTCGACATCCAAGTCGATCGATTGATGGAGTTGCGACGCGAGAACGAACGCCGTTGGGACGAGTTTGTTGCGGGCGATCACAATCGATTGGCTTATACCGCTGCCGAGATGGTTTTGGAGCGACCTGGGCAGATCAATCCACTTTTGATTCACGGTCCGAGTGGAACTGGCAAAAGCCACCTCGCGATCGGGTTGGCTCACAAGCTACGAGTGTCCTATCGGATGCGTCGCGTTTTGGTTTTGACTGCCGAGCAGTTCACGATCGAGTACACCGAAAGCGCACGCGGCGGAGGTTTTGCTAATTTTCGACGCAAGTACCGCGATGTCGAAGCGATCGTGATCGACGATATTCAATTCTGTTTAGGCAAAGCTGGAACGCTGGTCGAGCTTCGCAACACGATTGACATGCTCCTCAGGGATCGGCGCCAAGTGGTTTTGGTTGCGGATCGTGGATTGAATGAACTTTCAGGCTTAGGCGCCGATCTTTATGCTAGGCTATCGGGCGGGATGGCATGCGGAATCGATCCACTCGATACCAAGACTCGGGTCCAGGTGTTGACGAAAATGTGCGCCAAGTCCCAGGTGGAACTCAACAGCAGTATCATTCAAAGTCTAGCAACGCAGTGCTGTGGCGATGCAAGGGTTCTGCAGGGTGTGTCTCACCGTTTGGTGGCACAACAACGGGTTGTCGGTCGAGCATTGACGGAAGACGAAGCGGTTCGATGCACTTTGGACTTGATTCGAGCAAGCCACCCCGTCGTACGCATGAACAATATTGAAAAAGTGGTCTGCGAAGCGTTTGGTCTC
>Ga0163144_10015586_pt1 | contig 15661 bp, 5 predicted proteins | sample OliLak19BULKMAT1_FD_123175 | JGI IMG/M metagenome (GOLD analysis project Ga0163144, IMG submission 123175) | Freshwater microbial mat bacterial communities from Lake Vanda, McMurdo Dry Valleys, Antarctica - Oligotrophic Lake LV.19.BULKMAT1 | ecosystem: Environmental > Aquatic > Freshwater > Lake...
AGCAAAATGCACAGTCGCGGTCGCACGCACAAATCTGGCCGCGTTACGCAGCAACTCGTCGCCGGGCGCCATTCAGGCGTCGATACGCTGCTGCGCTCGACGCTGGCCCATCCGCTGCGCTGGCCCCACCGCTGCTCAGCACGGAAGATGGCCGGGCAGGGTTGAACCAGACGACCCAAACTGCGAGCTCAAACACCCACTCAATCTTGATGAGGCTGAATTCACCTATGGTTCAATCGATCGTGCTTGGCCTCGTCGATCGAGTGCGAATCGTCGTGCCAGATTCCCTGAATCTCATCACGCCTTATGTGCTGACCGAGCAGCAGGACTGGTTCGAGGACGAGATCAAGTTCCTGCGGTTCGCCTTGCGGCCCGGCCAAAGGGTCATCGACATTGGCGCCAATTACGGTGTCTATACGCTGTGCATGGCGCAGGCAGTGGGACCGGCTGGTCACGTCTGGGCCTTCGAGCCGGCCACGACGACCGCGGCGCTGCTCGCGGAGAGCATCGCTGAAAACGGGTTCAACCAGGTGACGCTCGTTCGCAGCGCTTTGTCCCAAAGCGAAGGCCATGCCGAACTGTCGGTTTCTCGGCATTCCGAGCTCAATTCGCTGGTGCGCAACGGATCAGATGGGGGCGCTCACGAAACCGTGGCGCTCACGACGCTTGATGCCGGATTGACAACGCATGACTGGACGGGTATCGATTTCGTCAAGATCGATGCCGAGGGCGAGGAAAGCAACATTCTGCGTGGCGGCCAAAAGTTCTTTTCCGAACTGTCACCGCTGATTCAGTACGAAGTCAAGGCAGGTACCGAGTGGCATTTGGAGTTGGTCAGCGAGTTTGCTGCGCTTGGCTACGATTCCTACCGGCTGGTACCTGGCCTCAACCTGCTGATCCCGTTCGACGGGTCGGCGCCAGACGGTTTCCTGCTCAACCTCTTCTGCTGCAAACCGGATCGCGCTGCGCTGTTGTCGTCCTGGGGCTTGTTGGCCACGCATGAGGCGCTTAGACAGGCGCGCAAGGCGAGCGACGATCCTTTGGTCGGCGATGCGCCAGCCGACAAGTACCACTGGCGCCAAGCGTTGCCCGCCCGAACGTATGCCGGGCCGTTGCTGGGTGGGTGGGATCGCGCGTCGTCCTCGGCATTTGGCAGTGGCCTGGAGCTGGCTCTCGGGCTCCAAGAGGCCAGCCGCGATACGACATTTCCCGCCGCTGAGCGTGTTGTTGCATTGGAGCGGGCTGTGCAAATTTTGACGACTTTGTGCGTAGGCGCTCCGACGACGACGCGCCTGTCGACTCTGGCACGGATGACGCACGAATGGGGTGCAAGGAGCGCATCGATCACTGCCCTCCTGAATCTCTTCACCAAGGCGGACGCCGACGCGCGCAAGGACGACGCGTTCCGCGAGCCCTTCTTGCCACCTGGACTGCGGTTCGAGTCCGTCACACCGGTCGGCCCGGTTCAAAGTTGGATGGTGGCCGCGGCGCTGGAGCAGTTCGAGCACCTCTGCGCCTTTTCTTCCTTCTACACCGGAGCTTCCGCCAAACCTCGGCTGGCGGCGATTCGCGATCTCGGCTTCGGCAGCCCGGAGATGGGGCGTCGGCTCAGACTCGTTCAACTGCGCCATGGCTGACCGGGCGCCCTCACGACTTCCAGGCCCCGGCCCCTCGATGTCCAGCAAAGTGCATAGTCGCGGTCGCACGCGAAGATCTGGCGGCCTAATGCAACCCGGGCAGCCAAACGGCGAGTTTCTGACCCGCTTGGCGAACGCGCAGCAGCAACTCGCGGCAGGCCTTCACGCCAATGTCGAGGCGCTGCTGGCGCCAGTTCTTGGTGACCCTCGTTATCGGGGTGTTGCCAGCAACCTGCTCTCCATTGCCGCAATCATGGCGGGTGACGCAGATGCCGCGCTCGGGTACGCGCGTGCCGCTGTCGCCGGCGATCCTAACGATGCGCACTTCCTGTTCACCCTGGGCCGTGCGTCGAAGCTCGCAAGCGATCTCGATGGCGCGGAGGCAGCCTACCGCAGGGCTCTGATCCTTCAGCCCGACTTTGCGGAAGCCATTGTCAGCCTGGGCATCGTGCGCAAGGTTCGTGGCGATGTCGACGATGCGATTGCCTGCTACGACCGGGCCATTGCGCTGCGTCCTGGGCTGGCCGTTGCCCATGCCAATCGCTCCAACGCACTGGCACTGAAGGCGGTGCTCTCCGCAGAGCAGTCCCTTGACGATCCACCCTCGGATGAAGTGCTGCAGGCCCAGTCGCGCGCTGTTGCGCTGGATCCCAACAACGCCCTTCTGCAGCGAAACTATGGCGTGCTGCTGATCAAGGCGCGGCGTCGACGCGAGGCCGTCGATGCGCTCAACCTGGCGCTGGCCGGCAGGCGAGACGATGTCGAGTGCTGCGTCACCCTGGGTTTCTGCTTGCGAGCGATAGGGCAGGTGCCGGCCGCCAGGGAACTCTACGAAATGTGGCTGGGCGAGAACGCGCCGAACCCCTTGGTGATGCGTGCGCTCGCCGCGCTGCTCACCCGCGACGGCCACATCGACCTGGCTCTGAGCTGGGCAGAGAAGGCTGCGGCCATCGACCCTGATCCCCACGGGCTGCTGCAGTTGGGCAGCACGTTCATGCAGGCGCGGCGGCTCGAGGAGTCGCTGGCTTACTGCCGACGCGCCATTGATCAATCCGGTGGGCGGCCTGCGTTCTATCCCACGTACCTGCTCGGAACCAACTACCTGCATGAAGATCCGCAGCCGATTCTCGACGCGCATGCCGAGTTTGGCCGCCGCCTCCTGCCGCTGCAGTCGCCCCGTCCAGCGTGCACGCCGCTGCAACCTGGCGAGCGTCTCAGGGTGGGCTATGTATCGGGAGACTTCTTCCGACATTCGGTGACGTACTTCGTTTCCTCCTTGCTGGAGCACTGCGACAAGAGCCGATTCGAGGTCACGTGCTACAGCAACCTTGGTTGGGGCGATGCGGTCACGGACCGTCTCAAATCGTATGGGAACCAGTGGGTCGATTGCGACGGGATGTCGGACGCGCAACTGCAGCAACGGATCCGCGACGACGGCATCCACGTGCTGATCGACCTGTCGGGCCACACCTCCAGCTCTCGGGTGTTCCTGTTTGCGCTGGGTGCTGCACCGTTGCAGATGAGCTACCTCGGTTATCCCACGGTGACCGGGGTGCCGGCGATCGACTTCCGCATCACCGATCCGACGATCGATCCTGGCGACATGCCGACGCTCGAATCAGAGCTGCCGCTCTGCCTGGGCCGAAGCATGTTCTGCTACCGCCCCGACGAATGGCCGCCGATCGGCCCGGTACCGGCTATCGCTGCCGGCCGCGTCACCTTCGGTTCCTTCAACAACATCGCCAAGGTCACGGACCGCACGCTCGACCTGTGGGCCCGTGTCATGAATGCGGTACCCGGCTCGCGCTTGCTCCTCAAGTCACCGGCCATGGCGCAGGAAGTGAACCGACGCAACATCGAGGCCTTCATGGGCGCAAGGGGCATTGCGCCCGACCGTTTGAACCTGCAGCCCTGGATTTCAAGCAAGAACAGCCACCTGGCGATGTACAACGAGGTCGACATCGCGCTCGACCCCTTTCCGTACAACGGGGCCACCACCACCTGCGAAGCGCTCTGGATGGGCGTTCCCGTGGTGACCCTGCGCGGGCGCACCCACACGTCACGCATGGGTGCTTCGATCCTCGCAGCGGCGGGCCAGGCCGGCTGGATCACCGGCACCGAAGAGGCGTATGTGAGCCGCATCGCCGGCTTGGCAGTCGATGTCGATGCATTGGCGCAGTGGCGCACAAACGCCCGCGAGCAACTCGCCCAGAGTGAACTGTTCGACGAGCATGGCTTCGTCAGGGCGTTCGAGGACGCTCTGCTGCAAGGCTGGCGCTTCATGGCCCAGCGACCGGCCGCTCGCGAAGCGCTGTTGCTCGGGCGCAGCGCTGTCGTTGCGGTGTGAGCGTGCAGCGGGCGGATCGCCGCGGCAGGCGCTACCCATAGTCCGAAAGCACTATGCGGGTGCCATGCAGCGCACCAAGACCGTCACATCGCCTGGTTAGCCTCATCGCGATAGTCGACCGGATCGGATCAGGGGTCCGGCATAGGCCGAAAGAGCTACAGGAGAGGCCCAGGTTGCATAGTGCATCGACACATGCAGCGCTCAAACTCTCTTCGATCGGAAGGTTCCCGCTCAGGGAGGCATGCCGATGCATCTGAGGCCGGAAGCCGCAAGTTCAGGCAGTCTTCCGTCCTCTCCAAGCGTTGCATTGCAATTGATAAATCTCTCAAATCAGGAGTAAGTACAGATGAAACTCAAGCTCAAGATGATGGCTGTCGCTGCGGCGATAGTCACAATGACGGGCGCTGCGAACGCGGCGATCGTCTCCGACTTCACCGGAAACGGTACCGTGGTTCTGCAGGCGTTCAACACCGTTACCCAGGCCTGGTACTACCGTGACCTCGGTTTCCAGATGGACAGCTTTTTGCCCGGGCCCACCGCCTTGACGCCGACAAGCGGGTTGACGCTGACTGCGCCCACCGCGCCGAACTTTGCGGACGCGTCAGGTTGGACCACCTGGATCACCGGTCAGACCTTGTCGGACATTCGCTGGACCGTCACGGCGAATGCCAACGATCCCGGCTTTGGCGCCAACCGCGCCATCTTCGCCTCCGCCAACCCGAATGAAACCATGGCAAACGGCGAAATCAACAACTTCGTGAGCAGCTCCTTCGCCGGCGGCGCAGAGGGAGCTTCCCAGCTCACAGGCATTGGCGGCACGCCCAATGTGTCCTTTTTCTTCTCGTCGGGTGTGGATGGCAATCTAGCGGCGGGCTACGGTATCGGTATTGATAGCCTGTCGCTGTTGGGTGGCAGCTCGAGCCTGTTCTACGCGATTCAGACCGGCTTTGTTGGCCCGTCAAACCAGACGCGTTATGGCAACGGATCGAACTTTGCAGTGGTTTCGCTGAGCAACACCGGTGAGTTCTCGTACACGCTCGGGGCCGAGGTGGCCGCGGTGCCGCTGCCTGCGGCTGCCTGGCTGCTGGGTGCGGGGCTGGTGGCCATGGGCGGCGCCGCCCGCCGTCGCAAGGTTGCCGCCGCTGCGCAAGCCTGACCGGACAGAACTTCAACCTCCCCTGGCCTTCGGGCACCTCACGTCGGCAGTGCCAACGTGAGGGGTCGCGTTTCGGCCAAAATTTTTGTACTTCAATGATCTCGGAGCCAAAATGAAACTCAGCAAACTCTCTCTTGCAATCGTGATGGGCTTTACAGCCACAGGCGCGATGGCACTCCCCTTTGGCAGCTACACCAACACCGGTGAAGACGTCGGCAACACCCTGAACATCCGGTTCTCGGGTGCCACGGCGGTCGACCCCGGCATCATCGCTTCGGCGATCTTCCTTTGCGACACGACGCAGACGATCCATCGCTACTCGGTCTCGAGCAACGCAGTCGTGTTTTGCCAGATCGACCAGGTCAAGCTGCCGGGCACCGGCAAGACGAACCTGGCTGTTTACAAGTACTCCATCGGCGGCTCGGGTGGTGGTGTCGGCAACGTCAACAACTCAACGCTGATTCCCTTCATCGACCTGGCGAAGATGGGTGCGAGTGAATGCACCGTCACCGGGACTGTGACCGCGGCCTTCGACATCGACGGCGCCAACCCGCTGCCGGCAATCGTTGACACGCTGTGTTCTGGCGCGTCCAACAATGCCAACACCACGACCAACGCGGTGTCCTCCCTCGGCGTTTCCGACGTCGAGCCGCAGTTCTTCGGGCCGGCCGCGGGCACCTACAACAACCTGGACTCGGGCGCGCTGGCGACTGTTCTGTTCGGCATTCCGGTGACGAAGAATGTGTATGTCGCTCTGCAGAAGTCGCAAGGTCTGCTGACGACCAGCCTTCCCATTGCTGGCACCTGCGCCGCGGATGACCAGACCATTCCTTGCATGGCCAACATCACGCAAGCACAGGTCACCTCGCTCTACACACAGGGCACCAACGCTGGCTTTACCTGGGCTACGCTGTTTCCCGGCACGGTGATCCGCAACGATGCCGATACGGCCAACGGAGATCAGCTCGTCTACGTCGCACGCCGTGTGAACACGTCTGGCACGCAGAAGACCTTCGAAGCCCTCATTGCCCGCACCGGCAATACCTCCTTTGGCGGCCGGATCTGCCAGCCTACGGTTGACGCCTTCGTCACCGGACCGAACGCCGCCGACAACACGGCAGTCAACATCTCTTGCGGAACCACCCCCCAACGCGGCGTGCGCAACAACGGCAGCGGCCAGGTGATTCAGTGCATGAACGTGCACGACGCTGCCAACCGCGGCGCGGTGGGCGTTCTGTCGCTCGAGTTCAAGCAGAACACGGGGCCGGCCGATGCCGTTCGCTTCCTGAAGGTCAATGGCGTGGCCCCGACCTATGCGGGCCTGGCCTCGGGTGGATACACCTACTACGGTGACGTCTCGCTCAACCTGCGGAACGCCACGGTAAACAGCGTTGGCCCGACGCTGTCCCTGACCGGATATTCTGCATTTGTGAACGCCCTGAGGGCGAACTTCGCGAACCCGGCAACGATCGAGATCATCAACGGTTCCAATCAGCCGTTTGGCCCGTCCGGCCTGATGGCGCTGGATGCGATCGCGTCGCCCTTGGTCGCTTCGCTTGACTTCACGGGCGCCACCGCGCGCAACCCGTGGTCCCGCCTGGTCGGCAATACAACGCTGAACAACTGCCAGCCAGGGAAGAAGGCTCCCACGCTGTAATTCGATTGACGGTGGGTGGCCGCAGACAAGCGGTCACCCTGCCTCAGTCTGAGCCGAAGCAGTCGGTGCATCGCAAGGTGTACCGACTGTTTGCATTGCGGCCAGTCACCGCGAAAGTGCTGTGCCCTGAATCTGGGGTGCCCGCTCAGCCGGTCTGGCGGGCAACGCCGAGTGGCGCCGGCGGCAGGTTTGCGCGCGCACGTTCCACCATCAGCGCATAGGCAGACTCCAGATGGCGCGTGTATGTCGGTGTGTCGTACAGCGGCGCGGTGTGCCGGTTCACGGCCAGCCGCTGGCGCAGGCTGGCGAGCAGCGAAGATTCTGTGGCCAGGCGCAGTGCCATCGTTTCGTACTGCACTAATGAGTCGGTCACCAATTCGGGCAGTCCAAGGGCTTGCAACAGGCTGGTACCGACGCGTCCTGGAAAGCTCGTGCCGGTGCAAGTTAACACAGGCAGCCCGGCCCACAGCGCATCCGATCCGGTGGTGTGGGCGTTGTAGGGCAAGGTGTCGAGGAACAGGTCGCAGAGCTGAAGGCGTGCGAGGTGTTTCTCGTTCGCCCAAGGTTGCGCGAACAGGATACGTGCCGGGTCGACACCCCGAGCACCTGCTTCGTGGTGCAGGTTCACGTGCGCCACCTGAATGTCGCTGTAGAGCAGCAGCACGCTGTCGGGTACCTTCAGCAGCAAGCGCATCCAGATGTCGAAGATCGCCGGTGTGACCTTGTAGACGTTGTTCAGGCAGCAGAACACGAAGGCGTTGTCCGGCAGACTGGCATCGGCACGGGTGACGCCTTCGGCAATCTTTCGCTGCGAGTCGTTGGGTTGGTAGCAATCCGGCAAGGTGACGACCTTCTCCGCGTAGAAGCGCTCGTGCTCGGCTGGAATGACGGTCCGGTCAGCGACGATGTAGTCGATGTAGGGTGCGCCGACGGTGCCCGGAAACCCGAGGTAGTTGACTTGGATCGGTGTAGGACGAAGTGAGAAGAGAGCTGTCCGGGTGCGGCCGAAGTAACCGTTCAGATTGACGAGGATGTCCACCTCGAGGTCGCGAATGGCCTGGGCCGCCTCCAGGTCGTCGAGCTTGCGTATCGGCACCACCTTGACGGCCGCCTCGATGCGGCGGCGCAGTGGGCTGCTGTCGTCCCAACCGTTGTCGAAGGCGAAAACCTCGAACCGAGCCCGGTCGTGCTGCTCGAGCACCTCGGTCAACAAGACCGAAGTCGCCTGGTTGCGGAACTCTCCCGACACGTAGCCGACGCGGATCTTCGTGCCACGACCAATCGCGGCCGGGCTCAACTCGGCGGACCGGTCGGGATAGCCAGCTGCCGCCGCGGCCGTTGCACAGCGCTGCAGGAGTTCGGGATCGGCGCAGTAACCCTGCAGGCCGAAAGGCTCACTCGTCAATCTTCCGGCTGCAAGGCCTGCCTCGATGCCGCGCTGCAGTTGCGCGTAGGCCATCCAGTCGGCCATCAGCATCTTGCAGTGCATCAAACGGCCAGGAATGAAGGACAGCCGAGGCCACCGATTGAGTACCCGTTCGAACACGATGGCGGCGTCTTCGTAGAGGCGCTGGTCCTGCAGCACCTGACCGAAACGTTCGTTCACGAGCTGCCGCTCCGGGTCGATCTGCAAGGCGCGTCTGAAACTCTCTTCGGCGGCGGCGGCGCTGACGACATTCATCTGCACCATGCCGAGGCCGGCCCAGGCGTCTGCCGAATCGGGGTGATGCTGCACGGCGTCTTCAAAGCCCGCCAAGGCCCGGTCGTTGTTGCCTTGCTCATCGAACAGGATGGCTCGCTGCAGGCGCGACAAGAGTTGAAGCTGGCGGTCGTCGGGGCGAAGCGCAGCCGCACGATCGAAGTGCGTCGCGGCCTCAGCATTGCGGTCCACGCCGCGCAGTGACTCCGCCAGGTCCGCATGCGCCTGCGGGTTGCTCGGTAGCCTGGCGATGGCTTGCTCGAGCCACGGAATGGCGTCGGCGTACCGCTTCTGCCTTGCCAGCATCGCGCCCAGGCCACACAAGGCCGCCCCGTTCCGGGGTTCTCGCTGGATCGCCAGTCGCAAGGCGCGTTCGGCCTCGGGCAGGTTTGCAGCGTCGCGCAGAGCGGTTGAGGTTTTCACCGTGTTCTCGTGGAATTTGAAGTGCACGCTTTTAGCAAGTCGCCGAGACGCGCTCATGACAGGTGAATGCCAGATCCCGAAAGAGTCGCGCCAATGTCTTGCAAGGTCTGCTGGACTGGCGAAGGGGCAAATCGGACTAGGCCATGGCGTTGAGCTGTCACATTCGATCCACAGAATGTCGCTGCACCGGGCCTCTTGGAGGCCCTGCCTACCTCCGCTGGTACCCCATGAAGATCATCTCTCGACGCAGCCGCATTGTGCTCGGCGCGCGCCACCGCGCCCTTTGCAGTCAAGGTAGCTGCAGCGTGCTGGTGTTGGCCAGCCTGGGGCTGCTCGGGTCGTTGCTGCCAGGGAGCGGCTGGGCTCAGGCGCTGCCAACGCCGCCCGTGCCGGCGACTGCGCTACCCGTTCTGCGTGGTGTGGTCAGCGGTCAGGCGGTGGTCAATGCGCCGACACCCGGGGCTTCACGCTCGCTTCTCACCATCGACCAGGCTTCACAGCGGGCCATCATCGATTGGCGCTCGTTCAACATCGGAAGCGACAGCGAAGTGCTGTTCCGCCAGCCTGGCAGCTCGGCATCGACCCTCAACCGCATCTACGACGCAGCGCCGAGCGTCATCCAGGGCCGACTGACCAGCGCCGGTCCGGTGGTGGATGGCAAGGCCACCCCGGGCGGCCAAGTGATCCTGATCAACCAGAACGGGATCCTGTTCGACCGCGGTGCGCAGGTGAATGTGCAGTCCTTGGTGGCGTCTTCACTCAACCTGACGAACGAGCGCTTCCTGTCGGGCGCGCTTTCGAGCGGCGGCCTCGAGACACCCGCGTTCGCGGGTGGCTACGACCCCCAGGGCACACCGCTGCCGACGCGCCCTGATGGCACACAGACCGGTGCGATCGTGCTTGGCGCCGGCGGGGCAGCCAATGCGGCCGTCCCGAGCCTGCAGGCCAACAGCGGCGGCTCGATCCTGTTGTTTGCACCGACCATCGACAACAAGAACGGCATCATCCAGGCGCCGGACGGCCAGGTGATGTTGGCAGCGGGCAGCAAGGTCTACCTGGCGATCAACCAGGATCCTCGTGACATCACCCTCAGAGGACTGGTGGTCGAGGTCGAGGCGGCCCGGGGCGGGCCGGACCTGAACCTGACCAGCCTGATCCGCAACGCCGGTGAGATTGGCGCGGACCGTGGCAATGTCTCGCTGGCGGCGTTGGCCATCAACCAAGAGGGCCGCATCACGGCCAAGACGGCGTTGCAGAGCAATGGCTCGATCTTTCTCACAGCCAACGCGCGTGCCGCTTCCCCCCAGGGTTCGCCGGCGAATGGCGTGAGCCGGCTGGGCGGTAGCGTGACCTTCGCTGCAGGCAGCGTCACCGAGGTGATGCCCGATGCGACCGACACCTCGACGACGCCAGACAGCCAAAGCTATCAGGCCAACCGAGGCGTGATCGACGTGAAGGGTCGAACCATCGAGAGCAGTGGCAGTTTGCAGGCTGCGGGAGGGCGCATTCTGCTGAATGCATCCGACAGTGCGGACCCGCAAGGCGCGCGGGTGTACCTCGGCGCCGGTAGCCAGACCAGCGTTGCTGGCGCCTGGGCCGACGTGGACTTCAAGAAGAACCTGCAGACGTTCAGGGTCACCTCGAACGAGCTGAAGAACGCTCCGAACCAGAAGACCGGGATCCTGCGCGGCGCCACGGTCACGGTCGATTTGCGCCAAGGCAGCAACATCCTCGACCTCAGCGGCTATCGTGGCCTGGTCCCGCGCACGGTCGCTGAAAAGGCGGCCCTGGGTGGCGAGGTGCAGGTCGCTTCCACAGGCTCGGTGATCCAGCGCAATGGCGCCGTCATCAATGCGTCTGGCGGTGGCTACCGCTACAACAGCGGCACCGCCACGACGACCCGTCTGCTCGGACAGGACGGCAAGATCTACGACATTGCCACTGCACCCGAGTTGTTGCCCTACACCCAGTTGCTCGACCGCTACCAGGCCACGGACAGTCGCTGGAACCAGAGCGTCGATGTGGCCAACCCCTTGGGCAGCGTGGGCAGCTACCAGGCCGGGTACGCCCAGGGGCTGAGTGGTGGCGTCGTGACGATCAATGCCAGCGCCGGTCTCGTGCTCGATGGCGCGCTCTTGGGTGGCGTGACGGTTGGACCTGCGCAATTGGCCAACGCCCCCCGCGGCGCGACGCTGCGCATTGGCGATTACGTCGCTGGCCAGCGACAGTTCAGCGAGACGCAGCGCATCGGCAACACCCTCCTGCGCCAGAACGCTTCCGACACGCTGGGCGCAGCATTCGGCGCGGGCTCAGCCTTGAATGCGGCGCAGCGCGACACTTTGAACCTGGCCTCAACGCAATTGTTCGGTCCGGCGCTGCAGGGTGCCGCGGGTCTCGTTGAGACTGGATTTGGCACGGTGGAGCTGAACGTCAACGGCCGGATCGTTGTGCCATCCGGCGTCAACCTTGTGTCTGATCCTGGCGCGGAGCTCGTCATGCGGGCGGCGCAGATCGACCTGGGCGGCAACATCCACCTTCCCGGGGGCCAACTCACGATCAGCCCGGTGCGCCCGGGCCAGGATCCGATCTCGCCCGACTTGGTCACGCTCAGTGAGCGCATCGTCTTGCGGCCCGGTGCCGATGTCTCGACGGCTGGAAGCTGGATCAACACGTCCAATACCGACGGCTCGTTCGTCGGGCCGACAACCGTGATTGCGCGTTCGACGCTCGACGGTGCTGGCACCGCACGGGCGATCGATGGCGGAAGCATCACACTCGACAACCCCTTCTCGCAGACGCTTCTCGAGAGGGGCGGCACGCTCGACGTGGGCGGTGGCGCCCTGTTCGGCAGCAACCAGCGCGTCACGGGTGGCCGGGGTGGCAAGTTGACCATCTCCAATGGGACAACGGACCAGATCAGTTCCGACTGGTTGCAGTCCGAACTGCGCGGCTTTGCCGTCGGTACCGGCGGCGAGCTGAGTTTGAGTCTGGCCCGCACGCTGATTGCCGCTGACGACGCCATCGGCGTCTTGCCCTCGTCCACCACGCGACTTGGCGCAGGGTTCTTCTCGAGCCAGGGATTCTCCAGGATCAACTTGTCAGCCTCGGGTGGCATCGCGATCGATGCCGACGTTGCCGTGCAGGTGCTGCAGAAGAACCTCGTCGTCGATCCGCTGTTGGCATCTCGGCTGGCTACAGGCGGCGACCTGTTGTCCATTGCGAGTCTGGCGCTTCTTCCCGATTCGCAGCGAAGCGCCGCTTCCTTGTCTCTCAGTGCGCGGGCTGGTGAGGTGCCGGGTGCCGCAACGCTGACCTTGGGTGAGGGCGCCTCGATCACGGCCGACGCGCGCGGCGATGTCACCCTGTCTGCCGTCGACGGCATGTCGATCGATGGTCGGCTTACGGCCCCGGGAGGCCGCGTGGCCCTGTCGGTGAGTGGCAATGCCGATCTCACTTCGAGAGGCGTCGCGCTCGGACCGGAGTCGGTGATTTCCACGGCTGGGGTCTTTGTCGCGACACCGAGCGACCGCGGCTTGGTACAAGGATCGCTGGTGAATGGCGGCACGGTCACCATGGATGCTCGCAATGCCGGGGTCAGCATTGCGCGGGGTGCCGTCATTGACGTCAGTGGCGTGAATCAAGTTGTCGACATCATCACTGGCGGGTCGCAGCCAGGCATCCTCCAGCAGACGCTCGATGGGCATGCGGGGGCCTTTGTCGTCAGGTCTCAGGGGGCCACCACGATCGAAGGCAAACTCATCGGCCAAGGCGGTTCACTGGCTGCAGCCGGTGGCAGTTTTGCGCTCGAGGTGAGACGGCCGGACGGGCAGGCGCGTCTGCCCGACGAGCGGCGAATTGTGGTCACCCCAGCCAGCAACGCTGTCGCCGCTCAGCCAGGCTTCGCTGACGCAACCGTCAACTTGGCGAAACTGGCAGAAGGTGGGTTCGAGAAGCTGCGGCTCTTGTCGGAGAACCGTATCGAGTTTCGGGGCACTTCGACGCTTGATTTCGAGCGCGGTATCCGTCTGGACGCGCCGCTTCTCGACGTCGTAGACGGCGCAGTGGTGAGCTTGCGAAGCTCGAGCGTGGCGCTCGGCCAGTCGCTCGGCGCACGGCGACTTCTGTCCGATGGGAATGCGGCAACCTGGCAGCTGACCGAGGGCACCCAGTCGCCCGCACTGGGGACGCGCACTGGTGTGGGGGTTTTCGTCGTCGATGCCGGCAACGTCAACCTGTTTGGAAGCCTGACGCTGAACGGCGTTGCGAGGACGCGCATCGGCAGCGCCAATGACATTCAGCTGATCGGCCGCGCCATCACCGTACCTTCAACCGCCGGCGGTCAAGCCGTCTCACGGCAGACGGGTGGGTTGACCAGCGCGGGAAGCGTTGAGCTGGTGGCATCCCAGGTGTTGCCGGCGACGCGTACCGACTACACCGTTGAAGTCGTCCATCAAACCGGCGCGACTGCCGCGCCGGGGGGCTACATCACGGTCGCCGGCAACGGCAGGGCACCGGGCACAGCCCTCTCTGCGGGTGGCAAGGTCACCCTGATCGCACAGACGATCAACCAGGCCGGGACCCTCAAGGCGCCCCTGGGCGAGATCGATCTTCGCGCAGGCCGCGAACTCATCCTCGGGCCTGAAAGCCTGACCTCGGTTTCGGGGGGCGACGTGACCGTTCCTTACGGCACGACGGTCGCAGGCACTTTGTGGCGTTATGTGGATGGAGGAAGCAACCCGCCGACGACCTTGAACGCCGTGACGGGTGCCGGCAAGCGCATCACCTTGAGTTCTCCGCAAACGGACGTCAAACCGGGTGCCGTGGTCGACTTTCAGGGGGGTGGCAATGTGCAGGCCGTGGAGTTCGTGCCCGGCAACGGGGGTGACAGAGACATCACCTTGCAGGACAACACCTTTGCGATCATCCCAAGTGCCAAGCTGGCTGCGATGCCCTACGACAGCCACACGATGTCAACCAAGGATGTCGGCTTTGGCTTTGCCCTCGGCAACAGCCATGATGCCGCCTTGTACGACAGCATCCAGATCGGCGCTGGATCATCGGTTCCCGCGGGAGAGTACACATTGCTGCCGGCGCGCTACGCCTTGTTGGAAGGGGCGTTCCTGGTCCAGGTTCAGACAGGTTCGGCGTTCCGCTCTCTGCAAGCCGGACAGACAACCCGGTTGAGCAACGGCGATGTTGTCGTCGCAGGTTTCCGCGCGGCCAATGGCACCTCGGTCCGCGAATCGCAAAGTGTCGGGGTGGTGATCAGTCCTGGTTCGGTGGCTCGCAGGGCGTCTGACTACACCCTCACCAATGCCGAATTCTTCGCCGGGGCTGCTGCGTTGGACCGCACTGCAGCGCCCCGTGCACCCTGGGACGCCGGGCGCCTATCGGTTGAGAACGCGGAGTCGCTCTCGCTGGATGGCATTTTCAGGACGGCGGCCTCCTCGTCCCCCTCGAGGACGGTGGGCCGAGCCAGCGAGATAGACATCACCGGCAATCGAATTGCGATCGTCGATGCCTTAGGTAGTAGCGCTTTGGATGGCTCCGTTCTCGAGATCAAAGGTGCCGCACTGTCGCGCTTGAACGGCAGTGTTCTGCTGGGCGGTCAACGTACCGATACCGAAACCGGCATCAGAGTCACGACCACGGCCAGCGAGGTCATCGTCGCGAACACGGCCGTTGGCGCGGTCACGTTGCCGGAGCTCATGCTGGCGGCTCGCGACACGATCGACGTTCGAACAGGTAGCGTATTGGTCGGATCCGGCGCGGTGGCGGGGTCGTCACCTGGTGTCATCACGACGGACTCGTCGGGGGCGCTGATTCGTCTCAGTAGCGGCGGTCAAACCAGGGTCGAGCGCAGCGCCGCCAGCAACTCGCGGGGCGACGTGACGATCGAGGCGGGCGCCAGCTTGACAGCGACCAAGTCCTTGCTGATCGACGCGACACGCTCGACGACTTCCCGAGGCCAGTTGCTTGCGGGTGGCGCGTCCGGGTCGGGCGGGTCAGTCAGCCTGTCTTCGGGGCAGATCAATCTGGGCCAGACCGACAACACTGCGTCCGAGCTTCGCGGCCTCGTACTCTCCAATGGTGACCTCGCAAGGTTTTCATCTCTCGATGAACTGTTCCTGCGCGGCTATGACGCGATCGACTTGTACGGTGTCACGGCGTTGGGCGCACGCAGTCTTGGCAACCTGACCTTGGACACGCCGCTCCTGCGGGGGCAGCAGCTTGCTCAAGGGCAAGCGCCGCAGGCCACGTTTGCTGCATCGCGCATCGAGTTGCGCAACAGCTCGGGCAAGTCCTTGACGAGCGCAGCCGGGCCTGGGGCGCTGGCCTTGGAGGCGGAACGAATCGTGCTCGGCGCCGGCGACAAGGCGGTGGCGGGATTCTCGACGGCGCGCCTGGCTGCTGCGGAAACGCTCACTGGCCAAGGCAAGGGATCATTTCTGTTTCCCGGTGCATTGACACTGCAGGCGCCTCGTGTGGTGGCGGCCGGCGGATCGGCGCAAACCATCAGTGCAACCGACAACAGCCGATCGGGAGGGCCTGTCTTCTCAGCGCTCACGCTGGCTGGCTCGGCAGCGAGCACCTCCGCTCAGCAGGCGGAATCGACCGCGCTGGGCGGGCGGCTGTGGTTCGAAGGTCAAAGTGTGCTCGTCTCCACCACAGTGCAAGCGCACTCGGGCCAAATCTCGTTGGAGGCGCGTGGCACCGCGGCGGGAGACGGTGTGACGCTCGC
>Ga0163144_10015587_pt1 | contig 15661 bp, 15 predicted proteins | sample OliLak19BULKMAT1_FD_123175 | JGI IMG/M metagenome (GOLD analysis project Ga0163144, IMG submission 123175) | Freshwater microbial mat bacterial communities from Lake Vanda, McMurdo Dry Valleys, Antarctica - Oligotrophic Lake LV.19.BULKMAT1 | ecosystem: Environmental > Aquatic > Freshwater >...
AAGATGATGCTGGCCTCGTTCTCCAACATGGAGACGATCCACATCGCGGCCTATGCGCTGCTGCTGGAAACGATCGGGATGCCGGATTCGGAATTCTCGGCGTTCAACCAGTACAAGGAGATGCGCGACAAGCACGACTTCATGCAGAAATTCGGCGTCGAGACGGACGCGGATATCCTGCGCACCGTGGCGATGTTCGGCGCGTTCACCGAGGGGCTGCAGCTGTTTGCGTCGTTCGCGATGCTGATGAACTTCCCGCGCTTCAACAAGATGAAGGGCATGGGGCAGATCGTGTCGTGGTCGGTGCGGGACGAGAGCCTGCACTGCGAGGGCATGATCCGCGTCTTCCACACGCTGGCGGCCGAGACGGGCGCGCTGACTGACGAGGTCAAGCAAGACATCATCGAGTGCTGCCGCACGGTCGTGACCATGGAGGATGCGTTCATCGATCTCGCCTTCTCGATGGGGCCCGTGCAGGGCATGACCGCGCAGGACATCAAGAATTACATCCGCTACATCGCCGATTGGCGCCTGGGGCAGCTGAAACTGCCAGCGATCTATGGCGTGAAAGAGCATCCGATCCCATGGCTGTCTGAAATCCTCAACGGGGTGGAGCACGCCAACTTCTTCGAACAGCGTGCGACCGAATATTCCAAGGGCGCAACGGGCGGCGACTGGCACGGGTCCGACGGCGTGTGGACCCAGTTCGACCGGATGAAGAAGCAGGTGGCGGCGGAGTAGGGGGCTTTCCGGCCTCTTAACCGTCCCGCCTCGCCCCCCGCGCGAACCTGCTGGGCGGCCTGGAACATGCATGGTTTTCAGGGATTTACGGGTGTCGCCATATTCATGGGCGACCGTAACCCTATATGAAGCGTGGGGCGCTAGTCAGAGCGCCGAAATCCTGAGCAGGAACAGCCCGATGTCCACACCATCCAGCACCGGTAACGGAGTGCCCGGCAAGACAGATTTCGATACGCTGAAAAGCGACATGAAAGCGCTGCGTGAGGATCTCGCCACGCTGATCAAGGACACGGGCGCGTTTGCCGCCTCGCAGGCCAAGGTCGCCGGCGAGAAGAGCCGTGCTCTGGCCGAAGACGCCGGCGAGAAGGCTGTCGAGTATCGCGAAGCTGTGGCCGACAAGGTGCGCGAGCATCCGCTCGCCGCAATCGGCATCGCGCTGGCGGCAGGCTATGTGCTCGCCGCGATGTCGCGCCGCAGCTAGGACGGCGACCCTGGGGGCGCATACGTGTTCAACGCATTCTTCGGCCGAGCAATGGATCTGGCGATCGCCGCGGTCGTCGGATTCGTTCTGGCAATCGTCGGGGTGGCCGTGCTCGCTGTTGCGGCCGCGTGGCAGTTATCGCTGTGGATGACATGGCCGGCCGCGCTTGCCGTCACTGGCGTGGGCGTCCTGGCGATTGCGGCGATCTCGCTGTGGATCGGCACCGTCAAGAAAAAGAAGCCGGAGCCTGAACCCGAAGAAGCTATGTCGGACGCCGATCCGGTGGCGATGGTGCTCGGCCTGATGGAGCTTCCGGTCGATGTCGTGAAGCGCATCGTGATGGAAAAGCCGATCGCCTCGATCGCGCTAATCTCCAGCGTTGGCCTGCTGATCGCGCGCAAGCCGGAAGTGGCGCTGAAACTGTTCGACCGGCTGGTGGGATCGTTTGGGCCGAAGCCGTAGGGCACGGCGATCAGTTTGCGAGCACACTTTCGATTCGGGCGGGCACGGTGGCAGCTGTGCTGTCGACCGACTGCATTCGCGTGAGTTGCAGCGCCATCCAGCCGAGCTGCGGCTCGATGGTGGCGGACAGCTTGGGCGTCTCGCCGACGCGTTTGGGAAAGGCTGCTTCGTCGATGTCGGCGAAGGCGGCGAGGCCTCAGGATTCGCCGATGGCGCGGACGTCGTTGATCAAGGGGCGCCGCGACATGCTCTGCGTTGCATTGTAGCTGGCGAGAACGACGCGGTCGTTCTGGATTTCGGGAACCAGCGTGGCGTGGCCGATGAGGCCGATCTCGCCCGCGCCGATCAGGACGTCCAAGAAGGTTGTGCTCGGTATGGGATAGATCCCGGTCACTATCGCGCCCCACAGGCCGCGCTGTGCGACGTCATCGAGCGGCGGCAGCTCTGGCATGGCCAGCGAGCCGGTCAGGTTGACCGAGGCGGTGCGTGTTGAGGCGATCGACGGATTTGCCGGTCGCCTGCTTGATCACATAATGCGCGGCTGACATGCGGCGCAGGGTAACGGTGCTTGCTGCGGCGATCTGCTGGGGGTCCTCCTGCAGGTCAGCGGCGATCTGGCGGAGGATGCCGGCTTCGCGGCGCTGGTTGGCAAGCTTGGCGTTCCAGACGGTGAGCTGGAAGCCGAGGAAGACGCCGAAGATGACGACGAACAACTCGATTGCGACGGTCGTCCAGTTCTGCGTGCGCAGGTCGTGGGTGATGCGGCCGAGGAGGGAGACGCGCAGGGGCGATGGCGTGGGGTCGAGGAGGTGTGCCCGGCGTCGGTCATGGGGCGAGGGCTTCGGTGGTCTCGACGCCCCAGCGGGTGCGGAGTTCTTCGGCCACCATCGGCACGAAGGCCTGGTACCGGTCGAGGACCGGCTGGTAGGCGTTACGGCGGTCGCGTGTCGTAAGGCTCGTTGCGGACATTGCGGACGCGACGACGTCTTCCTTGCAGAGCGCGGCGATATCGAAGTCGACGCCGACAAATTTGCCAATGAACGGATCGGGATAGGACCGCGAATGATCGTAGCGCACGCGGTCCTCGACGTTGAAGCGATAGTGTTCGGTCAACCGTGCGACCTGGTCGAAGCCCGCGGCGCGCCATTCGACCAGGGCGACGATGCTGGCGAGTTCGGCCTTGAGAGCCTTGTTCTGGAGTAGGTCGATCTTGCCGGCGGCGGCCAGCTCGTCGACGGTGCGGCGGTAGAGGCGCGGCGGGTTGATGTAACCGAGCGTGTTTATGCCGCGCTGGAAGGCCTGCATGTTCTCCGGAGTTACCGCGCAAGCGTCGAGCGAGGCGAGGATGACGGCCTGATCGGACAGCTGCGTGTCGAGGAAGTGGATATCCCGCATCTGGCCGGCAATGCTTTCGCGGACATCTTCGTGCAGGCGGATCAGGAGATCGCGCTCCTGCTCGCGATCGATGCGCGCCTCGTTCCACGCGGTGAGCTGGAAGGCGAGGAAGACGCCGAAGACCACGACGAGAAATTCGATTGCGATTGCCATCCAGTTCTGGGTACGGACATGCTCTGTGAGGCGGCCGACGCGCGAGGGCGGGCGCGCGGCCGCGGCGGGCGGCGCAGCCTCTGGAGGAGGGGCGGGTTGGTTCGTCACGCGTGGTGGTCATCAACATCCCCGCCGCGACACTTCCATGACCGGCGTGGGGCTGCAAGGTGAGCCAGCGTTATCCGACGCGTTGACTGCATTGCGGCGGCGCTTTAGGTCTCCCGCATGACGGGCAAAGGACTTTCACCGACAGAGGCAATCGACAAGGCGACGGAGCTGCATGCAGCGGCCGTGGCAAGATTGCGGACGGCGCTCGAGGCGTTTGTGCTGCGGGGCGAGACGCCTGATCCGCAGGCGCGGACGCGTGGGGATTTTTGCTATCCGGAATTGCGGCTGACCTATCATCCGGACGGGCCGATCCCGGCTCTGTCGCGCGCCTTCGCGAAGCTGTCGGAGGCGGGACTCTATGTGAGCACGATCACGCAGCCGGCGTTTTTCCGGACATACTTTCTGGAGCAGCTCGAACAGATCACGGCGGACTTTGATGTGACGCTGGAGGTGGTCGTCTCGAAATCGGAGATTCCATATCCCTATGTGCTCGAGCACGCTTCGAACATCGATGCCGAGGCGTTGCCGCCGGCGGAGTTCGCGCGCTGGTTTCCGACGCCGCGGCTGGACCTGATCGGCGACGAAGTGATCGACGCCGAGATCCAGGATGGCGGCTTCTTCAACACGGATGGCATGCGGCCGCTGGCTCTGTTCGACGCGGGGCGGATAGATTTTTCGCTTCAGAGGCTCAAGCACTATACCGGTACGCCGTTCGAGCACGTGCAGCGCTACATCCTGTTCACGAACTACCATCGCTATGTCGATCACTTCGTGGAGTGGTCGATCGAGCGACTGAAACAGCCGGGGCCGTACAAGAAGTTGTCGGCGCCTGGCGGGATCGTCGTGGACGCACAGACGAAAGATGCGGCGGCCAAGGTCAATGACGGGCCGTGGCGGCGCCATCAGATGCCAGCCTATCACCTGATGGCGGATGACCGCTCGGGGATCACGCTGGTAAATATCGGCGTCGGGCCGTCGAACGCGAAGACGATCACGGATCACCTGGCCGTGCTGCGGCCTGAGTGCTGGATCATGGTCGGGCATTGCGGCGGGCTGCGGCATTCGCAGCGCATCGGCGACTATGTGCTGGCGCACGCCTATCTGCGCGATGACCATGTGCTGGACTCTGTGCTGCCGCGCGACATTCCTGTGCCGCCGATCGCGGAGGTGCAGGTCGCGCTGCAGGAAGCGGCCGAAAAAGTGACGGGGGAGAGCGGCGACCAGCTCAAGAGCCGGTTACGGACCGGTACCGTGGTGACGACGGACGACCGGAACTGGGAGCTGCGCTTCACCGACAGCTCCAAGCGGTTCAACAAATCACGCGCTATCGCGATCGATATGGAAAGCGCGACCATTGCGGCCAACGGATACCGGATGCGCGTGCCCTATGGCGTGCTGCTGTGCGTGTCCGACAAGCCGTTGCATGGCGAGATCAAGCTGGCGGGGGCGGCCAACCGCTTCTACGAGCGGGCGATCGGCGAGCATATCCGCATTGGTATCGAGACGCTGGAAAGCCTTGCGCGGGAAGGAGGCAGCGCGCTGCACTCGCGCAAGCTGCGATCTTTCTACGAGCCGCCTTTCAGGTAGCGGGGACTGAGATTCGGCATTGGAGTCGTTCGTCCTGTTTGCGCAGGAAAACAGGGATTCTCAGGTCGAGCCCTGGAGCCGCTCCCCAATGTTGCGGGTCACGCGCTGCGGCGCCCCAGCGGTATACGAATCAAGGGTTTGCCCTTGCTCCCGAATCTCGGTCACGTCGTTCGTGGAATCGACACACGCATCAGAGTCGATCAGTATGCCCATCTGCCCCCGGCTTTCGCCGGCCGAGGACAAGCCATGGCTGACGCCACACCGGCGGATGTTTCGGGCGCTGGATCTTCCAGCAGCCGCGTCGGCGGCGTGATGCAGCCGGCTGGCCTGTCGTGGGCCGTTTTCGAGTTCGCGCGTAATCCGTACTTCATGCTCATCGTGACGTACGTGTTCCCACCGTACTTTGCGCAATACATCGTCGGCGATCCGGTGCAGGGGCAGGCGACTGTCTCGGACGCGACGGCGTGGGCCGGCTTGATCGGCGCGCTGACTGCCCCGCTGCTGGGCGCAATGATGGACAAGGGCGGACCGCGCAGGCCGGTAATGGCGCTGTTCATCGGCATGCTTGTGATCAGCGGCTTGTCGCTGTGGTTCTCTATGCCGGGCAGGGTGGATGCTGCTGGCGTCTTTCATCCACCTGCGGACGGGCTCGGCGTCTATGGGACGATGATGTTCCTCGTGTTGGGTTTTGTCGGCTACTCCTATTCGGAGCTGATGCATAACGCGATGCTGCGCGGATCAGGGCGGCCGGACGCGCTGTCGCAGATTTCTGGCGTTGGGATCGGGCTTGGGCAGTTGTCGTCGGCGCTTGCGCTGGGCGGGCTGGCGGTGATCGGTCTTGCCGTGCCTGTGCTGAGCGAGGCTGGGTCAGGATATCTCCTGCAGCGCGGGACAGGGCCGGTCGTGGCGCTGTGGTTGCTGGTGTTCGTCATCCCGTTCTTCATCTACGTGCCGGATGGCGCGCCTGCAGGCGGGACGTGGATCGGCGCTGCACGGGACATGTTCTCGAAGGATGGCAAGCTCAACCCTCTGGGGGCTGCAAGGGGTGTCGTTGGATACTTCGTGGGCCTGTTCCGGCAGTTTCCGGAGACGATGAAGTATCTGCTGGCGTGCCTGATCTTCAAGGACGGGATCATTGCGCTGCTGGCGCTCGGCGGCGTGCTGTCGTCGGGCGTGCTGGGCTGGGGCTTTGTCGAGAACGTGCTCTACGGCATCTGGGCGTCTGTGTTCGCAGCGATTGGCGGGCTGTGGCTCGCGGGTGTGATGGACAGGGCCTTTGGGCCGCGCAAGGCGATCATGATCCAGCTGGGCTTTCTGGTCGTCGTCATGGGAATTGCCCTCGGGACGACGCAGGAGTCGATCCTCTACGGGCTGATACCGGCCTCGCAGGTGGTGCATGGCGCGGGCGTGTTCGATTCACTCGCGGACGTCTTCTATCTTGTGGTGATCGCCGTGGTTGCCGCGCTGGCAGCCGCGAACATTTCGACCAGCCGTTACATGATCGTGGTGCTGGCGCCGGAGGATCGCGTGGCGGAGTTCTACGGCCTGTTCGCGATGTCAAGCACGGCGACGGTATGGCTTGGTCCGCTGTTGACCGGGTGGGCGACGCGGACGTTCAACGATCAGAGAATTGGCTTCTCGCCGGTCTTGCTGCTGCTCGCGATCGGTCTGGCGCTGATGTTCACTCTGAAGCCGACGACGGGCGAGCGGGGGACGTTGGCAAAGGGCGTGTGACGCGCTCATCGCCATGGGGGGAGATCTCTTGCAAGATGGGTTGCGTGTACATTAGCGCTTGCGCGCGACGGCCGACCCTTCGGGACGCCGCCTGCGGCCGCTCCTCAGGCTGAGTAGCCCTGCGGTCCAGCGACTACTCGCCCTTTGCCGTCGCGTTCTTGCCGGTGATCGTGGTCATCGTGTTGCTGAAGTGCTCGGGGGCGTCGCCGACCATCGGCGTGGCGCGGCACTTGTCGACGCATGAGTAAGAGTATGCGCCCTGGCCGCGTATGATCGTGAGGCCGGTGGCATCTTCGCCGCCGACGACGATCTCGTTTGAGTAGATCGTGTTGCCAACGCGATCGAGGATAGTGAGGTTGGTCGTGCCGAAGGCCTTGCCCGTGACCAGCAGCGTGCGCGCGTCGTGGACTGAGACGTCGGCGACGGTGGCGTTGCCGATGATGACGGAGTTGGCGGAGCCGCCGATCTTGAGCGTGACCGTCTGGTCGATCTTCACCGAGAAGGGATCAGCCGATGCCGCCGGTGCCAGCGCGAGGACGAGTGCGAGGGCGGCGAAAAATTTCGTGGTCATGGCGGGACTCCCCAAGGCGACACGCGCCACGATAGGTGCCAGTCCTGAATCAATGGCTAAGCCGCGCTCCGCGGGTTTAGGCGGCGTGTGCATAGGACTCGCGCGCGCGATTCGTTAGAATCGGGGCGAGGGCAATGAGGGGCCTGGTTAGCGAAGCGTTCAAAGTATTGAATCAGGTCTCAACAAACGTAGTTAAGCAGCAATGAACGCGAATACATGCAACTTTCTCGTCTGTTTTACGGGATCTCAATAGAGCTCATGTACAACTGACCATACCTACTGCGGGTGATGGTAATTCGCTGTGGGAAACAGAAGCCATGCATAGCGGAGAAGCACTATGAAAAACGTGATCAAGTTCCTGAAAAACAAGTCCGGCGCCACCGCGATCGAGTACGGCCTGATTGCCGCTCTCATCGCCGTCGCCGTCATCGGCGGCGTTGGCCAGCTCGGCCAGTCGGCGAACACGACGTTCATGGAAGTCCAAGCCGCGATGTAATCGCGGGCCAGCGAAATCGCTGGTCTGGAAATGGAAGCCGCGGACCCTTGGTCCGCGGCTTTTTTCTTTTTCGAATACTTCGAATTTTTTGCGAATGTTTGGTTTGGTCAAGAATTCCTTCAGCGAAACCTGTCAGGTTGTTTGAATAAGAAGACTGATGGGTGGTGGCTGCTCGATGATCACGTCCTTGCTCTGCCTGGCGTTCCCGTTGCTGCTGATCTACGCCGCCTGGCATGACGTCTCGACGATGACGATCCCGAACTGGGTGTCGATCGTCCTGGCTGTGACGTTCATTCCCGCAGCGCTGACCGCCGGGCTCACGCTTGAAGAGATCGGCTGGCACTTGTTGTTCGGCGCGGGCGTGCTGATTGGCTGTGCAATGCTCTTCTATCTCAACGTGTTCGGCGGCGGGGACGCGAAGGTGATCGCGGCCGCCTCGCTGTGGACCGGGCTCGCTGGAAGCGCGCCTTTCGTGATGGGCATGGCGATCGCCGGCGGTCTGCTCGCGGGACTGCTGATCGTACTGCGTCGGATGAAAATCCAGACGACAAAGGCCTGGCTTGCGCGCCTGCTGTCGCCTGAAGAGGGCGCGCCTTATGCGGTGGCGATCGCGGCGGGTGCGCTGGTTGCGGCGCCGGCCTCCCCCGTACTGGCGGCCGGGCTTGCGACACTATCGGTGTGATTTGTCGACCGGTCAGGACCTGCAAATCGTCAGACGCCGGCAAAACCGGCGAATGGTTAACCCTGCGGCCGCTTCGTTAATGCCCCCCGGCCGGCGTCTTAACTCTCCCTTAGAGCCCTCATGAAAGTGTCGAGCTTCGGACAGGCCCATTTCAGGCCTGTTGGGGACTTGGCGGAGGGTCTTCATGTCGCCCGTGCGACTGATAATTCTGGTTATTGCAGCAGGCGCCGCCATCGGTGCCGTGTTCCTCGTTCGCTCGATGCAGGCGCCCGCGCCGGCCGTAGCCGCCGCCGAGATTGCGGGACCGGCCCCGGTAGCTGTCGAGATTCCACTCAAACAGATCCTTGTCGCCAGCAATACGATCCCAGCCGGCAAGTTTGTGTCGCTCGACGACCTGGAGTGGCAGGGCTGGCCAGCCGATGCGCAGATGGACAGCTTCATCGACCAGGAAAACGAGGCCGAGGCGCTCGAGAAGATGGTTGGCGCCGTGGCGCGCTTCGACATCGTTGCGGGCGAACCTGTCACCAAGACCAAACTGCAGCACCCCGGCACGGCGGGCTTCATGTCAGTGATGTTGACGCCCGGTATGCGCGCTGTGTCGATCGAGATCGAGACCGAGACTGCGGCCGGGGGCTTCATCCAGCCCAACGACCGCGTCGACGTGATCGTGACCCGCGAAGTCGAGAGCGCCAACGCCCGAGCCAATCCGATGGCCGGCATTCGCTCCGACCTTATCCTCGCGAACATCCGCGTGCTGGCGATCGACCATGTCTATGGCTCGCCGCCGATCGAGGGCGGTGAAGAAGAGGTCCGCACAGGGCAGGGGGCTGTCATCATCGGTTCGCGCGCAACGCTGGAACTTACCGAGCGTGATGCAACGCTGGTGAACACGGCGCGCAAGGCGGGCGACATCTCGCTTACGCTGCGCTCCATCGCCGACCTGTCGGCCCCTCAGGGCGCGACGGGCACAGGCAAGGCCTATCGCGATGGCGTTTCGCAGGACGCCGAGGGCGTGCGCATCTATCGCTACGGCACTGAAACCGTGTCTTCGGCGAACGCAGGTTGAGGTTCCCCATGTCAGCAAACCGCAACTTCGTACTCGCAAGCCTGGCGGCCGCTCTCGCCCTCACCGGCACGTCTTTCGCGCAGCCCCCCGGCGAGCTTGCCGGCCGGCAGGGCCAAGCCGCACAGCAACCGGCTCAGCGCATGACGCTGCCCGAGGCGACGGCGCCGGAATCGACCGAGACACTGACACTCACCGTCAACAAGAGCTACATGATCGAGTTCGACGTCGACATCGACGACGTGATCATCGCCAACGAGAAGATCGCCAACATCGTCGCGCGCGACCGCCGCCGTGTGGCGGTGCAGGGGGTGTCGCCGGGCGAAAGCAATATCGTTTTCCTCGACCGCTCCGGCCGGCGTATCAAGACGCTGGAAATCTCGGTGACGGATGGCGTCGCCGGGATGGACCAGCTGCGTGGCCTCATCAGGCGGCACGTGCCGGGCTCCAAGGTCCAGGTCGAGTCGGTGAATGGGCGCGTGATCCTCGCCGGATCGGTGCCGAACCTTGCGGGCGCCGATCGCGTCATGCAGCTTGCGCGCGCCTACGCCAAGGACGACGCCAGCGTGCTCAACATGATGGCGATCGACGGCAAGGACCAGGTGACGCTTAAAGTGCGCGTCGTCGAGATGCAGCGCTCGGTCATCAAGCAGATGGGCATCAACCTGACGGGTTCGATCGGCTTCGGCCAGATCACGGGCTCCGCTTTCGACAACTCGGTGGCGATCGGCGCTTCCAACGCCTTCCCGATCGCCGGCACGGCGCTGGGCGGCCTGGTTGCGAACCTCGGCTTCAAGAATTCCGTCAACGGCGTGCCGCAGAGTACCGTCGGCGCGAAGGTGAATGCGCTGGAGCGCGTTGGTCTCGTGCGGACACTTGCCGAACCGAACCTGGCGGCGATCTCGGGCGAGGCGGGCAAATTCCTCGTCGGTGGCGAATTCCCCGTGCCCGTGGCGCAGGACGACGGCCAGATCTCGATCGAGTTCAAGCCTTACGGCGTCGGCCTTGGCTATACACCTGTCGTGATGTCGGAAGGCCGCATCTCCCTGCAGTTGTCGGTCGAGGTGTCGGAAATCTCGACTCAGGGCGGCTTCCAGTCGGCGTCAGGCGTGCAGATCGACCCCACTACGGGCCAGCCAATTGCAGCGCAGACGATCACCATTCCGGCGCTCAAAGTGCGGCGTGCCGAGACCACGGTGGAGATCCCTTCCGGCGGCAGCCTCGTGATCGCCGGCCTGATCCAGGAATCGACCAAGCAGAATCTTGACAGCATCCCGGGCGCGAAAGACGTGCCGGTGCTAGGCGCGCTCTTCCGCAGCCGCGACTTCCAGAACGACGAGACCGAACTGGTCGTAATCGTGACGCCGTATCTGGTCGATCCGACAGATCCGCAGGGCTTCCGCGATCCGGACCGTGGTTATGTTCCGGCGACCGACGCGCGCACGGTGCTGTTCGGCAAGATCAACGACGTCTACGCGGCCCCGGGGTCGGCGGCGGCAAGGTCGCCTGCGCCGTCTGGCGCCAGCGGCTTCATCATCGACTGAGGAATGGCAGAGATGGCAAAGCGCTTTCATATTGCACTCGCAAGCTTGCCCCTGATCGCGCTGGGCGGCTGCATGCAGACGCAGGAGCAGATCGGCTGGTCGAACCGCATGCACACGCAGATCGTGGCGCAGGAGACAACGGCTGAACTCAAGATCGGCACGGTCGTGGCCGGTGAAAAGCTCGGCCTGCGCGAGCGTGACGCAGTCAGGGGATTTGCGATGGCCTACCAGCAGGAAGGCCATGGCGCGGTGATAATCTCGCGTCCCTCCAACGGTCCGGACGACATCTCCGCCATGCGCGCGGCCGCCGATGCGCGCGCAATGATGCTGGCCGAGGGCGTCGACCAGGGCATGATCGCAGAGGGCACGTATGACGGCACCGGCGCGCGATCCGCCCCGCTGATCATCAGCTATCGCACCTATGACGCCGTCGTGCCGAACTGCCCGGACGTCTCGCACTGGGATTTCACCGACACATCGTCGAACGCGGCGCTCCCGTCGCTGGGCTGCGCTGTCGCGGTGAACCTCGCAGCGATGATCGCCAATCCCTCTGATCTCGTGGGCGACCAGCCGAGCGATCCGGCAGACATCGTCCGCCGGGGCATCATGTTCAGCAAGTATCGCCAGGGCGAGCGGACGTCGTCCGAACGCAACAATGACGCCAGTGGCGCCATCAGCACGGTCGTCGAGTAGGGGCAGCGGACATGAGCGGACCTCGGGACAAGTATGACGACGGCGATCTGGACGAACTCGTCCACGATTTCGACCTCGACATGGATGCGCCGCTTGGCGCGTCCTTCGCGGCGGCGCTTCGCGGCGGCGACGAAGAAGAGATAACGGAATTCGACCAGGCCTATCCCACCGAGGGGGCGGGCGGGTTTGTCGCTCCGCAGGAGGCCGTGCTCAAGCCCCACGATGATTCGTTCGGCTTCGGGGAAGACCAGCACGACGAACACGACACTGCCGAGTTCGACGACATGCCGCCGCCGCCACAGGCCGGCGCGCAACCCTGGCTCCAGCCGAAACCGTCGCAGCCGCCGGTAGAGGATCTCCCGCCGATGACGGCGCATGAGGCCGAGCCGGTCGCGGACGATGTGGCGGGGCAGGGCCTCGGCTATGACTACGCTTTCGGCGCGGGCCACGACGGCGGCGACCGTACGATTCCGCGCATCGTGGTGCATGCCTTCTGCAACCGCACCTCGTCGCTGAACCTGATGCGCACGATCATGCAGGATCGCCGCATGAAGAACGTCACCATGGAAGTCCATGAGGGCGGCGTTGCGGCTGCGACCCAGTACTATGTAAATGAGACCACGCCGAACCTTCTGGTCATCGAGGGGGCGGGCGACCCGCGCCAGTTGTTGGCCGATCTGGATTCACTGTCCGAGTATTGCGACGAGAACATTCGCGTCGTCGTGCTGGGACAGACCAACGACATCCGACTCTATCGCGAACTTATGCGCCGCGGCGTTTCCGAGTATCTGGTGGCGCCGATCGACCCGGTTCACATGATCCGCTCGATCGCGATGCTGTTCGCGGACCCCGAAGCGCCGTTCACCGGCAAGTCGGTGGCTGTCACCGGGGTGAAGGGCGGCGTTGGGTCATCGACCATCGCGCACAACCTCGCCTGGGCGCTGTCCGAACGCTGCAAGGTCAACGCGACGCTTGTCGACCTCGACCTCAACTTCGGCACGACGGGGTTGGACTTCAACCAGGACACGGCGGCGACGATCGCCGATGCGCTGATGTCGCCCGATCGCTTCGACGATGCGGTCATGGGCCGGCTGATCACCAAGGCGACGGACCGCCTTTCGCTCTTCACGGCGCCGGCGACGCTGGACCGGACGTACAACCTGGATCCGGAAACCTACGTGCGCGTGCTTGAGCAGGTACGCGGATCGGTTCCGTTCATGGTGCTCGACCTGCCGCACATCTGGACCGACTGGTTCAAGTCGACCGTCATTTCGTCGGATGAGCTTATCGTCGTGGCGGGGCCGGACCTTGCCTCGCTGCGCAACGGGAAGAACCTGATCGACTTCCTCAAGGCCGCGCGGCCGAATGACAATCCGCCGAAGCTGGTGCTCAACATGGTTGGCCTGCCCAAGCGACCCGAGATTCCACCGAAGGATTTCGGCCTGGCGATCGGCATCGAACCGTCGCTGATAATTCCATTCGACGCGCAGCTGTTCGGCACCGCCGCCAACAACGGGCAGATGATCTTCGACGTGGCACCGGAATCGAAAATCGCGCAGGGCCTCGACCAGCTTGCGGCGCAACTCACCGGCAAGGAAGTCCAGACGACGAAACCGTCGCTGCTCAAGAAACTGCTTCGCAAGTAAGGGGCCTAGATGTTCGGCAAGCGAGGGACAACAGGCGGCCCGGGAATGCCGCCGCCGGCGGCGTCAGACGCCGCCGCACGTCCCGCAGTTTTGCCGCCGGCCGCCAGGTCAGCGGCCTCGCAATTTGCCGACGACGCGCCTCCGCCGCCCCCGCCTAAATCTGTACCGCCCCCGCCCAAGCCCTCAACGCCGCCGATGGCGTCGAGCAAGCCCACGAACAAGTCCGCGCCACCGCCTCCACCGAAGGAAAAGATCGCAGCGATCGACAACCGGTCGGACGAGTATTATCGGACCAAGACGGAGGTCTTCAACGCGCTGATCGACACGATCGACCTGTCGCAGCTTGCGCAGCTCGACCAGGAAAGCGCTCGGGAAGAGATTCGCGACATCGTGATCGAGATCGTCTCGATCAAGAACGTGGTGATGAGCGTCGCCGAGCAGGAGACACTGCTCGAGGATATCTGCAACGACGTTCTGGGCTATGGTCCGCTCGAGCCGCTTCTGGCGCGCGATGACATCGCCGACATCATGGTCAATGGCGCGGGCACAACCTATATCGAGGTCGCAGGCAAGATCCAGCGCACCAACATCCGCTTCCGCGACAACGCGCAGCTCATGAATATCTGCCAGCGTATCGTGAGCCAGGTTGGCCGCCGCGTCGATGAAAGCTCACCGATCTGCGACGCGCGTCTTGCCGACGGTTCGCGTGTGAACGTGATTGCGCCGCCGCTGGCGATCGACGGACCCGCGCTCACCATCCGGAAGTTCAAGAAGGACAAGCTGAAAATCCAGGACCTGGTGAACTTCGGCTCGATCTCGGAGCCGGGGGCCGAACTCCTGCGAATCATCGGCGCCTGCCGCTGCAACACGCTGATCTCGGGCGGCACGGGTTCGGGCAAGACGACCCTGCTGAACACGCTGACGGCCTTTATCGCGCCGGGTGAACGCGTCATCACCTGCGAAGACGCGGCGGAACTGCAACTGCAGCAGCCACACGTCGTGCGGCTGGAGACGCGTCCGCCGAACCTGGAAGGGCAGGGTCGTGTGACGATGACCGACCTCGTCAAGAACTGCCTGCGTATGCGTCCAGACCGGATCATCGTGGGCGAGGTCCGCGGACCGGAAGCGTTCGACCTTCTGCAGGCCATGAACACGGGCCACGACGGCTCTATGGGCACGCTGCACGCCAACACGCCGCGCGAAGGACTTTCGCGCCTGGAATCGATGATCACGATGGGCGGTTTCACGCTGCCGCAACGGACGATCCGCGAGATGATCGTGGGCTCGATCGATATCGTGATCCAGGCATCGCGTCTGCGCGATGGTTCGCGGAAAATCGTGTCGATCACTGAGGTCATGGGCCTCGAGGGCGATGTGATCGTGACTCAGGACGTGATGCGCTACGAGATCGACGGCGAGGACAAGGACGGCAAGTTGAAGGGCACGCACCGCGGCACCGGCATCGGCCGTCCGCGTTTCTGGGAGCGCGCCAAGTATTTCAACATGGAAGGTGATCTCGCCCGCGCGCTGGACGCGCTGGAGGAGGATGGGAAATGACGCCTGAACTGATGACCTATGCGATCGCGGGGCTGGCGTTCGTGGCGATCACGGCGCTCGGATTCGCATTTGCCGGTGGAGGCGGAAGCGGCCGCGGCAAGCAGTCCAGGCGGGTAAAGTCGATCAGCGAAGGCGTGCGCGGTGCAAAGGGCGATACGGCGCTGACAGCGCGTCGCAAACAGATGGAAAGCGCCACCAAGGCCCTGCGGGACCGCGAGGAAGCGACCCGCAAGAGCCGCGTGGCCGGCCGCTCGATAGAAGACAAGATCAAGCAGTCCGGTCTCAAGATCACCGTGCCGATTTTCTGGATTTTCTCCGCCGTGTCGACGGTCGCAGTCGGCGGACTCATGTATTTCGGAGCCGGGTTCAACGAATGGCCAATGGTGATGGTGCCCGTCGGCATGGCATTCGCCGCCGGCTTCGGCCTGCCGCGCTGGGTGCTGGGCGTGGCGATCTCCGCTCGCCAGAAGAAGTTCGTGAGCCAGTTCGCCGACGCGATCGACGTGATCGTTCGCGGCGTGAAGTCTGGCATCCCGCTGCAGGAATGCCTGCGCATGATCGCGCGCGAAAGCTCGCAGCCGTTGGCTGGCGAGTTCCAGGCAGTGGTGGATGCGATCGCCATGGGCGTGCCGATGGATCAGGCGTTGCAGAAAATGTATCTGCGCACGCCAACGCAGGAAGTGAACTTCTTCAACATCGTGCTGAACATCCAGCAGAAGGCCGGCGGCAACCTGTCCGAGGCGCTGGG
>Ga0163144_10015588_pt1 | contig 15661 bp, 16 predicted proteins | sample OliLak19BULKMAT1_FD_123175 | JGI IMG/M metagenome (GOLD analysis project Ga0163144, IMG submission 123175) | Freshwater microbial mat bacterial communities from Lake Vanda, McMurdo Dry Valleys, Antarctica - Oligotrophic Lake LV.19.BULKMAT1 | ecosystem: Environmental > Aquatic > Freshwater >...
AAGATGACCGGCAAAAGGCAACGAAAATCGTTAGCTCTGCCGGTCACTGAAAAACATCCAAGTTGCAAGGGGGATCGAGTTGTTGTCGCGACAAAAGGCTAAATCGCTTGTCGGCTTACAAAATTCCAAGGTTTATTTGTGCCTCGTGCCGCAAAATTTTGTCTAAACTTCCTGAATTTCTGGAGGCAGGCAAACGGTTTGTACGCGCCGTGAGAGAGAAATATCTAGTTGAGTTTTACAAAAACGAAATTACTTACCGGGAGTTGGCTTGGGAAGATGATGACAGAGAAGATGCGTCAGCCAGCGTTTCAAGGGCGTTCAGGGCTGTAGAAAGCGGCCTAGAAAGGATCGGCGAGCATGTGTTGGCCTTGCACGAACAGACGGTCGAGGCCGGCTTAGCTTTTGCTCCCAAAGCTGTTTCTTTTCAAAGATCCGCATCAACTGAGCAGACTTCGAATCAGTTAAAGGTACGCAGACTGGAGCTTTTGCGCTACTTGTTCAATTTGTTGAATCGATATTTCGGGTCGGACGAGAGAGCGATATGCGGAGCATATCGCTCTCTGTGTCTTGGTTTCCGGTTGCCAACTCCACACTGGGTGCAACATGCGCTCTTCTGAAGGTTTGTACATTCTTGGCAGCCAGCCGTGTGTGCTGGCCGAGGAGAACAAATATGTACCAACAAGATCAAAGACTAAAAGTTGCTCTGTTCAGGCACGGCGTGATCGCGCCTTTGGTGTGCAGGCGGCTGGAGCCTGATGCACAAAAAAGACAACGCAACGAAATTGCAGAGCAATTTTTTGAATATCCTGATGGAAGCCTGCGGCTGGTGCCAGAAAGAACGGTGAGACACTGGTTGGCAAAGTACAAAAAATTTGGATTTCAGGGCTTATTCGATGAATTTAGAAGTGACAAAGGCGCTAACAAAGCCATTTCAGTAGAGATTCTGAAAAGCGCAGAAGAGTTTCGAAAAGAGGAGCCAGCAAGGAGTGTTAGCACGATTATCAACTTGCTCAAGAAAAGCGGCAAGGACACAAACGGTCTCAGTGAGAGGACTATGGCGAGAAGGCTGACGGCAATCGGCGCGACGAAAAAGCTGCTCAAAAAAGGTGCAGGCTCGTATCAACGCTGGGAGCAAGAACACGCCAATGATTTGTGGCACGGAGATACTTCGCACGGAGTCTGGCTGAGGGATCCAGAGAATCCTGGCAAAGCAAAGAAGACGAAATTTATCGTGTTTATCGATGATGCTACGCGGGTTTGCACGCATGGAGAGTTTTATTTCGACGAACAAATTCCACGGCTGTTGGATTGCTTTGGCAAAGCGCTGCTGACTCACGGGCGGCCTTGCAGGCTGCTTTTCGACAACGGGTCCATTTACAGGTCAACAACTATGGCGACTACATGCGCGGAACTAGGAAGAGAAATTTCCTTTTGCAGGCCTCGCTCTCCGCAAGGCAAAGGAAAAGTTGAGAGGTTCATCAAGACGGTCCAGGATTCTTTCATGGTCGAAGCAGATCGAGCAGCAGTCGAGTCTTTGGAGGCTTTGAACGCCATGTTCACTGGTTGGCTGAAAGAATATCACAACAGAAAACATTCACAGTTGCACGACCAGACGCCGCACGAGCGGTGGAGCGAAGATTCAAAACGCATTTCTACTGTTACGCAGGATGAAGTCAGACGCGCGTTGATGCAGCGTGTACGGCGGAGAATCAACATCACTACTGCCACAGTTTCAATCGATGGTAGGGATTACCAGGCATCTCAAGATCTAGCGGGACAAGATGTCGAGGTGCGATGGAGCGTTCACAACATGGATTCTGTAGAGCTTTGGATGGTGGGAGAATTTATCGAAGTTGCGCCCGAGTTCAAAATCAAATCTTATGTTGATCGACGAGAACGGCTGACAGAGCCAGATGAAGCACCGGGCACGCCAGTAGAGAGTTCTAAACAATTGATGATGGGATTTCAAGTCAGTGAGCCGGACTTGTCGCTGGGCGCGCATCAGGTCAACGATTTGCTGGCATGCAGTGAGTTTGTCAAAGTCTTCCGCAAATATATTGATCGTGCACTTATTCAAGAGGAACTGAATACGTTGGGTGAGTTTTTTCTGCGTGTGGCGCCGATCCGCAGAGAAGTCGTGGTCAGTACACTCGAACGAGCAGTGCTGGTTAAGGGCGGCGATTTACATCTTCGCTACTACTTAGAACAGCTTGAACAGTCCATTCGGAGAAAGTAACAATGAGAAAATTTACTGAATGGTTTGGTCTGAAGCGAATGCCTTTTGACAAGAACATTGATGAACAGAGCCTTTACCTTTATTCGCAAGTTGAGGAAATGCATCAAAAGTTGGAGTTGGCAGTCGACAGTCAGACCGGGATTTTAATCACGGGGCAGGCTGGCACTGGCAAGACAACCGGGGCGCGTGTTTTTCTTGATCGTTTGGAGACCAACAAATATCGTGTAATTTATCTTGGTTACGACCAGACCGGCAAGTCGCTGTTCGCGAGACTGGCTGTGGAATTTGGAATGAAGCTTGGGACCTCTGGTGGCAGAATGCTACAGCTTACTCAGTACATCAAACGCCATGTGGCAGGCGCGAACAAGCAGTTGATTCTTGTTGTTGACGAAGCGCATCTCTTAGACTGGCGAACGCTGGAAGACATCAGGCTTTTGACAAACAGCGAGATGGACAGAAAGACGACAGTAACTCTTATTCTCATGGGTCAACTGTGGCTGCGCAGCAAACTGAAAAGCAGCGGGAACGAAGCTCTGTACCAACGGTTGCGATTTAGATATGGTCTCGAAGGCCTTACCCGAAAACAAACTGCCGAGTACATACAGAAGCAATTACAGTCGGCAGGCTGTTCGAAGGAGCTATTCACCGAAGGTGCTTACACGCAAATATTCCAAGCATCAGGCGGAATTCTCAGGGAAATCAACAATCTAGCTGTCGATGCACTGGTCCAAGCAGCAAATCAAACGTGCCAAAAGGTTGATGAAAAGCTGATGAAGCTGGTAATCGACCAAAGAGAAACATCTTAAAGTGCTTAAAGCGGCAAAAAGTGCAAAAAAGGCCAAAAAAAAGTTGGATAGATCTAAAAAAGTGCAAAAAATCGGAAAAGAGGAACGGCAGTCGCCGTTCCTCTTCCGATCAAAACGTCAAAAGCGCGGCAATCTACCGTGGCAAAACCCCGGCAAGACAGCGTGGCGCGTGACAGAGCACTATTTAGCGTGATGAATACTCACACCTCCGGCCTGAGCCGCAAGGTGTGAGTATTGGGTCATAGTCAAACGCTATCTTTGCAATTCAAGAAATTCTGAGCTGTAGTCTGGGTCCTGGTCTGGTTTTTGATACTCGCTCAAGAAATCGGCTAAAACACCTTTTACAGCCATGATAACTTCGGCAATGACACAAGCTCCTTTTGACTGTGCTGCAAGCAGAGACAAGTCGAGACGCTCGATCAGTATTTGCAGATAGCTAATGTCAGCTGGTTCTGGTGTTTTGCTCTCGCCCCAGGCTGAGTTGAGGTCAAACGCTGTATGCCTGGCTGCTGTCATCGCATCAAATCGACTCTCAAACTTCGCCAGCGCTTCAACACGCTGTTTCAGTGTTTTCAAAGCACTTGCACTGGGAGCTTTCAAGGCCAGGCTGTGGGTAAAGTGGCTTGCAAAAGGCTCTATGTTAGAGAACTGTTCTTGCAACTGTTCTCTCGTTCGAAGTATCTCGATTGCTCGGTCGATTTCAGGCGCTAGCTGCACCTCAGCCAGGATTAGCGAGAGACGTTTGAAGGTTCCTTCAACGGCAAACCACAAATGCGGAAACTGAGTTCTTAAAAACATGGTGTTACCTCCGATGTGTTTATTGTGTGTTTTGGACAGAAAATAAAACGGGCAAAATTCAAAACATTGATCAATGCCGATTGATCAAAATTTCGAGCAGTACCCAAAAGCCCATCAATGTGGCCATGAGCAGCGTCGTCGCCTTGATTCTCAGTTTTGTTCCGAACGAACGAGCATTGAACGTTAAGCTCAATGTGATTGCTGTTGCCACAATTGCAAAGTCTAGCCAGGGTGACACTTTCAATTGCAGCACTAACTTCGCTAGAGTTTGCAAGCCGACCATACCAGCTACAAGTTGAGTGGTGTCGGTAAGGCGTGGATATCGTCGTGACAAACGCTTGAGATTGCGCCACAACAAACGCACAATCACAAGACCCATTGCCACCCCAGCAGTTGACACCCAGATGTTCTGACTGATTGATACTGCTATAGCAACATTGTCGATAGAGAAGCAAAGGTCAGCTATCTCAATCATTACAATGGCCTTGAAGAGGCTCATTGATTTAGTAACAGGCGCGGCAAGAGATGGTTTCTCTTCTCCTTTCTCTGATTTCAAACCAAAAAACCAGAGACTGGCTGTTGCTATCATATGGATTGAACCAATGAGCAGAATCCAGTAAAAAGACTTGACAAACGTCATAAGAACGAGGCTGAGCGCTCGTAAGAAAAGGGCACCACTAAGACCCCATCTCATTGCTTTTGCTCTCTCTCGCGCGGGTAATTCACCGGCAAAATTTTCGACGTGAATTATGTTATCCAGAGAGAAAAGAATTTCAGCGATCACTATGCTACAAAATTCAGGCAGTGGGCTGAGTATTGCTGTTGATATTGTCTCTAGATTGGGATTTGAAGATAACTCGATTACGCCTACTAGATGGCCATATGTGGCATGCAAAAAATCAACCATGTAAAATCACTCGCAACTATGTTCGGTTTACTCCGGGTTGTTAAACCGGAACGCTTGGAGCCGATTGAATAGAGATAATTCTCAAATCCTATCTCTCCAAGACGGCTTCTTTTATTTGAAACCCGTGAAGTCAGGGTCAGGGAAAGCATCATTGAATAAAAGCCGCCAGAGCGATTACATCGTCTTGGTGGCTTACATCGTCAGCTTTCATCTTTAGAAGACAACATTTGTCGTACAGGGGGTTAAGCTTGCACATGGGTGGTAAGCCAATTTTTTGCGCTGGGCATTCGGTGGGAATGCTTCGGCAAAATTTGCAAAACCATGAGTCTGAATCTGCAAACTTGTAGTTGCGGAGGAAAATTTTCTGCGCTCTCAGAGAATTTGGAAAAACGATTTTTTCCATTTTGGCGAATGCGGCAACGCAGATCAGAAGGAAGAAGTTGAGCATAATAGCCTCCAAAAGTTACAAAACATCCAAACAGCCAGCTGCGCTCTGCTTGTAATGCAGAAGAGAAAGCCGCTGTGATGCCAGTGCTGATTTTTTTGTTGGTTGAAAACCTGATTAAATAATTGAGAATTGAAGTTGAGACTTCAACCTGCCTGAGATAAGAACACGCAGTCAAGTGCAGAAATAGTACTGAATGAGCGCAATCAAAACTAAATTGAAGCTAGCGCTGTTAGCGATGCGTAAATCTAGCCAATAAATTGGCTGTTGATAGTTAACGCACCGCTCGAACTAACACCTTATTGATTATGCAAATAGCGCGCTCTGGGCGCTGCACCATGAGCAGTTAAACCTTCAAGTATTGCGAAAGCTTCAGTCTCTTTATGTAAATCTGAAGCACTAGCACTAACTTTTACCCATGTCTGAGCCCGAAGAAAAGAAAGTGGAGTAAGCGCGCCGGTATGACGCGCAGAGCGATCTGTAGGCAGTGTGTGATTGGGGCCGGCAACATAATCGCCATTAGAAACTGTAGCGTTGTAACCAATTAAGAGAGCGCCATAATTGAGTAAGTGAGGTTGTATTTCTTCTGGTTTAGCGACGTGCAACTGCAAATGTTCTGGGGCAATGGTGTTAGCTGCGGCTATACAAGCCTCCATATCAGGCAAGACAAGAATGGCACTTTGAGCCAAGCTTTCGCCAATGAAGTCTGGCAAATTCAATTGATTGCACACTGCTGGCAGCTCAGCTAAAACTTTTGCAGCAAGTGCAGCATTATCGGTGAGCAAGTATGCTCGAGCATCAGGGTCGTGCTCAGCTTGTGAACAAAGATCTAGAGCCAGCCAATGAGCATTACCACCACCGTCGGCAATAATACAAATTTCGCTTGGCCCAGCTAGCATGTCAATGGCAATCTGGCCCTGAAGCTGTCTTTTCGCCTCGGTTACATAAGCATTTCCTGGCCCTACTATCATAGCCACCGGTTTTACTGTTTCTGTGCCGTAAACAGCAGCTGCAATGGCCTGGGCGCCGCCGATCTGATAGAACTCGGTGACACCAGAGACAATGCCTGCATATAAAATTTCATCAGTAAGCTTAGGTGAAAAAATGCAGACCTCTGTCACCCCGGATACTTTAGCGGTAATTGCAGTCATCAAAGCTGTAGAAGCTAAAGGATAGCGACCAGAGGGAACGTAACAGGCCACCCGCGAAATTGGACGAAAATCAAGGCCAGTCGCAAACGTTTCATACGAAACGGCAATCGAGCGCATTGGCTCCATAACGGCCTCTGCGAACCTGCGAATACGAGTGGCTGCGACATCTATTGTGTTACGAGTTTCAGCTGATAGTCGACGTTTGACTGACTCTATGTCGTCGGCCCTCACCATAACGGGCGAAAGCACAGTGTCACCGAACCGCTCCGCTAGTTGAGCAATGCCAGTATCACCCTCAGCCTGCACCAGCGAAATTATCTTAGCTACGGTATCTTGCAAAGCTTCTTGTGTGCCAACGGACTCTTTTGAAATTTGACTTTGACCACAGTTCGCCAACCACTGTGCAGCCTCGGCGCCAATGTATAGAGGAATTATTTTCATTTGTGCCGACCTCCTAACTCGAGCTCAAGTTCTTGCCAATCAATGCCTTCGTCAACGGCCAGCAGACTTGTGAAGTATAAAAGATCGGCAATCTCCCAGCGCAGATTTTCGCGAGACTTAAATGACACCACTTCGTAGGCCTCTTCCATCAATTTTTTTAAAAGCTGTTCGCGATTCTGAAAAAGTTTTGACGAATACGACTCTGGGGCAAGACTTTCTTTGCGACTACGCAGAGTTTTGAATAAATCGCTTATAGCAAAATTGCGGTGGGCCGAAGCTGCCCCAAAGCAGCTATATGAGCCAGTGTGGCAAGCTGCCGATTTTTGCCTGACAGTGAACAGTATTGAGTCTCGATCACAATCGAGGCGGCAGGCAATCAGTTCTTGTGTGTGGCCAGACGTTAACCCTTTTTCCCAAATTTCTTGCCTTGAGCGACTGAAATAGATACCCTTTCCTTCACTTAGAGCGCGTTTTAGAGACTCTTCATTGCCGTAGGCAAGCATCAAAACTTTGCCGCCTGTATCTTGAACAATAATAGGAATCAAGCCATTAGCATCGAATTTAGCAGCACCAATTACACTCTGGGCCAAGTCAATTCGACCAGTGTAAAGTGCCATTCCCACTTGTACATCAAGGCCTTGTTTTGAGATTTCGACAATTTCGTCGGTTGTGGCAATGCCACCAGCGACAGTGAGAGGCTTCTTTAGACGTTCTTTGGCTTCCTTTACAGCATCCATGTCTATGCCTCCCAAACCGCCTTCGTTCTCCACGAAAGTAGTGAGAAAAGAGCTACAGTAGGGCGTCAGGCGCTCAGCGCGCTGCCATACCGATTCACCGGTTCCTTCCACCCAGCCCTTTTCTAGAACTTCTCCTTTTTTTTGATCAAGAGCCACCATTACTCTTTCAATTGGAAATTGACTTAAAATTTCAGGCCGGGCTGCTGTTCCAAATATGAGAGCTTTGGCACCAGCTTTTAAATATTCTCTTCCTGTCTCCAGATCTCGAATGCCACCACCTACTCGGGCATCTGCCACCTTGCAAATATCAGCTATCAAGGCCCGATTATTACCCTTGCCCAGCGCCGCATCGAGATCAATAACAGCTATTTCACCAAAGCGATTGAACTCGCGAGCCAGCTCAAGAGGACTGCGGTCACTTTCTAGAACAAGCTCTCGTCCCTGGCGAAGCTGAACAGCCTTGCCGTTCATAATATCGATGCTTGGTACGATCATTGCTTAACACCCATCTTTTTTTCTGCTAAAAGTCTTACACAAATACCAGCAGCAGCCATTGCTTGCTTTACATCGTTGATGCTGTAAAGTCTGTCGTGAAAAATACTGGCTGCCAGGGCGGCGTCAGCTTCTGCTTTTTCGAAGACCTCGACAAAGCTTTCAGGGTTGGCCGCGCCACCAGAGGCAATCACAGGAATTGAAAGAGCTTGCGAAAATGCCCTTACCATTTTCAGGTCAAAGCCGGTTTGCATGCCGTCTCGATTCCATGATGTCAAAAGAATTTCGCCAGCACCTCTGGCAGCGCATGCGTTTGCCCACTCAAAGGCATCTAAATTTGTCGCTTCTCGGCCGCCATTTATTAGTACCTCCCATGAACTGTCAGCCTGATTTCGCCTGGCATCAATGGCTACAACACAGCACTGAGCACCAAACTGCTCAGAGACTTCATTGATCAACTGCGGCCTTTTTACAGCTGACGTATTCATTGCTACTTTGTCTGCCCCGGCATTAAGCAAGGCGGTGACATCTTCAATTTTCGATACGCCACCACCAACGGTGAATGGAATTGCCAGACTATCAGCAATTCTCTCTACCAGATGCAGCATAGTAGTGCGCTTTTCAATGGAGGCAGTGATATCTAGAAACATCAGTTCATCTGCGTCTTGACTTTCATAAAGCAATGCCAGGGCGACAGGGTCTCCCATATCACGCAGATTGGAAAAGTTGACGCCTTTAACAGTGCGACCATCTTTAACGTCAAGACAGGGAATAACGCGCTTGGTTAGCATTGATTCACCGTGTCAAGCCAGTTGCAGAGTAACTTTTCACCAAATTCACCGCTCTTCTCTGGGTGAAATTGAAATGCAGTAATGTTCTTGCTTTGCACTGCGGCACAGAACTGTCCATGGTAATCAGCCGTGTAAAAAATATTTTCGCCTATTTCCGGCTGAGCAACATAAGAGTTGACGAAATATACATAGCCAGGCATACCATCACCTTTTCGAGGCTCAATCTGGTTCCAACCAATTTGAGGAATTTTTCCTTGCTCAAGTTTCACTACTTTTCCAGCTAAAATCCCTAAACCCGCAACCTGTGATTCATCGCCCCAGTCAAACAAAACTTGCATGCCCACACAAATACCCAGGTAGGGAGTGCCGCCGGCAATTAAATCAATCAATAGCTGGTCAAAGCCATCTCTTTTTAAATTGTTCATCACCGCTCCAAAATTTCCCACGCCAGGCAAAATAATCGGTCTATTACCGCTTGGTGGGTTTTTAGCATTGGCCAGCCTGTACGGTACGTTTAGCCGCTTAAGACAACGTCCTACACTGCCGAGATTTCCACCTGCAACATCAACCAAATCTACTTCAAGCTCAATTTTCATCCAGCATTCCTTTGGTACTGAGATACTGCACACCGGCAAGCGGCTCGATTGCCTGACGAAGAGCTCGTGCCAGGGCTTTAAACGAAGCTTCAATAACGTGATGGTCATTGTCGCTGGCCAGCATATTGATGTGAAGAGTGGCTTTGAGCCCGTCAACCAGACCTTTGTAGAATTCTTTAAACAGATTAGGATCTAAATTTCCTACTGTAAAATTGCCAAATTGTACTTTCCATGCCAGGTTGCGTCTGCCGCAAATGTCGATTGCCGCGAGCACCAGGCTGCCGTCCATAGGGAATGTGAATGACCCGGCTCTTTGAATACCAGCAAAGCCGCCCAGGGCTTGATATATCGCCTCACCAAGCACAATGCCGCAATCTTCTACCAGGTGATGGGGATCAACTTCTATGTCGCCTTTAGCTTCAATCACCATACCAATTCTTCCATGGCAAGCCAGAGCTTCAAGCATGTGTGAGAGAAATGGCAGTGAAGTATTGATAGAAATATGGCTGGCATCATCAAGATTTACACTGATTGAAATGTTCGTTTCTTTGGTCTGACGTACTACCGAAGCCTTTCTTTCTACCGCATTTACGGGTGTAAGTATTTTGCTCATTATTATTGAATTCCCCTCAGTTGAAATATTTGCTCTAGTTGATTAATGTCGTTGATGATAATTTGCGCGCCTGCGCTGCGCAAAACAGCTTCAGAAGTCGTGGTTGTCAGACCGATGGCAGTCAAGCCGGCCTGGCTTGCAGCTTTCATGTCATCAACTGAGTTGCCGATGTAAACGCCAGACCGCAAATTAAAATCTTGTGTGGCACGGCTAAGATAGTCAGGCCATGGCTTTGCCCGACAGTCTGCCAGGTCATCGACACAGTAAACTCTTTTAAAAAGTGGATCCATCGTATTGGCCCAAACCTGCTCGTACTCAACTCTTCTTCTTCCACTAACAATAAATAGTGGGTGCCGCTGCCTTAGCCTTTCTAAAATTTCAAGGCTGATTGATAGCTTCTCGGTTTTGGGCGCCACTTGCAAATAAAGACTGATAGCTTCTGGTTTCAATTGCTCAATGTCTACTGCGATTTGGCGACGGCGCAATAATTCAACAGTTGCTTCCCAGTCGTCGTTAAAGCCGCCCTCTTCGCGCAGGTTCTTGAGCTCAAAGCAATCAAGTGCGCGACCTGAATACTTTAAAACTAGTTCTGCCACCACTTGATCAAAGCTCACGCTGGTATCAACAAGCGTGTCGTCAAGGTCGAAGATGACACCATAAGTACTGCTGAAATTATCCACCGCTTCAATCAGTTTTTTTTGCTCATCATCAGTGCCAACAGAAATTCGCACTCTTCCCCACATAGGATCAAAATGCCTGTCTGTGCTGCGGTTGCGCACAAGAATTCTACTTGAATAACAATAGCTGGCAAAACTTTCGGCATTAATACCAACTGAAAGCAAAACCGAATTGCCGGCGCCGTTTACCATTACATAATTGCGATTCTCGAGATCCTCAACCAGCTGTTGTTTGCGTAAATTAATGCTCTCTACATAGCTGTAAATATCTTGGGCTCTATTTAGAAGCTTGTCGGCGGTCCATAAAGCTGCGGCATTAACACTATAAGGCAGAGCTACTCGTCGCATATACTCAACCAGCTCTCTTTGTCCAAACACACAGCCCAGGCGCAAACCGGCCATTCCCCAGGCTTTAGAAAAAGTTTTGAGCACAAGAAGATTGCTGAATTCTTTTACTTTGGCAAGAACGCTAGTTTTTGAAAACTCGCCGTATGCTTCATCAATAACAAACAGGGTATCAGGGTAATCAATGCACCACTGGTCGATCTGTTCCGCTGGTATCATCGCGCCAGTTGGGTTTTCAGGTGAGGCGAAAAGGGCAACTTTTGCTCCTTCATTTAGAGCAGTATTAATGCCGTCTAAATCAAAACTTAAATCAGGTTTGACACTGACGCTTTTTAAACTTGCCCCAGCCAGACGAAGACATTGAGCAAACATTGAAAAACAAGGGCTTGAGATAATAGCCCAATCTTCACCCGGCTCAATGAATGTATTACATACGACTGAAATACCTTCATCGCTGCCATTGGTGAGCATGATGCAAGACTCGTCTATGTTATAGAAGTCTGCCAGCCTGGCGCAAAATTTAGAATACTCAGGATAACTGCTTGCCCAGTCGGCAGGCATATCCCGGGGATAGGCCGCCGGAAAGCCTTCAGTATTCTCACAAAAATCAAGGCGAACAAAATCACGGCGGCCTTCTTTTGGTTTTTCGTAAGCTGCCAAATCAAGTACAACTCTTTTGGGTAGAATCGTCCGACGGGGGGCTTTGAGCTCAATCTGTGGCGCATCAGCGGCTGTGTTGTTAGTCATTTGAGATTTATCCAGAAAACTAAACGACAATTTTTTCGAGTTTATACTCAAGGATATCGGTAGCACCACATGCCACCAGGTGTGGAATCAACTGGGGCACATCAGCTGATGGCACTGCAATTTTAATGGCGTAGCCACTACCTTTGTATAATTCAGAGATGGTCGGAGCGCGCATACAAGGTAAATTTGAGACAAGTCGTTCGAAGTTTTCTGTAGCGACATTCATTTCGAGCAGTACTTTATCGTTGGCTCGCAATGCGCTCTGCATCAGCATCACCAGCTCTTCTAGTTTGCGGCGCTTAAAACTATTTTCTAATGCTTGCTGATTGCAAAGAAATCTAGTACTTGATTGCAGCAGCTCATCGACAATCACCAGCCGATTCTGGCGAATGGTTTCGCCAGTGGAAGTATTATCAACAATCATGTCTGCATCCTCTGGCGGCAGGGCCTCGGTAGCCCCAAATGTTTGCACGTAGTCGGCAGTGAGGCCTTTAGACTTGATGTAATCACTGGTCAGATTTCTATACTCTGAGGCTATTACGAGCCGCCTTTTCTGGCGATCGGCCAGAGATTCTGATGCTAGATTTTCGGGCATGGCCGCCACAATCGAAACCGGATCAAAACCAAGATCCAGAAGTTCCACTACGTCGGCCTGTCTCTCGACGATCCAGTCTTTGCCGGAAAAACCGCAGTCGTGCCGACCAAGAGCGACAAGGTCTGGAATGTTTTGTGCTTTGAGAAATTTAGCTGACACTCCATTTTGTGATGTGCGCGGCCTGTATGATCTACCGCTTTTTGTAAAGGTAAGACCAATGCGCTCGAGCAGCGCGACTACTTTTTCTTGAATGCGCCCGGAGGGTAATACCATTTTCAGAATTTGGACCGGCTGCGAACCTTTTTCAGATTCGAGAACTAGCGTGGTCGATTGGCCAAGAGAATCCATTACTTTTGTCATTGTTCTTTCCTATGTATTTTTGGCAAAAAAAAAGACCCGCTTCTCTAGAGCGGGTCAACAGTTTTTGCTAAGTGCAAAGCTATGCTGTCGTTAAATCCGCTCCAGGCAAAAAGAATGATGATGATGATGATGTCCGTGGTGGCGGACAGCAATTTGAATCAAGATGTTTTTTGCTAAGAACGACATAAGAAGATTGAAAATCTCTTGGACGACGGCTTCTGCAAGGACAGTAACTTGTAAGGCCCGGGTTTGTCGAGGGTTTGTAAGTAATATGTTTACATTGCAATTCAATAGAATCTGACTCTGAATCTGCTTCTAAATCTGAATCTGAATCTGATTCTGCGCACATTCGCATGCTATCTGCAAGCAAGTTTGCTGTGGAAACTACTCATCGCTAGTCGCGCTAAGGTTACAGAAGGTTATGAGGAGGTTACTGAGAATTTCGCCAGATGCTATCACCACGCCTCTCTAGCCTTCTCTAGTCTTGCTCTGGCAAAAGTAGCCAATGATTGAATGGCACTACTCAGGTCTGCGACAGTAAATACATCTCTATTTCATTCAATTTTTCAGCCAGAAAAACAAATTAACCAAACAAACAAGCCACAAGCATCACCAAAACAATTTTCAACATCCTTCATGTTGATTGTCGTGAGCGGTGTGGGCTAGCACTTGTTTGGAGATTGAAATAGAGCACAAGAAAACCGGAAACCCAAATTAGGAATGCAAATCATGGCAATTTCAACTGACCTTCGCGCACAATTGCTCGCCATCGCTCTGACCGAATCCGAAGTACTGATTCTAGAAAATAACGGCTTAGACACTGAAGCGGCCCTCACCAGCGTCACCAAAGAAGAATTGAGAGAACTCGGTCTGTCTGTGGGTGCGCGCAACAAAATCAAAGCGGCTTATACCATCGTGGAGCAAGGCGATTCTTTGCAATTGCAAGTCAACACCGAAGCCACAGTCAGCGCTGCCCCTGCTGCTGCCGTTAACCAATACGCCTATCTTCTTGGTGCCAATTCAAGCTCTCTTGGTATTAGCGCTCAAGCCTTGAACCCTCGCATCAAACCAGATTTCATTCGCAGCGCAGCCCAAGCAGCCAGTGCATTTGTAATGGTCGGTACTGGCCTCTGCGACATTTTCACGAGCAAGGATTTTTGGCAGCAATTGCAACTTGAAGATATGGAATTGCGCAGCAAGATCAACCGATGGACAGAGAATTTCCGCTCAGAGCGTTATATTTCCACTGAAGCGCTGGCAGAGTTGGGTGATGGTGTGAGCCAACTGTTTGGGCACCATTTTCAAAACCTGGTGAGCACTTCATCTAAACTCAGCTCGCAACTTAGCGCTCTGCAACTTATGGGCAATCAAGCTCGTTTAGATGTTGGCACTGACGCCGCAGCCTACGGCCAACTGCAAACTTTAATTCCTTTGGCCGCCGAAGAAATCAGTCAGCGCATGATCAGCTCACCGATGCCGGAAATGTCGACAAGCTTGGTAGTGCTTCTGCGCGACTTGCTCGAAATTCTCAAAGATCGCAATTTGCAAGCCGCCGCCGGCGTCACAAACGCTACCAGCGCCGATGAAGGAGCGATTCTCTTTTTACAGCGCCGTCTTGGGTCAGATATTGCTAACCGCTTTCGCCTGGCGCTGTCTTATGAGCAGCTGCTCAACGCCCTAGCGGCCTGCCCTCAGAGTGCAGATACGAGTTATTTGAGCATCTTTGGACAAATTGCCGGTCAGGTGCATAACTACTACACTGCTGTATCTGGAGGTTCCACAGAAACCACTGCCGCCGCAGTTCAACGCCAGTCGTCTGCTGCGCCAACTCAGACCAGTCAAACAAGCTTCCGCTTTAACTTCTCTCTTTCTCTGCAAATTGTACGTCGCTAAGACTAATTGAGAAGAAAGGACGGCCCTCGCTGTCCTTTCTTTTTTCATAGCGTTGTACGCATACCCACTTTTCACATATCACCTATCGGGCAAAAATCATGACCGACGAATTTCGTGACTTGCTTAGAAGTAAAAAGCTGACAGAAGAAGCAATTGTGGCTCTGGCCGCGAACGGGCTCGATACCATTGAGGCATTGCAAGAATGCTCAAATGAAGACCTTATCGAGGCGGGGCTGAAACTGCTTGGTGACAGAAAAAAGGTTCTGGCGCTCACACCCTCAAGCGATGCGCAAGCGTCTGCCAGCCCAGGTGCAACTGCAAACACTCAACCAGCGGCATTCGACACGGCCGTATTTCTTCAGCAGCTGAGCGGCTCGGGCCTGAACCTCAGCGCCATTAAGCCAAGAATCAATGTTGAGTTTGCCAACCGCGCCGCTGACTCGGTTCTAGCCTATGCCATTGTCAGCACTGGCATTCTAGATGTCTTCGACAGCACGTTCTGGGCCAGCATTATGCTTGAAGACATGCAACTGCGTGGGCGCATTCATGAGTGGAAGGAAAGAACTCGCACTCAGCAATACATCTCTAACATTGCCAGAGATGAATTGTTAGATTCCATCCCCAGGCTTTTCGCCTCAAGCTTTGATAGCCTGATCTTGAGTGCTCGCACCATGTCAGCACAATTAGAAGCTTCAGGTTTGATGGGAGAGCAAGCACGGATTACTATCACCGGTGATGCCACCGGACTGGTAGCACTGCGTGACCTCATTCCACTGGCAGCGGAGGGGCTATCAAATGCAATGATCGCCTCAGAGATGCCTGAGCAGGCACTGTCTGTAGTATCAATGATTAACGATCTGGTATCACTGATCAAAGAGCCTCTGCTCCTTGCCAATGCAGGAGTAGTTCTCAAGCATCCCCTCATTTCTCATACATAACCAAACACGTCAGCGAAGGTTTGCTGTTGGAGAAGCATTGTCGCAAAAGTATGCATGAGCGGGCGGAGGCGTTCATCAGGCATATTCGGAATG
>Ga0163144_10015591_pt1 | contig 15660 bp, 12 predicted proteins | sample OliLak19BULKMAT1_FD_123175 | JGI IMG/M metagenome (GOLD analysis project Ga0163144, IMG submission 123175) | Freshwater microbial mat bacterial communities from Lake Vanda, McMurdo Dry Valleys, Antarctica - Oligotrophic Lake LV.19.BULKMAT1 | ecosystem: Environmental > Aquatic > Freshwater >...
CCGCCTCCCGTGTCGCCGAGCTCACGCCGCGCCGCTGGAAGGCGCTCTTCGCCGATCGTCCACTGCGCTCGGATATCCACGAGTTCCCCAACTGAGCAAGGACGCCGCGTAGTTACCGCTTACAGCATACAACTGGGTTCATTGTGATGCCCACGAAGCGGCTTCTGCGCAGCCCGCCGACGGTCTTCAGCCAGCTGCCAGTCAAGACGTGGCACGCCTACCGCGGGGAACCGCCGCTTGCCGATGCCACACTCGATCGGCCTGTGCGTCGCAGCCATCGCATCCCACCAACGGGGTAGCGGGCTTCGATGCGCCAGCAGGCACCGTCATGATCAGGCCTCGAGACAAGCGCGTCTTCCGCCTGCGGTGGCTGATCTGTTTGCGCGTAGTACATGACGAAAAGCTGGACCCGAAACCCGCCTCGCCTTGACTGATCGTGAACACCTGAAGTAAAACTCTCAGGTCCAGCAGCTTCCGCCACGCGCCGCTCAGGATCGCGTGAAGGCGACGTTCGCGATCGCTGGAACACGCAGCCAAGTGTAGAGTTCTGACGTTGGTGGGCTGCCTTACCCTTGGCATTCATCGAAATTGCGACACGCCTCTAGCCTAATTGGGTGCGCATGACCGTGACCGACATCACGAGACAAGAACGCAACGGGGGCGGTCGCTGTAATACTTCGCAAGATTTCACGGCGGACCAGAAGGCCTCGTTAAGCCAAACTGGTGAATGAGAGCCGCGCAGCGCCTTCGGGCACTGCGTCCAGAGTGCTTTCCTGCTTCTGCTAGAATGAAATGGTAACCGAGGAGTTCGCAATTGTTGCCGCTGGCGTTTGGTGTTCTCGATGAGCCCGCCACGGTGCTCTGCATCGGGGCGCACTGCGACGATATCGAGATCGGCTGTGGAGGAGCGCTTGTGCGCCTAGCGCGCGAGCACCCCTCTGCACGCTTCGTGTGGGCCGTCTTCGCGGGTGAGCCGCGACGGGAACGGGAGTCTCGAGGTGCTGCCGCATCGTTGGTTGGAGAGGGGCGGCTCGAGTTCCGCCAATTCGGGTTTCGAGAAAGCTACTTTCCCAGTCAGTCTGACCGAGTCAAAGACGCATTCGAGTCGCTGAAAAGCTCGGTCAGCCCCGCGCTGATCTTCACGCACCGACTCGAGGATCGGCACCAAGACCACCGGACCTTGGCCGAACTCTGCTGGAACACATTTCGATCGCACCTCATCCTCGAGTACGAGATTCCAAAATACGAAGGCGACCTAGGGCAGCCGAACTTCTTTGTTCCACTGGCGGAATCCGACCTCGATCACAAGGTGGCGACGCTGATGCGGAGCTTTCCGTCGCAGCATGCTAGGGCTTGGTTCACGCCTGAGACGTTTCGTGCGCTGGCTCGCATTCGTGGCATCGAATGCGCGGCAGACAGCGGTTATGCGGAGGCGTTCCACGCGCGAAAGATTTGCGTGTGAGAAAAGTCCGTCGCACGAAACGCCCAGCAAATCACCGCGAGGCAAGAGAATGACTGGAGCGCGAGCAATTCTGCCGTTGGCGCGGCTGATTGGCGACGATTTGGAGACCCTGTGCCGCGATCTCGATGAAGAGCTTGGCCGTATTGCCGGCAAGCGCCTCCTCATCACCGGCGGCGGCGGTTTTCTGGGCTACTACCTCGTGCAGGCGGCGCTGCACTGGAACCGAACGCGGTCCAGTCGTGGTCCGATCGACATCACCGTGTATGACAACTACCTGCGCGGCGTTCCTCGCTGGCTGGAGGCACTCGCGGGCGAGCCGAAGCTGTCGCTAGTGAAGTTCGATATGACGCACCCCTTGCCGATTGACATTGGGCACTTCGATTTTATCGTCCACGCGGCTGGTATCGCGTCGCCGATCTACTATCGCCAGAAGCCCCTGGAGTGTATCGACGCCAACATCGTTGGCCTGAGAAATCTGCTGGATTACGCCGTCGCCGAGGGTGCGGCCGGGCGGCCCGTGGAAGGCATGCTTTTTTATTCATCTAGCGAGATCTACGGCGACCCCTCCGCCGATGCAATTCCGACGCCAGAGACCTACCGAGGGCTCGTCTCCTGCACGGGTCCGCGCGCTTGTTACGACGAATCCAAGCGCTTCGGCGAGACGCTGTGTGTCACGTATGCGCGTCATCACGGCGTTCCGGTAAGGATCGCGCGGCCGTTCAACAATTACGGGCCAGGTCTCAAGATCACCGATGGCCGGGTGCTGCCGGATTTTGCGCGAAATGTGCTGGCGGGCCAGGACCTCGTGATGCTGTCTGACGGCAGTCCGACACGTACCTTCTGCTATGCGACCGATGCCATCACGGGCTACTACAAGGTGCTGGTGCGTGGGGAGAACGGCGAGCCCTACAACATCGGAATCGAACGACCCGAGATCTCGATGGCTGAGCTGGCGCGGTTGGTGCAGGGAACCGCTGCAGGGCTTTTTGGATATCGCGGCAAGGTCGTCCTTGGCCAGGCAAGCCAGGCAGACTACTTGATCGACAACCCGAACCGCCGCTGCCCCTCGATCGCGAAGGCGCGTGAGCATCTGGGGTTCAATCCGACTGTTTTCGCCGAAGAAGGGATCTACAGATCATTGGTTTGGTACCACCACAACCGTGATGCGGATGCGGCATGATGAAGATCTCCATCATCGGTGCAGGATACGTAGGCCTCGTTACCGGCGTCTGCCTCGCTGAGCTGGGACATCGAGTCCAGTGCGTGGACGTCGATGCGGCGAAAGTGGCCCTCATCAATGCGGGTCAGGCGCCCATGCACGAGGAAGGGCTCCCTGAATTGCTGGCCCGGTTCGATCGAAGCGAATTTTCTGCCACGACCGATCTCGAACAAGCGGTTCGTGATTCCGAGCTGACGTTCATTGCCGTGGGAACGCCAGCGGTGGATGGCATGATCGATCTAACCTACGTCAGGAGAGCAGCGGAGCAGGTTGGCGTGGCGCTTCGTGAGAAGACTGGCTATCACACCGTCGTAGTCAAGAGCACGGTGATTCCTGGTACCACGGACGGTGTCGTTCGGGCGGCGCTGGAGCAGGGCTCGATGCGCACCGTCGGCGAAACTATCGGGCTCGGAATGAATCCGGAGTTCCTCACCGAAGGGCAGGCCATGGCTGATTTTCGTGCGCCGGACCGTCTGGTCATCGGCGGAGTCGATGACCGTAGTCGGCACGCGATCGCCCAGGTCTATGAGTCATTCACTGACGTGCCGAGATTCCTGACGAACTGCAAGACCGCGGAGATGATCAAGTACGCGTCCAACTCCGTGCTCGCTACGCTCATTTCGTTCTCGAACGAGATGGGTCGGCTATGCACGGCTGTCGGCGACGTCGATATCGCCGATGTCATGCGCGGCGTGCACGCCGCAGCGTACTTCTCAGTTGCATCGAGCGATGGTTCGGTTCGAAAGGCGCCCATCACCTCGTTCCTCGAAGCGGGTTGTGGCTTCGGCGGCAGTTGCCTTCCGAAGGACGTGACCGCCTTGGTCGCCCAGGGCCGTGCCTTGGGTGTGGAGATGCCGCTTCTGGGCAGCGTTCTGGGCATCAATCGATCGCAGCCCGCGGAACTGCTGACGATCCTGCGGCGGCACAAGCCTGACCTCGAAAAGTTGCCGGTCACTGTCCTGGGTCTCGCGTTCAAGCCTGGAACGGATGACCTTCGCGAGTCTCCCGCTTTTCTTATCGTGCGCGAGTTGTTGAGCGCAGGCGCAGCTGTGACGGTGTTCGACCCCGTCGCCAAGCCGGTAGGGCATGCAGGTCTTCGCGGGGTTACCCTCGCAGAAAGCCTCGAGGATGCGTTGCGTACCGCATTGGTAGTCATACATGTTACGAAGTGGCCGGAGTTCGAAAAACTCGGGACGCTGTTGCACAAGATGGGTCTCGATCCTTTGGTGCTGGACGGCAGACGGAATCTGATGCCTGCTGATTTCGAGCACTATGAAGGCGTTGGTCGACGGATGGTCTCATGAAAGTCGTGCTGTTCTGCGGCGGCTTCGGTACCAGGCTTCGGGAGCATTCGGACACGATCCCGAAGCCGCTCGTCAACGTGGGTGTGCGCCCCATCATCTGGCACCTGATGCGCTATTACGCGCATTTCGGGCACAAGGATTTTGTTCTCTGCCTGGGCTATCGGGGAGACCTCATTCGCGACTACTTTCGTCGCTATGACGAGAGCGTTTCGAACGATTTCACGATGTCCAATGGCGGGCGGACCATCGAACTACACAGCCAGGACATTGACGACTGGCGAATCACTTTCGTCGATACCGGAATGCATTCGAACATCGGTCAGCGTCTGCTCCGCGCTCGACGGTTTGTCGAAGGCGAAGAGATGTTCCTGGCGAACTACGCGGATGGGCTCTCGGATCTGCCACTGGACGATCTGGTCGCTAGTTTCCGTCGCAAGAACGCAGTCGCGACCTTCGCATCAGTGGTGCCGGCGCACAGCTTCCACTTGGTCAACTCCGACGCCGACGATATGGTCAATTCGATCAAGCCCATGCAGGGCACCGACATGGCGATAAACGGCGGCTATTTCGCGCTTCGCCAAGAGATCTTCGACTATCTGCGCGAAGGGGAGGAACTCGTCGAGCAGCCTTTCCGGCGCCTGATGGAGAAGCGGCTCCTGTCGACCTATCGGCACTACGGATATTGGCAAGCGATGGATACTTTCAAGGACAAGATCTCGCTCGACCGAATTGAGGCTCGCGGTGATTGCCCATGGATGCTATGGCGCAACGCCCGGCAAGGTGCCTGAGGGATCAGACAGCTCCGATCTCGCCACAGAGGCGGACGGGCCGGTCGTGAGTGGACAAACAGTTGCAGCGAGGCGTTTTTCCAGCAGGAACGTTTGCTGGCCGACGAAGTCTAGTCGATTCTCCGTAACCATGATTCTCGCCAGAATATGGGGTCGTGCTGCGCATTGAAGTAGAGGCCTTCTCCGGTGCTGTCAACAGACTCCAGCGTGATACAGGGCGATTTCATGATTCGCATCTGTCCGGTGGCGTCGTCTACGATTCTCTTCACGCTTGCCAATACACGGTATTCGCGGCCACAGTGCTTGACCATCTCGCGATCGAACCATAAGCCCCTATTCTTGCTTTGGCTGTTAAGGGTGCGAGCGATTTCCTCGAGAGGCAGAACCGACACGCGCTCACCCGGGGAGAGCCCTAGGGGATCTCTCGATTCATGCGCGCCCAGCGGGGGTATAGGGGGAAACGGAGCACCCCCGCGCCTGGCCTGCAATCCATTGAAAACGCGCGTGAGCATCGCAATAAGCCACGCATCAACGGGATAGCTCCCAGACAGCAATGGAATGAGATCCATGCGGGGCGACCTTCGTGCAAACTCCGAAGTACAAGCATGGAGTTCGGTGAACTGGCAGCGCAGCGACCCGTCATCGCATGCCGCGCGCGAAAGAGCCTGCAACGTTTGCGCGCCGTTGTCGTTGGCAGGTGACGCGAGTTCAATCATCGGCGCTCCTGCGGGCTCCAGCCATGCCGCCTTCCATATCAGGTAGCAAGTGGCTTCGCAGCCGCCATGAGCACTGCCGTCGCAGCGAAGATTGCTGAGCAGCACGCATCCGTCCAGCCGGCGCATTCGTTTCGTTCGACCATAGTCATAGATCTTGTCCAACGAGCGGAAAACGCGCGCTTCGCGGCCACAGAATTTAATCATCTCTGGCTGGAACGGCATGCCCTCCAGCGAACCTTGTGCATCTAGTGTGGCGAGGATCTCTGGCAGTGCCCGGATACGGACCGCGTCGCCAACCAAAAAATCGTGCCCCAGAATTCGTCGCGCAAACCAGCGCCGGACGATGCCGGCGCGGAATCCAGATGGTCCTTCAAGGCCCAATTCACGGCGCCTCGACGTGTACTCCAAGATCAGGTCTGTCTGGCCGCGCATGCGGCGCGCTTCGCGCCAAAGGACGACGAAGCCGCCAGCAGTGGCGACAAGTATCACGAGAGACATTACGGTACCGGCGGACGCCAGGAGCATTCCCGCAGGGCCAGCAATCGCCACGACGCCGACAACCGTCACTGCAAGGGTGGCAAGCAAGGTGGCGCCCAACAAGGCGACGGTCTTTAGGAAGCTCGACATGCGTTCACTATGGCGCTCGGTAAAAAGATGCTGATGATCGAGCCGCCGTGACGATCCAGAAGGCTTGGGGCGGATCGGACAACTGTCCGTGATTCGAACAACAATGCGGCGAAGAACCAAGAGTTGCTGCAGCAGGTTTCACTGAACCCATGGCCAGCACCTTCGATTGTGCAGCGCTGCGTGTGGACATCGGTAGCAAAGTAGAAAACGTCTCGCGCTGTACTGCTTCCGGGTTCCGATTATAGCGGGGAGGGTACGTTCGAATGAACGTCTATACCGGATATCGTCACATCAAGCGGCTCCGAGATAGTACATACCGCAAACTTGGGTGGGATTATCTTCGCCGCGCGTGATGTTGAGCAAGTGGCAAGCTGTGCGGCGCCGCTCAGATCCTGAAGTCTGCCTTGCACAGATATGCAGGTGACACTGCAACGAAGCTACGGTGCGATCCCATTGCTAAGGACAAAGTATCTGCGTAACCTTTTGTAGTTGCGAGCTGAACAACCGTTCGCGTTTCAACATGCGCCCGCTTCCAGCGTGTGCGAGTGATCGGGATCAATGTCGTGGAGGCGAGATGCTCAAGCAATTCCTGGGTCGGGCGTTGAACACGGTGATCAAGCCCTTCGGATACGAGTTGTACAAGACTGTCCATCAATCACTGGGTGCCAAGGAAGCACAGGATGAGATGGTCGTGCACCTGCGTGAACTGTTCGCCACCCTTGAAATTGACACCGTGCTCGATGTTGGTGCGAATCATGGGCAGTACTACGAATTCCTGCGGGAAAAAGTCAAATTCGACGGGCAGATATACTCCTTCGAACCTATTCCAGAGTTAGGGGCGAAGCTAGTCGAGCGATCGAGTACTGATCCGAAGTGGGAGGTCCAGCAATGCGCGTTGGGTATCCGGAGCGGCAAAGCCCAGTTCCACATCAGTGACAAGCCAGGCTGGAGTTCGCTTCGGGAGTTGCGCCGCGGTCAATCGCGCCACACCGATGATCTGCGGATAACGCGAAGTGTGACCGTTGAAGTAAGAAGCCTCGACGACGCGATGGCAGCCCTCAAAGCCAAAAACCTATACCTGAAGTTGGATACCCAAGGTTCCGATCTAGACGTGTTGCGCGGTGGCGAAGCCACTTTGCAGGTCGTGAAGGGCCTTCAAACTGAGCTGGGGTGTATTCCTTGCTATGACGGAGCCGCCACCCCGGCGGAAGTCCTCGCGTTCCTCGCAGAGCGAGGATTCTGGATGACGGCGGTATATTCGTTATGGCGAGACGACGACCTGCGAATCGGCGAGGCGGATGCCGTGTTCAGGCGCATCGGCGCTCAGGGCTAATTGCTGACTGGCTTGGTCGCCACCGTAATTGCCGAGGGTGGCAGAGCAAACGCATAAAGCACATTGCCGGCGAGCAATGCGATGTACTGTACGCCATCGAGTGCATACGTTGAGGGCCCGGCATTCACCAGCGCCCCCGGGCGGAACCTCCAGAGTATTTCGCCAGTGTCCGAATCAAGGATGCTGATTCGGTCCATGAAGCCGCCAACGACGATGTCCCCGTCTGTCGATAGCAGACCCGTTACGCGCGCGAATTGAAAGAAGTCGCCCTCATCTAGGCGCGTAGTCCACTGAGCTTCTCCCGTACTCGGGTCGATGGCCTTGATGGCCATGATGCCCGGCTTGTTGGAGGCTAGCTGTGTCGTGCCGCGCAAGGTCATGGTGCCAGGCCGCAACTTCTCTTCGATGGAAAAATAGAACGAGGCGGCATCCACAGTCGGTACGTAGTGAAGACGGCGCTTCGGATCGTAGCTCGGCGGCCACCAGTTCGTCCCGCCATGAAGCCAGGGATACACCAGTGCACCCTTCGGCGTTGGCACGCTGGCAGGATCCCGCTCGGGCCTGCCTTTGGCGTCCATGCTCTTGAGCCAAGTCTGCGTCACGAATGGCTTGGCGTAGAGGAAGGTTCCGTCGCGACGGTCGAGGGCGTAATAGAGTGCATTGCGGTTAGCCATGATCGCCGCAGGCACCGTTTTCCCCTTCCATTGCAAGTCAACGAGGATCACTTGTTGAGTGGCGTCCCAGTCGTGAACGTCAGCCGGCGTCATCTGATAGTGCCAGCGGAGCTTCCCAGTGTTCGGATCCAATGCTACGAGCGAGTTTGTGTAAAGGTTGTCGCCGGCTCTGGAGGAGTTGTCGAAAAGCGGCCAAGGGTTTCCAGTTGACCAGTAGAGCAGGTCCAGTTCCGGGTCGTAGGTGCCGACGCTCCAGGTGCTGGCGCCGCCGGTCTTCCATGAATCGCCCGCCCAAGTCTCGTGCCCAAGCTCGCCTGGTCCCGGTATGGCATTCCACTGCCAGATTCGCCTGCCGTCTTCCGGCGAGAACGCGGCAAGAAGGCCGCGGATACCGGTTTCCCCTCCGGCCACTCCGACGACGACTTTGTCCTTCAGCACGAGTGGCGCACTCGTCATCGAGTAGCCTTCTTCCTCTTCCGCAACCTTGACTTCCCACAGCCGTTTGCCGTTGGTTGCATCGAGCGCGACGAGGTAAGCGTCTAGCGTCGCGACGAACACACGCTTACCCAGGATGGCAACCCCCCGGTTATATGCGCCACAGCACAGGGGCAGCTGAGATGGATCGACCGGGCGCGTGAATCGCCACAACACTTTTCCGGTGCGAGCATCGAGAGCGACGACTCCATCCGGTGCCTCAGAGACAAACATGACGCCGCCGGCGATAATCGGTGTCGCTGCGAGGGGCTTGCTGGATGTTCTGAGCTGCGCAGCCCAGGCAACCCGCAGACTCGCCACGTTTGACCGGTTGATTTGATTGAGCCGACTATGGCGCTGCGCCTTGAGATCCCCGGAATACATCAGCCAATCTTCCGGGCTCTCCTCAGCCTTTGCGAGGCGCTCATAGGGTACATCGATGCTCGTCGCGCCTTGGGCCTGGACCTCAACTTCCCGAGCCCATGCCCTCGAGTTATTTCGGAGGTAACTGTGTATCTCCCAGATCTGCTCGTCTGCTATTGGCTGTGCAGCCATCGCGGTGCCAGTACGGCCCCATTTCGTTGTGGCGAAGAACTGCCAATCTGTAGACCGCTCGACATACTCGAGCAGACTTGGGCCTTTGTCGCCCTTCGCGTTTGATGCGTGGCAGGCAGCACACGCACGAAGGTAGTTCTCTTCTCCCCGACTGACAAAATCAGGGTTATCCACATTGAGGTTGAGAATTCCAGCATCGGTGGACTTTGCTGTCGGTACGCCGCTGAGATGGACGGGGCTTCCTGGCATCAGCCAGCGCAGCATATGTGCGGCCGGCAGATCAGGCAGGCCTCCGGTGAGCTTCTGGCCGACTAAAGCGGCCCGCCACCGCAGATCTGCTGTTGCGGCGACCAACCCCGTGGCTGCGACGGCCAACGCGAGAGTTGAGAGCAGCACGGCCTTTGCAAACTTCATCGCCAATCTCCAGTACGGATCAGGAGCCGGTCGCTGAGACACGGATTTGCGCGCGTAGCGTTAGCACGAGAGCGCACCAACGGCTATCACGCGATAGTATTGTGCAGCCTTGAAGGCCGGCCGTTTTGTGACATAACTCGCAGTTGAAGCCGTTTCACATCTGTGCTGTTTCCAATATGACGCGTTGTTCCGGGGGAGTCGCGATAATGACCGTAAAGCCAGAGCCAAGCCCGACGGCAGAACATCGATACCCGTGTCGGTTCTGCGGGGAAAGCCTGCGCCACACCTTCGTCGACCTGGGGACCAGCCCGCTCTGCCAGCGACATGTGCAGCCGGCGCGCTTCGATCAGGCTGAGGCCATCTACCCGCTACATGTCTACGTCTGCCAGGCCTGCTTCCTCGTTCAATTGCCCGCGTACGTTGCGCGCGAAGAGATCTTCGACGGGGAGTATGGCTATTTCTCAAGCTTCTCGGACTCCTGGCTGAAGCATGCCGAGCGCTACGTGGCGATGATGATACCGCGTCTGGGTCTCACCCGGCAGAGCCGCGTCGTCGAGGTAGCCAGCAATGACGGCTATCTGTTGCAGTACTTCGTGCGGGAAGGCATTCCTGTCCTCGGCATCGAGCCGACGGCGAACACTGCGGCGGTGGCCGTTCGCAATGGCGTGCCGAGCATCACTCGCTTCTTTGGTTGCGAAACCGCGCGCGAGGTCTCCGCGAGCCACGGGCAGGCTGACCTGATCCTGGGCAACAACGTGCTCGCGCATGTGCCTGACATCAACGATTTCGTCGGTGGAATGAGGATCCTGCTCGCCAAGGACGGCGTGGTGACGATGGAGTTCCCACAGCTGCTGCACCTGATCGAGCGGAACTATTGGGATACCATCTATCACGAGCATTTCTCCTATCTCTCCTTCACCACTGTCGAGCGCATCTTCTCCAGCCACGGGCTGGTGCTGTTCGACGTGGACGAACTTCCCACGCATGGCGGCTCGATCCGCATCTATGGCCGCCATGCAGAGGACGCATCCAAGCCCGTTCACGAGCGCGTTGCGGCGATGAAAGATCGGGAGGCGCAGGCTGGTCATTTCGACCTGTCGTACTATGAGAACTTCGGCGAGCGGGTCAAAGAATCCAAACGTTCGATCCTGGAGTTCCTGATCGGCGCCAAGCGGGCCGGAAAACAGGTCGTCGGTTACGGCGCGCCTGGCAAGGGAAACACGTTGCTGAACTACTGCGGCATCCGTACCGATTTTCTCGACTACACGGTGGACCGCAGCGACCACAAGCAGGGCAACTATCTCCCCGGGTCGCGTATTCCGATCCTGTCGCCCGCGCGGATTAGGGAAACGAAGCCAGACTATCTCTTCATCCTGCCCTGGAACCTCGAGCAGGAAATCGTGGAGCAGATGAAGGGGATCCGCGAATGGGGGGGGAAGTTCGTGATCCCGATCCCGCATGTCAGGGTGATCGACTGATGGGCAGCGAGGCGGTGGACTCGCTGCTGCGGGAGTTGTACCCCCTGTGCCGCAGCATCACGGGCGATGGAACCCGAGCGACACTGGATGTCATCGAGCGCTTCATTCCGTTGAGCAGGACCGAAGTTCCTTCCGGGTACAAGGCTTTCGAGTGGGAAGTGCCGCTCGAATGGAATGTCCGCGATGCCTGGGTCTGCAACGCGGCCGGGGATCGCGTAGTCGACTTCCAGCGGCACAATCTGCATGTCGTGAACTATTCGACCCCCGTGCGTCAGCGGATGAGCCTGGAGCAACTGCGCCCGCACCTGTTCAGTCTTCCTGAGCACCCCGACTGGATTCCATACCGTACGAGCTATTACAGCCCGAGCTGGGGGTTCTGTCTCACGCATCGTCAGCTCGAGGCGCTTGCGCCGGGTGAGTATGAAGTCTGCATCGATGCCACCTTGCTCCCTGGTGCGCTGACGATCGCGGAAGCCGTGCTGCCTGGGGACTCCAGCGATGAGGTGCTGGTCTTCACGCATGTCTGCCACCCTTCGCTGGCCAACGACAATCTCTCCGGTATAGCCGTCGCAGCGCTGCTCGCTCAGCAACTGGCGGAGCGGCCGCGCACGCTCACTTACCGGTTCGTCTTCGCTCCTACCACCATAGGGTCGATCACCTGGCTGTCGATGAACGAAACGCGCGTCGGGCGGATCCGCCATGGCCTGGTGCTTGCGTCCCTGGGTGATCGCGGACCTTTCGTCTACAAGCAGAGTCGTCGAGGTGACGCCGTCGTCGATCGGGTGGCGGCCTATGCGCTCAGCCATAAGGCCGGCGCCACGGTAGAGCGCTTTTCCCCGTACGGCTACGACGAGAGGCAGTTCTGCTCGCCGGGCTTCAATCTGCCGGTCGGGCGGCTGACACGAACGCCAAATGGCCGCTATCCCGAATACCACACCTCGGCGGACAATCTTGACTTCATCTCGGCGGACGCGATCCGGGAGGCTTTGGAACTCTGCGTTGGCCTGTGCGCCATGCTGGAATCAAACCAGGCTTACGTGAATTTGGCGCCGAAGTGCGAGCCGCGGCTGGGGCCGCGCAATCTGTTCCGCAATCTGGGCGGGCGAGGGCCGAGCGAGCTGGAGCACGCCGTGTTGTGGGCGCTGAACATGTCAGACGGCAGTAACGACCCCCTCGAGATCGCCGTTCGTTCCGGCATTCCCTATCCGGTGGTCATCCGGGCGGTGCATGCCTTGCGCGACGCCGGCCTGCTGCGCTTGCCAGGGCGGGACAACGCATGAGCGAGGGGCGACGCGGCTTTGCAGGGCAGCCGGAAGCGGGCAGCGTTGCGCTGGTTACCGGGGGTCTGGGTTTCATTGGGACGGCGCTCTGCAGAAAGCTTGCCGCCCAACGCACGGTAGTGCATTCGGCCAGCCGCAGGGCGCATGCGAGTTCGTCTGCGCTCCGACATTGGCAGATAGACCTTTGTGACTTCCGTGCTGTCAGCGCCTTGATCCAAGAAGTTCGGCCGGACTACGTGTTTCACCTCGCCAGCCACGTGCAGGGGTCGCCCGATCCGGTCCACATCCTTCCTTCGTTTCACGGCAACCTGGAAACGACGGTCAATCTCCTTACGGCGATCGCCGATCGAGGCTGTCGCCGCTTCGTGATGACCGGCTCATTCATGGAGCCGGTGGGCCACCCGGGCGATCTGACTCCGACCTCTCCGTACGCGGCGGCCAAATGGGCCAGTGCGGCCTATGTCCGCATGTTCCATTCGCTGTATCGCGTTCCCGTCACCACCGGACGCGTGTTCATGGTCTACGGGCCGGGCCAGCAGGATGCGACCAAGCTGGTGCCCTACACGATCAACTGCCTGCTGAAGGGTGAGCGCCCGAAAATCTCGAGCGGGCGCCGCCTCGTGGACTGGATCTACGTCGATGACGTGGCGGAGGGCTTAATGCGCCTGGCGATTGAACCGGGGGCTGAAGGGCAGACCGTGGATATCGGCAGCGGGTCGATGATCGCTACCGTCGATCTGGTAGAAACCCTCTGCCGTCTTGCGAACCCCGCCATTCATCCGCTCGTCGGCGCCTTGGCGGACCGTCCAATGGAGCCTACTGGCGTCGCGGACGTTGCGCGAACCCGGGCTCTGATTGGCTGGTCGCCGCAGGTGGGCCTCGAAGAGGGCCTGCGCCGTACCTTTGAGTCCATGCGTAGAGCGCCAGGCTGAACGATCGCGATCGAGGGCCGAGACGAACTAGTGTCGATTCGCAACCAGCGAAATGATCTCCGCACGGAGCGCCTCTCGCTCCCACACTGATTTTCGGAGCAAGTCCATCGTGAGGGCGGCTTTGCTTCGAATTTCGATTGGCGAACGCCACACGCCATCCAAAAGCTGCCGGTATTTTCGCCATGTCTGCATGGCGAATCCGTTCTGCCGAGTAGGTTCGTAATACCTCCGTTGATGTTCGTGACTGGTGCGATCCCAGCTTGACGACCCCTGATGAAATCGCCGATGAAACAAGTACTCCGGCACCACTGCGAATTTGCCGTAGAGAGCAAGCTCCGCGAGAAAGTGGACATCCGAGCCTCTTTCCGGGCTGATCAGGCTCGTGTGCTTCATCGCCTCGCGGCGAATCACGCCCAAGTGCGCGTGGCACAGACCGATCCGTGAGAAAAGGTCCCTGAAGCGGTCCCGGGGAGAGGATTGGTTGAGGTCTAGATTGTCTTCGTAGTAGGAGATGAGCACGCCGGCCGCATCGATCAGTCGAGTTTTCGAATAGCACAAGACGACGTCGGGGTGTGCATCCAGCATTGCAATGCACCTCTCCAGAAACCGACTATCCCAGTAGTCGTCGGCTGTCGCCCACTTGTGATACTCGCCCGAGCAAAGCGAGAAGACGGACCGAAAGTTCCCGGGGCCACCAATGTTGTCCGGTCTTCGAACGTAACGAATGCGGGCATCCCGCTCCGCGAACGCGCGGCAAACGTCTTCCGTGCCATCGGTAGAGGCGTTGTCCGAGATGACGAGCTCGAAATCTCCAAACGTCTGGGAGAGCAAGGATTCGAGGGCGCAGCCCACGAATGCTTCGCAATTGTAGACGGGCATTCCGATGCTCAATCGTGACATCAGCGGCAGCACTCAGTGCGTGCGACGGTCCAGCACCTTCTGCGCGGCGTTTTCCCCGCTGATGAAGGCCTCGTCCGTCCAAATGTAGCCCCAATCCCCGTAGCGGCCACACCAGGCGATGCCGCAACTCTCGAGGAAGCCATGCACTGTTGCCAGTGCCTTGGCTCGGTCGAGATCGAAGATGATGTTCGCGTAGGGCACCACACTGGCCTCCTGGAGCACGATCTTGTCATCGTCATGCAGAACGCCGCATCGGCGCAAGCCGTCTATGGTGGGCTGGATGCACGCCTCTGGGGCGGTCGTCAGCGGCCGATACTTACGCGAATAGTAGACCTCCGCCTGGATGCTCCCCATCCCGGTGGGCGCCACATTCGGCGAATAGTTGCACGGGAAGCTGACCCTGCTGAAGGGAAACTCGTCGTCGTAGAAATACCTCCAGCTTGCCTTTGAGAGGGAGCGGCGGTTCACGCCCAGATTCACCAGAACGACGGTTGTGCACGCCAGCTGCTCCGCCGCGGCCAGAACGTCCGGCGGGGCGCCGGCAATCATTGGGATGAGATCAGGCAATGGGATCGACGACACCAGCTGCCCGAACGGGCGAGTCGCCCCGTTCGAGAAGCGAAGATTCCGCGAGCTGATGTCGATCGAGATAACCCTATGATTCAGAAGGATATTCGCACTTTCTTCGAGACCTCGCAGGAAGGACGCAAAGCCGCCGAATCGCGGGTAGCGATAGTCCTGGACGTAGTGAACGTTCGGGGAGGCCGGCGACAGAGCCCCACGCAGCACTTCCTCGAGCGCAGCCTGGTACAGCCGCGGGCCGACCCATTCTGTGCTGAGGTTGCGCGCCGAAGTGGTGTGGTACTTGCGGGTGTACTGCATCGGGAACAGTTCCGCATAGGTGCGGCCATAACTGGCGAGAAGCCAATCCTCGTAATTGGCGATGACGGATCCAGCCGAACGCTTCGAGTCGACATAATCACCGATGACCCTGACGATGATATCCTCGGGCAAGCCATGCAGGTTGGTGATGACCGGGTGGCGGATTGAGCGGCCCTGCCAGTAGTTGTCGACGTACGCTTCGACGTTCAGGTAGTCGCCACCCACGCTGTCCACCAGGAGCTTCTGAATGCGTGCGTCCTTGGTGAACGAGACGTGGGGTCCCTCGTCGAAGATGAAGCCGTCGCGGTTGTGCGAAGCCGTGTGCCCGCCGGAGTAGGCGTTCTTGTCGATCACCAGGCAACGGGCGCCGCTCTCGCGTATCCGGTGAGCCGCGCCCAGGCCAGCCATTCCGGATCCCAGCACTACTACATCGTCTTCCATCGTCCCGACCGCTCCCTACGATTGATCGATGCTACAGCCGCTCCTCAGTCCTGTCGCGCCCCCTCCGTGCCAATGATGGACAGGACACCTGACCTCCGTAATTTAGAGTACAGGTAATCACCTCTATGAACGCATTGCTCGAGTCATCCATGCCCAGTGTTTCCGTTCCGTCGTCGCCCGA
>Ga0163144_10015594_pt1 | contig 15659 bp, 9 predicted proteins | sample OliLak19BULKMAT1_FD_123175 | JGI IMG/M metagenome (GOLD analysis project Ga0163144, IMG submission 123175) | Freshwater microbial mat bacterial communities from Lake Vanda, McMurdo Dry Valleys, Antarctica - Oligotrophic Lake LV.19.BULKMAT1 | ecosystem: Environmental > Aquatic > Freshwater > Lake...
CACCTGCGGGGCAGTTCACTTTAACCCCTGGCCCACAGGCTCCATTGAATTTGATTATACCCGCCGCCCTTCTGCAACGGGAGATTGAACAACCCGAACGAGCGAACGTATTGCTCTCCCCGCCCCAGCCGTTACAACCGCTACAGGCCGAACTGGAGAAGAAACTTTCGCTCGAAGACTGGGGCCTAAAAGTCCACATTCCAGAAAAACGTCAGGCTTACGTGAGCATCGAAAGCCGGCGATTGTTGCTGGAACCAGCTGCCGTCGAAGCCGCCAGGAAAGCGGCGGAAGAAACTGGCTGCCACCTATCGCCGACGTTCGTGTATCTCGCCAACAGCATCGCCGCGAATGGGGCGGAGATTCCGTACTCCGTTGTGGCGGGCATCGATCCGAACGATTCGTCGCCTCTGAATCCCGTCAAGGTTTTATTCGCCGACGATGAGATCGTTCTAGTCGATTGGAAGGACTCGCCGTTGAAGGCGAAGCCAGGCGATCAGGTGACGCTGGCTTACTTCAACCCGGAGATCGAAGGCAAGATCGAGGAAGCCAAGCACACATTTCGATTGAAGGCGATCATCCCTCTCGAAGGAGCAGCCGCCGACCCGGACCTCGTTCCCGAATTTCCCGGCATCACGGACAAGGTCGAGATCTCCAAGTGGGATCCGCCGTTTCCTTACGACAACAAGCGGATCAAGCCACACGACGATCGATACTGGAAAGACCATCGAGCCACGCCCAAGGCCTACATTACGCTGAACACAGCTCGAAAAATCTGGGGCAGCCGCTTCGGCGACACGACGTCCATTCGTTTGCTGCCGAAGGAAGGCAGCGTCGCCGTGGCCTTGCCTCGCGTTCAGGAGTCACTGCGAAAGCATCTCGATGCCAAGCAAGGCGGCTTCGTCTTCGAACCCGTGCGCGAAAAAGCACGGGCGGCCGGGCAAGGCAGCACGGACTTCGGCATGTTGTTTCTCGCGTTTAGTTTCTTCCTGATCGTCGCTGCCATGATGTTGGTGGGTCTGCTCTTTCGCCTGAACCTCGAACGTCGGGCCGGCGAGATCGGGCTTCTGCGTGCCGCCGGATTTCCGTTGAGGACAGTTCGCCGCCTATTGCTTCTCGAAGGGCTGATCGTCGCTTCAATCGGCAGTGCGATTGGATTGGCAGCCGCAATCGGTTTTGCGTCCGCGATGCTAAAAATTCTCGCGGCCCTTTGGCCATCGGCCGGCGTTGGCTCGTTCCTGACGTTGCATGTCTCGGCCACCAGCTTGGCGATAGGCTTTGCCGCGTCTGTGTTGATGAGCGAATTGGCCGTCTGGTGGGCGATTCGGGGGCTCAGCCGAATCGAACCGGCACGATTGCTCAAGGGCATTGGCGGCGACGAATCATCCTCGCCCGGTCGGTCGAAGTGGGGGCCAAGATTGATCGTCATCGGAATTCTGGGAGCGATCGCGCTCATGGCGATGGCCCCGTTCATGCCGCCCGGTGAGCCGCAGGCCGGCACGTTCTTCGGCGGCGGGGCCATGCTGCTCACGGGCGGGATGGCCGCCATCTGGACCTGGCTGAAACGTCCACGGCGTGCGACGGTTCATGCACTCGGTTCGCTTGGCATCCGCAACGCTACGCGCAACCCAACCCGTAGCTTGCTGACGGCGGGATTGCTCGCCTCGGCCGCGTTTCTGCTGGTGGCCGTCGAGTCGTTTCGTCGCGAACCCAACAAGGACTTCCAGGACAAGACGGGCGGGAGCGGCGGATTCCCGCTTCTCGCCGAGACCGATTCGCCGGTGTTCATCGATCTCACAGGCGAGGAAATGCTGACCGACATCGAACGCGAGCTTCAGAAAAAAAATCAGGAGCAGAAGAAGGCCGGCGATGAACTGGACGCAAAGATCAACGAGGTTCGCGGGATATTCGCATCGACAACCGTTTATCCGTTCCGACTAAGAGCCGGCGACGATGCCAGTTGCTTGAACCTTTACCAGGCTACCCGGCCAAAAGTGCTTGGCGTGTCCGACTTGCTCATCGATCGCGGCGGGTTCCGTTTCAGTGCCACGGAGGCCAAGACCCCCGAGGAGAAAGCAAACCCCTGGCTGTTGCTTCGCCAGACCGGCGACACGATCCCCGCGTTTGTCGAGGAAAACACGGCTACCTGGCAATTGAAGAAGGGACTGGGCGACGTGATCGAGATCCCCGATGAGGGGGGCCAGCCGGTGAAACTTCGAATCGCAGGCTTATTGAAAGACAGCGTCTTTCAGAGTGAAATGCTCGTTGGCGATGCCGCGTTCCGCAAGTCATTCCCTCGAACAGAAGGATTCTCGCTCTTTCTAATTGAACCCAAGCCCGGTGCGAATGCCTCGGTAGTTGAGAAGACATTCGAGGAGAACCTCGGGGCTTACGGGCTTGAAGTGACACCGACAGCGGATCGGGTTTCTTCTTACCTTGCGGTGCAAAACACTTATTTGACAACGTTCCAACTTCTCGGCGGCTTTGGCCTGCTCTTAGGAGTACTCGGTCTCGCGGTTGTCCTGCTTCGCAACGTCTGGGAAAGACGATCGGAACTGGCATTGTTGCGGGCAATGGGCTATCGGATTGGTACACTCAATCGCCTGGTGTTCATGGAGAATTCAATCTTGCTGTTGCTCGGCCTGGGTGCCGGCGCGTTCGCTGCGATTGTGTCGGTCGCGCCTCACATCGTTGGCGGCGGTTCGTTGCCATGGGGCCGTCTATCGTTGATGCTCGGGGCCGTGCTTCTCGTGGGGTTAACCTCGGCAGCGATTGCGGTGGCCTCTTCGGTGCGGACGCCGATTGTGGAGGGGCTGCGGAAGGAATGAATGGGGAAGAGTACTCCAGGCTTCGCTATTCAAGTAGCATTGCGGATACAATCTCTAAGCGAAATTGGAGGCACACTCATGCAAAAGTTCCGATGGAGGTCGCGATGATCAAGCAGATTCGAATTCGCAACTTTCGCAGCCTCCACGATGTCACCGTTGACTTGAATCCATTAACAGTGCTGATCGGGCTGAGCGGCACAGGGAAAACCAACTTTGTTCGTGCGGTTCGATTTCTCCGGGACTCCTTGAACTCGCGGTCCATCAATTTCGAGCCTCTGGGCGGGATTAGTCGAGTCCTTCATGTCGAGCATCAGAACGAGTCGTTGCGATTCGATCTGGTTTTTTTCATCGATCAATCGGGCACCGAGTATGAATATTCGCTTGAACGCCACCCAACGGGTCAGATCGAGGAGTCGTTCAAGGTAAGCGGCAAAATCCTTTTTCAGCATGAGAAGAACGAGTGGGTCGTCGCACCGGCAGTTGTTCCCCTGCCAACGCCGAGCGGAATCATGCTGGGGGCAATTCCGGGGCTTCAGGAATCCACGTTCGCCTACGTCAGGCTTCGCGGTGGAATCGGCTGTTATGATTTTTCAGGAGATGTATTAGAGGGAGCGGGACAGAACAGAGAGTCTCCCGAGCGGGGACTCGCAGATCGTGGCGACAATTACTTACAAGTGGCGGAACGAATTCTCTCGGACCTCAGCAAAGCTCGAAATTGGAAGCGAATAGCGGTTGGGATGCGGGCCGTGAACCGGGCTGTCGCAAATCTGACCTTGAACGTCCCGACGGCGGACCGCTTGGACGTGGGCCATCAGTTCAATGGCCATGTCTTGTCGATGGACGTGCGCAGTGAATCGGAGGGCTTCCGTCGTTTCCTTGCACATGTTCTGGCACTGTACCAAAACCCGTCCAAGCAGACGTTGTTCTTCGAACACCCGGAATCCGGACTCCACCCAGGGGCACTAGAGTCCTTGGCGAACGAATTCAAGACTTGCCCGTTGGACGGTCGCGGCCAGATCATTCTCACCACGCACAGTCCGCAATTGCTCGACTATTTTCCGGCCGAGTCGCTTCGAGTCGTTGATGTCAAAAAAATGTACACGTCGATTGGTCCCGTCTCGCCCGAGCAGATGGACTCGCTCCGAGAGCAATTGCTTAATCCAGGAGAACTTCTGACCGTTGACCCCGCTCGACTTGCCGGCCAGTTAGCCGAGGTGCCGGGATGAAGCGATTGGTGTTACTGGTTGAAGGAGAAGGGGATGTCGCGGCAGCACCGTCTCTGGTCGGCGTACTCCTCACTCGACTCCCCGAAGATCTCCAGGGCCAGTTGTTTCTTGACAACGCCCCGATGAAGGTCGGTGGAGTTCACCAGATTACCGGCCGCCGACAGAACGACTTGCACCGACATCTCGGCAATGCGAACAAACGTTCAAAGCTCGGTGCCACGCTCCTCGTTCTCGATGGAGATGCCGATCGAGTCGAAGGCCAGCCATTCTGTGCGGTTGAGAGTGCACGAATCATCGCTCAACGTACCGCTGCGTGCGGGGCCGGGACGACGTTCTCCTTCGCAGTAGTTTTCCTTCGGCAAGAGTACGAATCGCTGCTCATTGCAGCCGCCAATCAACTGCCGGGACTGAAAGCCGAAGTGACACTCCCTCCTCATCCCGAGGAGTCACCCAGAGATGCGAAAGGCTGGCTCCATCAACATTTGGGCGATGGCTACAACTCGACCGAGCACCAATTGGAGCTTACTCGTGCAGTCAGTGACTGGACTCCTGCGCGCTCGATCCGTTCCTTTCGGCGATTGGAACATGCCCTGGCAGAACTCGCTAGCGCTGTCGCCACCGATCAGCATATCCTCTCACCGATTTCTTCTTTGCCATGACTCGGCTCACCCGCCTACAAAAAATGAAGATTGCCGATAACCCAACAGCCCTCGCACCTCTCCCTATAATCGCTGAATCTTTCGACTGACCCGGAGCCGTTACGATGTCGGACCAAAAGGGCGGCAATCCGCCCGCGAATAGCAATCCAGGCAACAAACAGCAAAAAGGTGGCAAGCAGCCCGGCGGCGGAGGTACTCCTCCCGGCGACGACAAGAAGATCACCTCGCGTGCTTCCGACTACAGCCAGTGGTATCTCGACATCGTTCGCCGAGCCGAGTTGGCGGAGAACTCCGATGTTCGTGGGTGCATGGTCATCCGGCCCAATGGCTTTGCCCTTTGGGAGAACATGCAGCGTGCCATCGACGGCCTCTTCAAGGAAACAGGGCACGTCAACGCATACTTTCCCCTCTTCATTCCCAAAAGCTTCTTCCAGAAGGAAGAGCAGATGGCCGAGGGTTTTGCCAAGGAATGTGCCGTCGTCACGCACTATCGGTTGAAGTCCACCAACGGCAAAATCGAGGTTGATCCCGAGGCGAAGCTGGAAGAGGAACTGATCGTTCGACCCACGTCCGAGACGATCATCTGGAACACCTACAAGGGCTGGATTCAGAGCTATCGCGACTTGCCGCTTCTCATTAACCAATGGTGCAACGTCGTCCGCTGGGAGATGCGGACCCGCCTCTTTCTCCGAACCTCGGAGTTCCTCTGGCAAGAAGGCCACACCGCCCACGCCACTCAGGCGGAGGCGGAGGCCGAGACACTGCAAATGGTCAACGTCTATCGCCAGTTCGCGGAAGAGTGGATGGCGATGCCCGTGATCGTCGGCCCCAAGAGCGACGGTCAGAAATTCCCCGGTGCCATTTATACCCTTTGCATCGAAGCCTTGATGCAGGACGGCAAAGCCCTTCAAGCGGGTACGAGCCACTTCCTGGGACAGAATTTCTCGAAGGCCTTCGATGTGCAGTTCACGGCCGAGGACGGCAAGCGTGAATTCCCCTGGGCGACGAGTTGGGGCGCATCCACTCGGCTGATCGGCGGGTTGATCATGACCCACTCGGACGACAATGGCTTAGTCGTTCCGCCACGACTTGCTTCCACCCACGTGGTCATCTGTCCAATGGGCAGAAGCGATGAGGAACGAGCCCCATGTACGGCGGCGGCCGAGCGGCTTGCCGCTTCGCTTGCTGAACTCCCTCGCGACGACTTCTACGGCTATCAACCGCTTCGTGTGAAGATTGACCGCGACACCAAGAATTCGCCTGGCCACCGCTTTGCCGAGTGGGAACTTCGTGGCGTGCCGATCCGCGTCGAGATTGGGCCAAAAGACATGGAGAAGAGCGCCTGCGTGCTCGCCCGCCGAGATATTCCTGGCAAGGAAGGCAAAACGATCGGCGTCCCCCTCGACACGGCACCGCAGCAGATCGATCAACTTCTGCGAGAAATTCAGAAGAATCTATTCGAGCGAGCCAAGAAGGCCCGCGACGCGACCATGCGGACGGCAAATAGTTATGACGAATTCAAGCAAATGATCGAGCAACCCGGCTTCATTTGGGCCCACTGGGATGGCACTCGCGCGACCGAGGACAAGATTCAGGAAGAGACGAAAGCCACGATCCGTTGCATCCCCTTCGAAGGGCCGAAGGAATCGGGAATCTGCATGGTGACGGGTACGCCGAGTGAGCGACGAGTTTTGTTTGCGCGGGCGTATTAGAAAGGCGAGCGGTGCTCCGTAAGGAGCCCGATGATGTCGGCATCGGGCTCCTTACGGAGCACCGCTCGCCCAGTTATTTCGCCGCGACTTTCGTCCACGCCAGTCCGGCATCCTGCCAATTCTTGCGGAGTTCGACCATGTTCGGCACGACTTCGCCCCCGGCATGTTTCTCCAAAGCTTCCGCAAACGGAATGAGAGCATCTATCAACGCTTGTCCCCGCTCACGCAGTGGCCGAGTTGGCGTGCTTGGCGTCGATCGTTTCACCCAGTCCAATTCTTCCTTAGCCTGTTTGACAAGGGCCCGTAGGCCTTCGCGGGTTCTCGACACCTGACCCGCTTCACGAACATTAGCTGGCTGCAGGTGCAAGATATCAGCTTGAGTTTCCAGGTTGCCCAACTTTACCGGAAGCGAGCCAACCCGCTGATCGATCTGCTCCCGATACTCCGCCATCACGAAGGGCTGCAAGCGAGGATCTCTGTCAAACGCCGTCGCCAAACCCAACAGAAAAAGCGTCGGCACGAGCGCCAGACCCAATCCTGCCAGTGTCTTGCGGGCGGGCGATCCATACCGGTGCATTTGCAACAAGAGAGCAGAGAGAGCCCCGGCAACTCCGCCGCCGACGTGGGCGGCCGCACTCACGTGCGGCAACATGCTCACACCGACGTTGAGCAACAACGTGAAGAATAATTGCTGATTCCAGCGGCGAACCTCGTCCGCCGGAAGGTGGGAGCGGTTGAGCACGATCCAGATTGCTTCCGATGCCATGACTCCCCACAAGGCCCCCGAAGCTCCCGCGAGATAGACGATGTTGACCAGATCGCCCGGAAAATAATAGGCACCCGCACAACTACCGCACAAGCCACAGGAAAGATAGAGAAGCAAGAACCGGCCCGATCCCCAGAGGGCTTCGACTCGGCGAAGCAGGGCGAGCGAGAACATGTTCAGCGTCAGATGCAACAAACCAAAGTGGAGAAAGCAATTGGCAAGCAGCCGCCACCATTCGCCATGAGCCAAATCAGCGGCTGTGATGGCCCCCACTTTCTGCATGGCCTCGCCATCTCCACCGCCTAGAAACTTACCCATCGGCACGCCGGACCGGATGGCCACCGCGATCGAGATTCCAAATGCAATCAGGTTGAGGAAGATAATGATCGGCGTGACGCGAACGCGACCCTTGAAGAAAAATGCTTCGCGGGCTGCCTCGCCAATGTCAAATCGCGTCGGAGTGGTTCGATCGGCTGGCTCACTCGTTTTCGACGGCACGGCACTGGATTTTCCGGCACGGAGTTGAGCGAGAAACACCGGGTCTTCCAGCACTTCCTTGCCGAGCGGTGCGATGGTGTAGCCTTGCCCTTTGCCTGTGATCCACTCGGTCAGTTGAACGAGCGAAGCCTGCCGCAGATCGTTTAACGGCCCATAAAAGCTCTCGATATCGAGGCCGGAAGTTCGGGCGTAGTCGCGCGGATACCACGGGCCAGGATGGGTGGCCAGGCACTGGCGAAGCAACGTTTCACGAAGAGGCGAATCAGATTCCGACATGCACGACAGGAGTCAGGGAGGTTGCGGCTGCTTCTATTATCTGAATTGCCAACAATTCGTCACCCATCGGAACGAACGAATACGATTCGCGATCAATCCCGTGTGACGAATTCATCCAGGTTCAGAAGTGTTCGAGCGATGCACACCCATGCCGCTGCATCGGTGATTGTGGCCTGTGCAGGCTTGAAAGCTCCGACCAATTTCGCGGCCTCTTTCGGGTCGTCCTTTGCCAGTCGCTGGAACTCATCGAATAGCTTCAAGAGTTGATTCCGTTCATCCAGGGTCTTCTCGCGTCCAAAAGCGAGTTCGAACATCCGCTGGAGTTTGATGAAGGGTGCCTGATCGGGAAGTTCGTCTTGCACCCGCTTCGCCAATGCTTGAGCGGCTTCCACGAAAACAACGTCGTTCAACAGCGTGAGAGCCTGCAACGGGGTGTTCGATCGCTCCCGGCGAACCGAGCACACGTTCGAATCGGGGGCGTCGAAAGTCATGAGAGTGGGATAGGGGCTCGTTCGCTGGAACCAGATATACAGACCTCGGCGATAGCGTTCTTGGCCGACACTTTCGACCCATTTGGCACTGCCGGCATAGGTGAGTTCCGAAACCCCCGCCGGTTGTGGTGGACGAATACTTGGCCCGCCTATCGTTGGAGTGAGTAGTCCACTGGTTTTCAGGGCCGCATCGCGAACGACCTCGGCTTCCAGACGCAAGCGGTTCTGCCTGGCCAGCAATATGTTTTGCGGATCGCGGTCTTTCAGATCTGGTCGTGACGTCGATGCCTGTCGATAGGTGGCCGACGTAACGATGAGCCGATGCATCGCCTTCAGGCTCCAACCCTTTTCGAGAACCTGTGTCGCAAGCCACTCGAGCAATTCGGGATGTGCAGGCCTGTCGCCCTGTGTTCCGAAATCCTCGAGCGTGGAGACGATGCCGCGACCAAAATACTTCTGCCAAATCCAGTTGGCTAACACTCGGCGGGCGAGCGGATTGTTGGGTTCGACAATCCACTTGGCGAGATCAAGACGATTCGTGGCGGCCCGTGCCGAACCGATCACGACAGGTGTGGCCGGCTTGACCTCGACACCTTTTCGGAGGAAGTCGCCACGAATCATCAGGTGGGTCTTGCGCTCCGGTCCCGCAGCAAGCGTCGGGGCCTTCGAAACTGAGGGAACCGCTTTGTCGTGGTTGGCCACGGCCGTCTTGAGTTTCTTGAGCTTGGCATCGGTCTTCGCTTGCTCGGGGTTCAGGGTCTTGCCATGATCGTCGACAAGCTTCTGCAGCTCGGCTCGCTTCGCCGTATGTGTCGCCTGAAGAGCTTTCAGTCTTTCACGTTCGCTGGGCAGGGCAGAGTCGATATCGATCTCGCGATCGCTGTTGAAGAACGCGAAGAACTGGTAGAACTCGCGTTGCGACAGCGGATCGAACTTGTGGTCGTGGCACTGGCAGCAGCCGAGTGTGAGGCCCAAAAATACTTTGCCCGTTGTGCTCACGCGATCGACCACGGCGGCGACGCGGAACTCTTCCTGATCGACGCCCCCTTCCTTGTTCGTCAGCGTGTTGCGGTGGAACCCGGTCGCCGTTTTCTGAACAATCGTGCTTCCAGGAAGCAGGTCGCCGGCAAGTTGTTCCATCGTGAAGCGGTCGAACGGCAAGTCGGCGTTGATGGCGTTGATGACATAGTCGCGATAGCGCCACGCCCACGGTCGTCCCGTGTCTTTCTCGTAACCGTCGGAATCGGCATAGCGGGCGGCATCGAGCCAATGACGACCCCAGCGTTCGCCGTGGTGGGGCGAGTTCAAGAGACGCTCGACCAATTTCTCGTAGGCGTCGGGAGCAGCGTCGTTCCGAAATGCCCCGACTTCTTCGGGAGTTGGAGCCAGGCCGATGAGATCGAATGACAGCCGACGAATGAGCGTTTCACGACTCGCTTCATCGGAAGGTCGAATGTGGTCTTTCTCGAGCCGAGCGAGAATAAACCGGTCGATGCCATTGCGAACCCACTCGCGGCCCCGGACATCGGGCAACGGTGGATTGACGATCGGCTGAAACGACCAGTGTTTCGACTTGGCGTTCGTCCCGCTGATGGCCACGATGTTGTCCCACTTCGCCCCCTGGTCGATCCAGGCCCGCAGGACACTCACCTGAGTAGCCGTGAGGGGCATGCCTTCCGAGGGCATCTTGCTGTCGGGATCAGTGCCGGCCACAAGTTGAATGAGTCGGCTCTGCGCGCTTTTGCCGGGAATTACGACCTTACCCGAGTCCCCGCCGGCAAGAACTCGCTCGCGACTTGTCAGTTCGAAACCACCCTTGTGCTTTTCGGCATTGTGGCACTGGACACAGCGATCCTTCAGAATCGGCCAGACGTCCTTGGCGAAATCGACGGCGGGCGGTTCCTTCGGCGATTCAGCCGAAGCCACAAGCGTGAACCAAAGTAGCAGCACCAGAGAAAAACGCATCGGCGAGACTCGCGAGGCGGGAGCGTCGGCAGGTAGAGATATGATACACATATTCGGTGTGTTTGTCGGTGCTTCGCTGGGCTGATGACCCGACGCAGTCAGAAGCGACTTGGAGCGCGACGCATGAGGACCAAATTCGGGCTAAAGGGAAAAATGCGCGATTCCTATTTGGAACTCATTGTCACCTTCCCACTCGCGTCAATTCGTTCGACGGAACTTCTTCGAGAAGCTCAACGAGTGATGGATCGCTTACTGGCTCAGAAAAATCTAGATGCTGGCGAGGAAATGTATCTCGAGGCACTGAGCGACCTAGTTGCGACCTTCGAGGACGATCACTTTCCAATCGGACCAGCATCGGACGCGGACATGCTTCGTCATTTAATGGAGGCACGGGTAGTCACCCAGGCTGAACTGAGTCGACAGACCGGTATTCCCCGATCTTCAATTTCGGAGATCCTTGCGGGCAAGAAATCCTTTAGCCGGATCGTCATCCGCAAACTTGCCGATTTTTTTAAGGTGGACACGAGCATCCTCTCTGCCAATCTTTGAAATTTCCTGCCTGACGTCGAACTTCCACAAACTCACACAGCTTTCCCCTTGCTGCAAATTCGTCCCACTCGTAGCAAGGACTTTACCTATGTGTAAATACGTCCTGATCGCGCTCCTTGTGGTTCTCATCATCCTCATGATGGTCGCGGCCGTGGTGGTGCAGGAATACGGCTGGACCGGCTTCTTGATCATGCTCGGGGTTTTGGTCGTCTTGGCCTATATTGCCAAGAAATCGCTACCCAGGCTGTTCCGATATTTGCTGACGAGCCCCATGCGGCAGATGGGGGCCGCACTTCGCGGAGCACGAATCGTCGTCCATTCGATCTCAGTCACGGACGCCCCTGAAGACGACGACTTCGAGGATCAATATGGGGAGCACGCGGCACTACTCGATCACCTAAACGACCCCGATGATGAGGACGAGGAGCAACCGCCCATCCATTACGACTGGTATCACGTCGAATTCACGGTTTTTCCACCCGGCCCCGATTCGATCGAGGGGGCCATTCGGAATCGAAACGGCTGGTCTCCTGACTATATCGGCGCACGCTACATTCGCGCGGGGAAACAAGACGGGAGTGCTGCTCACGGGTGGCCCGTCGGCATGGCCGACGATCTCGAGGCGGTTCAAACGGCCGGGGTGGAGACTTGGGATGGCGTTGAGTATGTTGCCCCAAGTGAGACCGTGTTTGGCGATCAGCGGCTGCGATTGCACCTGGGTTTCTCGCCTGGGGTGAACGAGGCAACGATCGTCTACGCGGGCTTTACGGAAATTGGAAAGGTTCAGCTTCCCCGCATCAATAATGCACCGGAATCGAGCAGATGAAGTCATTGGCCTTTAAAGCAAACCCGGGCCGGATGGGCTACCGCGAGCTATTCCGCGTGGCCGGCCCACCAGTAATGGGCGTCCTGGCCTGTTTGCTGAAGCTCTTTCGAATCCTCGGGCCCGAAAACGATGGCTATGGCATGAAGTCGTTCGGCGACTCGCTCGAACGCCTCGATATGGACTCGCTCCCAAGACGAGTGCTCCAGGCCACAAGAAACTATCGAGCCAAGCTTGAAGCTCTCGGATTTATTCCTGATTTCGCTTACTCTTTGGAGTGTTACGGATGTCAGGAAGCACACGGTCAAGTCTTTCGCCACAAAGATGGTCTCACCGCCGCCTCGATCGCTTATGCCCGCAGTGTCGGTGGGACCATCGAATCGGAGACATCGGTGTTTAGCTTTAACACTATGCTGATGGACGACACCTATGTCATAACTAGCGGCAGCAAACGGCTGATGAACAAGCCGGGCACTTTTTTGACGGAGAACTTGCCCGGTCAGTCGCCGAAGGCTATTTACGAGCGTCATTTACAGCGAATCCAGCAAGCCGATGACAAGCCTCGCAAGATCAAAACCCTCGACGATTTGGAACGCCTAGTGCTGAACTGCGAGAACGAGGAGACGGACTTCAACCTCGAACGCGGCGTGTACGTGAAGATGAAGCGTTCCGAAGTCGAGACCGGTAAAGAACTTAAGCAGCAGTACGACGAGGAGAGCGCATCGCCCGGCTTTCGCGGGCGAAGACGCGACCCAGTTGACGACGAGGAAGAAGATTAGGAAAACTTGACATGTGACCATTTGTATACTATATTAGAGCAAGTGGGTGATTGCCGGATTAGATGTCCCAAAATGTCCCGAAATGTCCCACCCAGCAAAAAAATCGTTTCTCCTTCTGATGAATCTTGTTGCTTTTGCATGGGGTTTGGCGATACCTTCAATTGAAATGAGTGTTCGATGAGTTGACGGTGTTTCCCGCCTGAATCTCCGCGTGATCAGCCCTTTCGAAGTCGCGCTCGTTCTCTGCCGAGGATCATGCCATGACTATTTGCCGGCTACCTCACGTAACCTATTGCCTGGCTGCACTTTGCTTCGCAGCCCCGGCCTATGCCGGCGTCGATCTCCCTTCTGGCGGCAAGTTGGAGACGGTGGATTTTGAACGCCATGTCATGGGCCTGTTCACCAAGGCAGGCTGCAATAACGGTTCTTGTCACGGCTCGTTTCAGGGTAAGAACGGTTTTCGACTTTCCCTGTTTGCCCTGGAACCGGACCGCGATTTTTCTGCCCTCACGCGAGACATTCAAGGTCGCCGAATCGATACGGTTGAACCCGATCACAGCCTTCTCTTGCAAAAGGCCGCCGGCTTGATGCGGCACGATGGCGGCGCTCGCTTCAGCAAGGATTCCTGGCAATACAACGTGTTCCGGGAGTGGATCAAGCAAGGGGCACCGCGAACGAAAGGCTCCGGCGAACTGATCGATATCGAGATCACACCGAAGGAATACGTCTTCATCGAAGCTGGCAAATCGGTGCAAATGAAAGTGATGGCCAAATTCGTGGACGGTTCATCTGAAGACATCACGCCCTTCTGCGACTTCCGAGTTGCGGACGATGCCGTTGCCCGAGTTTCGCAGCTGGGCCAGATCTCTGGCCATCAACCGGGAGACTCCGGTTTTGTGGTTCTTTATCGCGGCAAAGTTGCGTCGGCTCGGATCCTGGTTCCGACGGACTCGAAGACGGTGGTGAAGTATCCGACCCCGGTCAACTTCGTGGATCGCGAAGTCTTCAACAAACTCGAAAAGCTCAAGGTTCTGCCGTCCGATCTCTCCTCGGATGGCGAGTTTCTGCGGCGTGTCACGATCGACGTAACAGGTTCGTTGCCGACTCCCGAAGAGATTCGGTCTTTCCTGGCCGACAAGTCTGCTGGCAAACGCGCGAAGAAGATCGAGGAACTGCTAAAGAACCCACGCCATGCTGCCCTCTGGGCGACGAAACTATCGGACATCACCGGCAACAATACTCAGGCTCTCGAACAGCCGGCCGACATGCAGATGAAGCGCAGCCAGATGTGGCACGATTGGCTGCGAGTTCGCATGGAACAGAACCTCCCCTACGACGAAATCGTGAAGGGCATCCTGACCGCTTCGAGCCTCGATGGGAAGAAGCCTGAAGATTGGGTAACTCACGCTTTGAAGGTGGACCTGGAGGCCGTCAAGTACGACACGACCGAATATGCCTCGCGTGGAACGCTCGACCTCTTCTGGCGACGTCAGGCACAAGTCCCCATCATCGAGTGGGGCGAGAAAATCGCGGCCGCGTTTCTGGGCGTTCGGCTCGAATGTGCCCAGTGCCACAAGCACCCGACCGATCGCTGGACTCAGGCCGACTATCGCTCTTTCGCGAACCTGTTCGCCGGCATCAACTCGCAGAACAACCAATACTCCGCCCCGGCAATCAAGAAGATTGTCGACGAGGCCATCGCCAAGCGGGATGAAGGCAAGCCTCCACCCAAGAACAATAATCAACGTGTCGGAATCCGCGAGATGTTCGTTGCCGCCGATGCCAACCGCAAGGGCTTACTCACTCACCCGGACACGAATGCAGTATTGACGCCCAGGGCACTTGCAGGTCCGGAATTCAGCTTTCAGAAGGGAAAGGACATCAGGGCCGATCTTTTTGAGTGGATGAGATCTCCGGGCAATCCCTTCTTCGCCCGTTCATTTGTCAACCGGATCTGGGCACAATACTTTGGCATCGGGCTGGTCGACCCGGCGGATGATTTCTCACTCGCAAATCCTCCGACGAATGCCAGGCTCCTGGATGCCCTCGCCAAGGAGTTCGTCGAGCACAAATTCGATATTCGCCACATCGAGCGGACGATTCTTCTGAGCCGGACCTATCAGAATTCGTCCGTTCCGAACACAACGAACCGCTTCGACAAGGTGAACTTTGCACGCAGTTACGTCCGGCCCATGTTGGCCGAAGTGGTCGTGGACGTTGTGAACGATGCTCTTGGCACGAGTGAGATTTACGCCGCCGGGAACGATGCTGGTTCCAAGAACCTCGACGGCAAGCGGATGATCGAAATCGGCTCCAGCCGCATGAACAATCAGAGCCTGGCTTATGCACTGCGAATCTTCGGCCGTCCTCCGCGAACGACGGCCTGCGACTGCGAACGTGCCATGGAGCCTGCTCTACCGCAAACGCTTTTCCGGATGACCGATCCGGAACTCCTGAAGAAGATGCGGAATGGCACGAATCGTGTCGCATTGCTTCTGAAGGACAAGAGCAAAACCGACGAGGCCATCTTCGAGGAATTGTTCCTGGCTACACTGAGCCGTCAGCCGAAGCCGGAAGAGATCGCGATCTTCAAGGAACATCGAGAAAGCCGCAGCGATCGGCTCGATGCGTTTACTGATGTTGTTTGGGCTTTGTTGAATACGCGTGAGTTTATTCTGAACCACTAACCCGCAGAGACCGAATCATGTTCACGAAGAAAGATTGCGAAGGCTTCCATCGTCGTGATTTCCTGCAAATCGGCTCGGCCGGTTTGTTGGGCCTCACGCTCCCTCAACTCCTTCAGTCCGAAGCTCGGGCTGCGGGGACTACGGAAGGCAGTAACGCCAAAGCCAAAAGCGTTATTCTCGTTTGGCTTGCTGGCGGACCAGCGACCATCGACATGTGGGACAATAAGCCCGAGGCCCCCGAGGGCATTCGCGGCGAATTCAAATCGATCGACACGAAAGCCAAGGGCGTTCAGTTCTCGGAACACCTGCCGAAGATGGCCGCAGTGGCCGACAAGATCAGCGTCGTGCGTTCGCTGGCCCACACGATCCCCTCGCACGGTCCAGGCACCGTGTTCATGACCAC
>Ga0163144_10015595_pt1 | contig 15659 bp, 17 predicted proteins | sample OliLak19BULKMAT1_FD_123175 | JGI IMG/M metagenome (GOLD analysis project Ga0163144, IMG submission 123175) | Freshwater microbial mat bacterial communities from Lake Vanda, McMurdo Dry Valleys, Antarctica - Oligotrophic Lake LV.19.BULKMAT1 | ecosystem: Environmental > Aquatic > Freshwater >...
CACCTCGACCTCTGCCTCGACGCCGGCATCAACCACGAAGGCATCAACGCCGAAGTGGCCAAGGGTCAGTGGGAATTTCAGGTCTTCGGCAAAGGCTCCAAGAACGCCGCCGACCAGGTCTGGATGGCCCGCTATCTCCTCGTGCGCCTGTGCGAGAAATACGGCGTGGATGTGAACTTCCACTGCAAGCCCCTCGGCAAGGACGTGGATTGGAACGGCTCCGGCATGCACTCCAACTTCTCCACCACGCACCTGCGCGATGTGGGCGGGAAGGAATACTTCGAGAAGCTCATGGCGGCGTTCGACAAGTACAAGAACGAGCATATTGCCGTCTATGGACCGGACAATCACCTGCGCCTGACCGGCCTGCATGAGACGCAGTCCATCGACAAGTTCAACTACGGCGTGGCCAACCGCGGCGCCTCCATCCGCGTGCCCCACAGCTTCGTGAACAACAACTACAAGGGCTACCTCGAAGACCGACGTCCGAATTCGCAGGGCGACCCGTACAAGATCTCGAGCCGCATCCTGCAGACCATCGCCACCGTGCCGCTCAAGTAAGCGCACCGGACAGAATTAGAAACCTCAACGCCCGCCGCGAGAAATCACGGCGGGCGTTTTTTGCCTGCGTCCGGCGGGCAGGAGCGATCCATGGCCGCGCGCAACTCTTATGCGGATGACTTCCTTGGCAGGCGGCCGCTTCGCCGCCGTGAACTCAGCGCCTCCCACCCTTCGTCCTCATCGAGAGGATGCTCGCCCCGTGAGTCACCAGCCCGCTGCCGCCCGTGATCACGCGGCGCACGGGCAGGCCGGTCTCGGGATCTTTCGTCAACGCCGGGTCGCTCATCTTCTGCTCCACCTCGAAGCGCCGCGGCTTCTGCTTCGAGTTCTTCGGAATCGTTTCGTAAATGTAGGTGGCCATGATGGATACAGGATGGTTTGCGACTCAAAGCCCCGGCGTCTTCGGCTTGAACGACGGCAGGTAGGACCGCGCGCCTGTCTGCTTCGTCTTGCGTCGATACACCTTGTCGCCGCAGGTCGCGTAGAGATCTTTGAAATCCGCCCCGCCGAAGACCACGTTGCTTAACCCCTTCCTTTGCGGCTTGGCGATGATGCCATTCACGCGTCCGGCCTGGTCGCAGTATTGCACGCCGAGCGTGGTCGCGACGTAGAGGTTGCCGTTGGTGTCCACCGTCATGCCGTCCGCGCCGCTCAGCCCGGCGTCGGGGAGATGCAGATGGAAATAGCGCTGCTTGTTCGTGAGGCTGCCATCCGTCATCACCGAATAGCTCCACACGAACTGCCCGCGCGAATCAGCCACGTAGAGGAGACTCTGGTCCGGCGTGAGCAACACTCCGTTCGGAAACTCCACCCCCTTGTCCACCACACGCTTCTCGCCGCCGCGCACGAGCGTCACCTGTTTCGCGCCCGGCTCGGTCACGTAAATATCCCCGCGCGCATTGATTGCGATGTCGTTTCCCTCGATGCCCTCCATCACCACGCTTGATTTGCCTGCCTCATCGTAGGCGACAATCTGTTTCTTCCCGCTCGCGCAGGCGTAGAGCTTGCCGTCGGGACCGAACATCAATCCATTCGCCTTGCCGGTGTCCTCCGCGAAGACGCTCACCTTGCCATCCAGCGCGACCTTGTGAATGCGGCTGTGGGCCAGGTCCGTGAAGAAGACCTCGCCCTTCGTGTTCACCGCCGGGCCTTCTGTGAAGCCGTGCCCCTCGCTCACCAGTTCCCACTCTGAGCCGTCGGCGAGAATGCTCGTCACGATGGGTTGACGGCTCTTCTTCTCCGCGTTCGCGCGAATCTCCGCCGGGTAATCGCGCCACAACCAACGCAGCGCCTCGGGGAAGATCGCCGTCGCGTGTTTGCCGTTGTGCCCGCCGTCGCCCCAGAGGTGATTCACGTCGTAGCCGGAGAAGGTCAGCGCTCGTTCCATCTCCTGGTTCACCATCCACCAGTCGCCGCCGTAGATGTTCAAGTCCCCCGAGCCATCTTGCAGGAAGACACGGATGGGCTTGGGCTCCGACTTGCGGATGAGCGTCGGATAATCATTCCCACCGCGCAGCCCCACGTAAGTGCCGATGCTGCTGAACACGCGCCGGAACGCCTCCGGTCGCTCCCACGCCGCGGTAAACGCAGCGATGGCCCCGCTGCTCGCCCCCGCGATGGCGCGCTCATTCCCGTTCGTCGTGAGATTCAAGCCATGCTTCTTCGCGATGTGCGGCAGCAATTCCTCCAGCAGGAACCGGGCGTAATGGTCGCCGAGGCCGTCGTATTCGTAGCTGCGATTGAAGCGCTCCAGCGCATTCGTCACGAAGGGTTTCGTGCGCCCATGCATCACAAAGATGCCGATGAGCGCGGGGATTTCCTGGCGATGAATCAGGTTATCGAACACCGCTGGCGCCGAGTATTGGATGCCATCCTGGAAGATCATCACCGGCGCGGGCTTGCTGGCGTCGATCTGCTTCGGCACGTAGACCCAGTAATCGCGCGTGGTGCCGGGGAAGATTTTACTCTCGTCGAAAACGTCCTTCGTCACCACGCCCTTGGGCACGTCAGGCTGCGCCTTGGAATCGGGACCGGGCACGTAATCATCCGCCGCGCGCAGCGGTGGCACCAAGCCAGGGGAAAGGAAAAACACGCCGACAAAAACGAGGAGGAAAAGGAAGCGGTGCATGGCCGCGCATTCTCCGCAACGGTTCGCGGGTGTAAACAGAAAATGGAAGGCCACCTCGACGACAGGTGCATCTGAACACCGTGATTGCAGACACGTATTGCGGCGGGAGCGCGGCTGCGGTTGGTGCTCGGCGCACCCAGCCACGCTCCGTGGCCAAAAGCACCCATCATTCCGGGCAAGAAATGGCGGGCCAATCCCAAGACTGGTGTAGGCGTGAATCCGCGGATCGCCAAGGTTACCGCAGAAAAATCATACAGGTCACCAGATGAAAACCAACAACGCGAAAGCAAAACAGGGGTCACGCGGGCCGAAGTCAGCCGTGGGAGCGCCAAGGCGCAAGGCAGCGAAGACATCAGCCACGAGGCTCGTCCCCGCGCCGCTGAACATTCAGTCCATCCTCGTGCCCATCGACTTCTCGCCCGCATCGGAGAAAGCGCTGGCTTACGCCGTGCCCTTGGCCCGGCAGTTTGGAGCGAAGCTGACCCTTCTCCACGTCGTCGAGCCGTTCGCAACACCGGACTTTGCCAACTCGTTCCCGCTGGCGGTGGAGAACGACAAAGTCATGGCGAAATGCCGGGAGCATCTGGAGGGCGTGTCCCGCAATCTGGAGATTGAGCCGAAGCTCATTGAGAAGACACTGGTCCGCCAAGGTCGTTCGTTTCACGAAATCACCGAAGCGGCGCGCACGTTGAAGGTGGACCTCATCATCATTTCCACGCACGGCTACACTGGCTTGAAGCGCGTGCTGCTGGGCAGCACCACCGAGCGTGTGGTGCGCCATGCGCCCTGCCCGGTCCTGGTGGTGCGCGAGCGCGGACGGGAATTCCTGGCCACATGACGCCCCTTGCTCCGCCAACTGGCTCCAGTATGAAACCGCACAGTATCCCGGCTGCCAGCCCTCTCCCGCTGTTCGTTGCCGCTCCCCGTGCGTCCACGGCCTTCGGTTGCCCACGCGACTTCCTCGATAACCGGTTGGTGTACACCGTGGTTTCGCCACGGGCCCGCGGGCTTTCCGTGGGCATCAACATGAACCCGGACAAGGTCTGCAATTTCGACTGCGTCTATTGTGAAGTGAAGCGCGACGGAAGCGGGCGAGGGGCCAAGCTGGACGTGGAAGCGATGGCCTCGGAGCTTCAAGCGACCATCGATCTGGTGCAATCGGGGCGCATCCGTGAGCGACCGCACTACCACGGCCTCTCCGACGAACTGCTGAAACTGCGCCACGTCGCCTTGAGCGGAGACGGCGAGCCGACGCTCTGCCCGAATTTCACCGAAGTCGTCGAAACCGTCGTGCATCTGCGGGCGCGCGGGCGCTTCCCGTTCTTCAAGCTCGTGCTCATCACCAACGCCAGCGGCCTGGACCGCCCGGACGTCAGCGCGGGTCTGAGCCTTCTCACGCCGCGCGATGAAGTCTGGGCCAAGCTGGAGGCGGGCACGACCGACTACATGATGCGCGTGAACCGGCCGGACTGTTCCCTGAAAAAGATCCTGGGGAACATCCTGCAACTCGCCCGCCAGCGTCCGGTCATCATCCAGAGCCTCTTCCTCTCCATCAAAAGCGAGGCGCCGCCAGCCTCTGAAATCGACGCCTACGTCCAGCGACTGCGCGAATTAAAGGAGTCAGGGGCGCAAATTCCGCTGGTGCAGATTTACTCCGCGACCCGGCCCAAGGCCCACTCCGAGTGCGCCCACCTGCCGCTGCGCAACCTCTACGCCATTGCCCGGCGCGTGCGCGAGGCCACCGGGCTCGAGGCGGAAGTCTTTTGAATTCACCGAAACCCACACTCAAACCACCGAAAGAAAAACGTATGGCTCGATATGTCAGTCTGATCCGATTCACCGACCAAGGCGCCCGCGCGATGAAGCAGAGCGCAGCCCGCGCGCTGGCCTTCGACAAAGTTGCGGCCAAAGCCGGCGTCAAGGTCGAGACCCAACTGTGGACCGCAGGTTCCTGCGACGGCGTGCTCATCTTGAGCGGCGAAGAGAAGAACATCCATCGCTGCCTCGCTCAACTGGTCGCCCTGGGCAGTGTCCGCACCGAAACCCTGCGGGCCTTCGACCTCAAAGAGTTTGGCGCCATCACCGGAGGCTGAGCCAAGCTGACTTTCATTGACTCAAATCAATCGTCTCCCACCGCTCGCCTGCCAGTCATGGAGGCAATGATTCGAACTGCTCACTTCAATGACGACTGACCATGAACGAAGCCGTTCGCAAACCTCCGATCCAAAAGGCGGCTTCCGCGTCCGCGCCGTGCAGGTGCATGGGAACCTCCGGGCGCCCGACCCCGCGTGCTTTTTGTCCGACGAGGCGGTCGCCCCGCTCGAAGTAACCGCATGAGGCGCGGATGGCTGTCTTGGACGGGTTTGGCCGCCACCGTTTGCGGCCTGTCACTGGCCGTGTGGCGACTGACGGCTGACACGAACACGGCGTCGTTCAAACCATATCTCCCTGACGATTCGCTCTGGCCTCAGGGCCGCTACGTCTATCAGCGGAACTGCCTCGTCTGCCACGGCACTTTCGGCGACGGGCGAGGCGAGATGGGCCGGGAACTCAAACCGCCACCGCGTCATTTTGGGCGTGGGCTGTTCAAGTATCGAAGCACTCCCGCCGGAGCGCTTCCGACTGATGAAGATCTTGAGCGGACTATTCGTGGCGGACTCGTCGGCACGGCCATGCCGATTTTCAGCAACCTCTCCGTCCGCGAGCTCCAGTCGGTGATCGAATATGTGAAGAGCTTCTCGCCGCGCTGGCGGAACCCGACGAACTACGCGCCGGCGCTGCTCCTGCCTCCCCTGCCCTTGTGGTTGGAGAATAAGGCGCTCCTGTCAGCCCGTGTGGAAAAGGGGCGGACGATTTTCGGCCTGTCGTGCGCCGCATGTCATGGTCCCGATGGAAGCGGCCGCGGAGCCACCGCGGCGAACCTCGAAGATGCCTGGGGTCAGCCGGCAACCCCGACTGATTTGCGCCAGCAAACTCTGCGCAGCGGGCGGACGCTGGAGGCTATTTACCGCGTGCTGCTCACTGGCATCGAGGGCACGCCCATGCCGTCCTTTGCGGAAGCGTTGACGGAGGAACAACGCTGGGAGGTTGTGGCCTTCATCGCTCAATTGCGCCGCTAGCAAACGTCGGGGAAATAGCATCCCAACGCGAGAGCCACTGCACTAAAGCTGAACTCCGGAGTTGAACTCGCGCCAAGCCGCCAAGGCGCAAAGGGAGAATGGTTTGAAGTCCTGCTTGCCTTCACGGTTCCAGTTGGCGGGAGACGCGACTCAAAGACTTCAGCTGGGCGGCTTGCGCGACATCCTGCTTCAGTTTTCGGGTTTGAGCCGCCTTCCGCTTCGCGCCGCGTCGCTCCGCAAGCCTTTGTCTGGGCAATAATTGCCGCTGTCGGACTGCAATTCGTCTTTGCCGGGCTGCAATTCGCTTGGTGTGACTCACCCCTCCGGATCAGGGCGCAGCACTCGCGGCAGGACACACGCCGCCCAGATTATCGCGCCCGCAATCCAACAAGCCGCACCGTAGAGATAGTGCATCCGCTGGATGCCGGGGAGAAAGTCACCGGAGATGCGGGACGCCAATCCGACGAGCATCAACACGGCTGCCGTGGTGAGCCAGGGATGGAATCGCTCCATCTCCTCGCGCCCCCCGCTGTGCCCAAACACCACTCTCGTCGCGACACCCGTGGTAATGAGCGCAAAGCCACCGACCAACTCGAGATGGGAAAGCGTCAGGCGCATTCCGGAGAACCAAGCCGCAGCGAAGACACCCAGCGGGATGCAGACGAGTCCAACGATGATCTGCCATTGCACGCCGCGCCAATGCCAGCGCAATCGCTCCAGCGGCATCTCGTAGCCGAGGTAGGCGATGATGACGGCCGTGCGCGTGACAGCAGCAACACGGTTCCAGCCTGCTGCTTCAAGGGCGAAGGTGCCAAGTATCACCGTGCCCGCTCCGGCAGCGACGCACGCGGCGCGTTTCCACTCTGGAGACGCGACCGTGGATTCGGGAAACTTCCGTCGCACTCCCAAGCCAAGAAAGCGCGGCAGGAGAAACCCTCCTGCACCAAGCACACACAACAAAACGAACGCATGATAGCTCAACAGCCGCGCGAACAGTTCCAGCGACTGACTCAAATCCCAGCGGCGTCCGGCCAGATGGAGCGCGGCGCCGGCGATCGCTGAAGCGAACGAGAGGCCCACGAGCACGAAGCTCGGTGGCGGCCGCTCCTTTCCGCCATGACACCGGTGCTTCAGCATCGCGAACCACAGCGCGAGTTCACCGACAAAGAAAGCGTCCGCGAGAGTGTTCAACCCAAAGGTGTTCGCGACGACGTTGCCGAGGAATAGCGCGAGCAGGGAGAAGGCTTCGCGGGCCGAGAGCGGACGGGCTTCCACCAGGCGCGGCATCGAGGTGCCGAGAAAACCGAAGATGAATCCGGCAAAGAAGCCTTGCACCATGAGCCGGGCGTGGCTGGGCCCGGGATAATTTTCCGTCCAACCCAGCAGCATCACCGGCCAGAGGGCGACGCCGATGATCCCCGCCAGCGTGGCAAGGGGGAAGAACAGCCGGAACGGCTCGTGATGAAAGGCGGTGAAGCGCGTCCATCGCGGGGTGTCTTGAGGCATGGCGTTGGCGCGAATCGGTCGAACAGGCGGTGGCGAAGCGGTCCGTTCATGCAAGCGAATGGTTTTCATCGTTCATCTCTAATCATGATTTCGGGGCGAACCCGCGGCGCGTTCGATGACTTGCACGGTTGGTTCGATGGCCTGATTCAACCCGACTTGCTGATGAATGATTTCGCCCTGGTCGTTAAGGACCGTGATGAGGTTGGAGTGGGCAAACTGGCCGCTGGCCTCACGCTTGAATTTCACGCCCAACAGGGCCGCGAGTTCGAGGGTGTCATCAGGCTTGCCGTGCAGGAGCGTCCAGCGATTGACGGCGAGTTTATGAATCGAACGAAAACTTTGCAGGGCTTCTGTGGTGTCGCGTTCCGGGTCGATGGTGATGAGGGTAAAACCGGTGTTGGCCCGCACCGCTTCAGGCAGGGCGGCCTCGATTCTTTTCATGTCATGCACGATGATGGGACAGGCATACGTGCAACTGGCGAAGAACATGACCACGACTTGGACGCGGCCTCGCAGCTTGCCGAACTTGACGGGCTGGCCGGAGTCGTTCGTCCAGGTCGAATCAAGCTGGTAGAGGGATTTGTCGGTGAACGCTGCAGCCTGTTCGGCGTTGGTCGCGCAGCAGGAAGCCTGGCCACCGGACGAAGAGTCACGCGACGAAGTCGCGCACGAGACAGCCAGGGCGGCGACGGGAATCAAAAGCAAGGCCATCCGTTTCATAAATCTTTCGCGCAGCGGAAGCCGAGGTTGTGGACGGTGTAGTCCGCCTTGAGGCTGCTGCGGAAACCGTAGCGCATGAACGCGGCGTAGTCCGACACGTCCTTGGCGCCTTGCGAACCACTGCCGCAGAAGAGTTGCCGTTCCAACCCCGAGTCACCGCGCGCGTCGCCGGTGACCATTGCGGTGTTGAAGTCGGCGACCCATTCCCAGACGAGTCCATGCAACTCGCGGACTCCGTAAAAATTCGCGCGGCTTGTGCCCACCGGCGGCCATCGCGTCAGGGAAGGCGAGGCGTGCCAGGCCGCGATCTGTTTCTTGAACTCCGCGTCGTTCTCACCGTCAGGACGGGTGGGGCTCGCGGCGGCGGCGAACTCCCATTCAGTGGTGGTCGGAAGGCGCTTGCCCGCCCATGCCGCGAAGGCTTTCGCTGCGAACCACGAAACCCACGTCACGGGCGCGTTGGTCGTGATGGCGTCGCCAAGTTCCAAGTCCCCCGCCCAGTCTTTGAGGTAGTTATCGTCGGCAAACAGGCGCTTCACTTGCGAGCGGCGCCAGCGCGGATTGGCGCGGATGAAGTCGAGGAACTCGGCGTTGGTGACTGGATGAACGCCGAGTGCGAATGCTCTGACGGGAACTTCCTTCGGGTCAACATCACCGCGGAAGAGCGGGCGAAAAACTCCGGTCGGCACGCGCACCATCCCCGGCGGGGCGGGCGCGGCGGGCGCGGCGGGCGTGGCGCAGAGTGACAAGAGAAGCACTGCGCTGAAGCCCGAAAGTTGAAAGCCGAAGCCCGAAAGCAGACCGAAGACCGAAGGACGAAGGACCGGGCCCGCAGCGGCTCGCATTCGAACTTCGGATTTCTTGCGGAATTCGGGTTTCACAAATTCTCCTCACTCATACTTGTCGCCCGTATGGGCGGGAGCCGGCGCTTCGCTTCGGATGCGCCGCACCTCCGGGACCGTCACCGCGTCGCCGGAATTGCCGAAGCTGTTGCGCGCGTAGGTCAGCACATTGGCCACCTCTTCATCAGAGAGGTAGTTCATGGGGATCATCGTGCCGTTGTATTTCTTGCCGTTGACCGTCATCTCGCCCGACTGGCCAAAGATGACACCGCGGATGGAACGCTCCTTGTCCGCCATCATGTAGTCCGCCTTGGCCAGCGGCGGAATTTGTCCGGGGATGCCTTCGCCATTCAACTGGTGGCAGACGAAGCAGGTCTGCATAAAGACGCCCTTGCCCTTGGCGATTTGAATGTCCTTGGTCAACCCGGAAATCTTCGGGTCGGACTTGATCGCCTCTTTCATCTGCGCCTGGAGCGACGCGACTTGCTTCTCGGATTCGCTGCCCGCCTCGGCCTGGCGACCCAGATAGACTGCGTCAATTTCCTTGCCGGAATACACGAGCAAATTCTCCGGGCCGGAAACTTTCAACATGCCGAGCGCGCCTTTGTTGAACGCGCGGGAGAGCGAATGATCCACGATGATGAACGTGCCCGGCACCTCCACCTTGAAATCCACAATCACCGAACCGCCAGCCGGAACGAGCGTCGTCTGCACATTCTTCTGCGACGCGACGGTGCCGCCCTCGGGATAGACGAGGTCGAAGATTTCGCCAATGACGTGGAACGAGGAGAGAAGGTTAGGTCCGCCGTTGCCGACGTAGAGGCGCACGGTCTCGCCGACTTTCGCCGTGATGGCCTTGTCTCCGACCATCGCGCCGACGGAGCCGTTGAACACCACGTAGGTCGGGCGCTCATCCGTGGCCTTCTCCTGATCGAAGGTCTGCAATCCCTCCGCGCCATATTTGCCCGTGGTGTAGAAGTCGCCCTGCATCACGTAGTATTCGCGATCCACTTTGGGAAAGCCGTCCTTGGGCTCGACGAGAATCAGCCCATACATCCCGTTGCCAACGTGCATTGGCACCGGCGCGGTCGCGCAGTGATAGACGTAGAGGCCGGGATTCAGCGCCTTGAACGAGAACTGCGACGAATGTCCCGGTGCAGTGAATGACGAAGCCGCGCCGCCGCCCGGTCCCGTGACCGCGTGCAGATCGATGTTGTGCGGCATCTTGCTCGACGGATGATTGGCGAGCGTGAATTCGACGAGGTCGCCTTCACGAATGCGGATGAAGCTGCCGGGCACGTCGCCGCCGAACGTCCAATAAAGGTAGTCCACGCCGTCGGCCATCTTCTTCACGACTTCACGCACTTCGATCTTCACCTTAACCTTGGTGGCGTGCGTGCGCTTGATGGGCGGCGGCACCTGGGGTGCCTGAGTCAGGACAGCGGTTTCTTCACCGACAAGCGATGAGTCGGTGCCCTTTGCCGCCGGACCTTTGGGTTTGGTGCTATCCGGCTCGGCCGCGATGAGACCGGCCGTGGCCAGCGTGAGGGTGAGTGCCTGCAGGGCTTTCAGGGTCAGCATGTTCGTTTTCATGTGCCGCTAATGTGGAGAAGGATGTCAGCCTCGACCAACCGGCGGTTGCTCTTCACTTGGCAGAAATTGGTCGTGGGGGAGGCGGGTTCGGATCTGTGCAGCCGATGGGCCGGGCAAGATTCGTCCAGTCCTTCCCAAACTCTGGAGAGCCGGATGCCGCAGCCAGGAGCATAGTATCTCCACAAATGAAACGGGTCCTCGAAACCAGTGAAGCGCTCGGAATGGTCAACACGCCTGCGGGGCCGCGAGAGCTGTGTGCCTCAGCCGTCGCGAGCTACGACGAGAGCGCGGGCTCGCTGGCGGTGAAACTGGAGGCTTTCCTCCGTAACACGGATCTGGTGAAGAAGGAAAAGCGTTTCCCGGCGGACTGGCTTCCCCAACCGGAAACGGTGCGCGAGCAGGTGGGAATCGGGGAGACGGTCGAGTTGACCCGCGAGATTTTCCAGCGTTGGGCGCGCAAGGTCAGCGCGGCCGCACCGGCTTTGCATCACGTTTAACCATCAAGAGAAAGAAACTACCATGATACCCAGATACACCGTCGAATACACCGCACGGTTCCGGAAGCACGAGCAAACCAATCACTACTCCACGGATGATCCGGTCGCGTGTGAGGAATTCATCGAGGAGTTGCTGGAGCGGGGATTCGCCATCCGGGCCATCAAGCATGAGGGCTTGGAGCTGCCGAAGCGCGACTTCGACCGCATGGTCAAGACGGCGGCGAGCATGCTCGCCTCAAAACGCATCTGCACCTCGCTGGGAATCAAGCCGGAGGAGGAGAAATACCGCTTCGGCTTCACCGCATGAGCACTGGTCCCACATCCGGCGACGAGCCGACGGCGATCAAAGCCGTGGAAGCCACCGTGTTTGAACATCCGTTTCTGGCTGGGCTCAAGCCGGAGCATCTGCGCGTGCTGGCGAACAACGCGCTGCGCATGGAGTATCCAACGGACGAACTGATCTTCCGTGAAGGCGATCCAGCCAATCGATTCTATCTCATTGAACGTGGCCGGGTTTCCCTGGAATACGGCCGGAGGGAAGAGCCTTCCATGCCCATCCAGGCCATCGGGCCAGGCGATGTGCTGGGCTGGTCCTGGCTGTTCCCGCCGTATTACTGGAATTTCGACGCCCGCGCCGTCGAGCCGACCACGGCCATATTCTTCTATGGCACCCGCCTCCGCGATGAATGCGAGCAGGACAAGTCTCTCGGCTACGAGTTGATGAAACGCATGACTGCCGTGGCGATCCAACGACTCCAGGCGACGCGCCGGCAATTGCTGGCGTCGCGCAGGAAGTAAAGCCACGGATTCCAGACCACGCCGCAACCGTGTTGGTTCACGGGCAAAACGGCGTGCGCATTTGTCGCTGACCGAGCGACGACCACTTCTCTCAATAGGGAAATTCCCTACCCCCCTTATTTGCCGACCCGTAGCCAAATGGGGAGCGGCTCCCAATTTCGCGGAGCGTTGTCTTTGCGGATATTGCTCTGGTCGAAAGCAAATTCGCACAAACCCAGAAAGAGAAAGACACAGCAATGAATGCAAACGGACAACTGGTCGAAAGCCTCACTCATTCGGAAATGTTCCAGAGCTACGAACGCGCCTTTGTCGAAACGACCGGGATGCCCCTGACTCTGCGTCCGCTGGAAACCTGGCAGCTTCCCCTCCACGGCCGGCGCAAGGAGAATCCATTCTGCGCGATGATGGCGGAGAAGAGCCGCACCTGCGCCGCGTGCCTGCAAATGCAGGATAAACTCGCGAAGGCGGCCGTGAACGAACCTTGCACCATGACCTGCACCTACGGCCTGTGCGAAACAGCCGTGCCTGTGAAACTCGGCGCCGAGACCATCGGCTACCTGCAAACGGGACAGGTCATGCGCCAGAAACCCACCGCCGCCTCGTTCCAGCGGGCGGTGAAGGAAGCCCAGGCGCTGGGCGTGGACATCGACCACAGCCCGGCGCGCGAGGCTTTTTTCAAGACGCCGGTGGTTGCGCAAAAGAAGCTGGAGTCCGCCACCAGCCTGCTGGGCATCTTTGCCGATCATCTCTCGATGAAGAGCAACCAGCTCGCCGTGCAGTCGGCCAATGCCGAGCCGCCCGTGATCACGAGGGCGAAGCAATTCATTCAGGAGCATCACGCCGAGGAGCTTTCACTGGGAACCGTGGCGAAAACGGTTCACACCAGCATCTTTTACTTCTGCAAACTGTTCCGGAAGGTGACCGGCATCAACTTCACCGAGTACGTCTCCCGCGTGCGCATCGAGAAGGCGAAGAACCTTCTGCTCAATCCAAACCTGCGCATCAGCGAGATCGCCTACGAAGTCGGTTTTCAGTCACTGACGCATTTTAACCGCGTGTTCAAAAAGCTCATCGGCCAGTCGCCAACCGAGTATCGCAGCCACCTGCCGATGGCCGCTTGAAAGCGGCGCCGCAGCCAGCCGCCAACCTTTCCCTCGCCCGGCCATGTCCTCCCCGCTAAACTCGAGTCGTGAACACAAAGGCTCCATCGCCCGGGTTTCGACGTGGCCCGCAACAGCCCATCGCCAGACCAACGCGGCCGGCCCATCGCCGCCCGCGTGCGACGCACCGGAAGGATAGGGCGGCACTGGAGCGGCGCATGGAGACCACGCAAAGAGAACTGCGCGACGTAAAGGCCGCCCTGGATGAGCATTCCATTGTCGCCATCACCGACGCCCGGGGCGACATCACCTACGTCAACGAGAAGTTCTGCGAGATTTCCAAATACGCGCGTGAAGAACTGCTCGGGCAGAATCATCGCATCATCAATTCCAGTCATCATTCCAGGGAATTCTTCACCAGCCTCTGGCGCACGATCGCACGCGGTAAAGTTTGGCGCGGAGAGGTGCGCAATCGCGCCCAGGACGGCACGCCTTACTGGGTCGACACCACCATCGTTCCGTTCCTCGATGATTCGGGCAAGCCGTATCAATACGTCTCCATCCGCACTGACATCACGCAGCGCAAGCGCCTTGAGCGCGAGTTCCTCGAACTGAGTGATCGCGAGCAGCGCCGCATCGGCCGCGACCTGCACGACGGGCTGGGCCAGCAACTCACGGCCATGGAACTGTGCGCCCACGGCCTGCTGGATGAAATCAGGACCGCGGCCCCGTCCACGGTGAAGTCACTGAAGGAACTGGCCCGCCAGCTCCGCCAAGCCGTCACCCAAACACGTCTGCTTTCCCACGGCCTCTCCCCCGTCTCCCTCGAAGCCGACGGCCTCATGAACGCCTTGCGCGAACTGGCCGAGAGCACGCGCACCCTGGCGAGGATTGATTGCGAATTCACCTGCCATCCCGCCGTGCTCATCCCGGACGCTCATGTCGCCACCCACCTTTATCGCATCGCCCAGGAAGCGGTGAACAACGCGCTCAAGCACAGCCAGGCCCGGGAGATTCACGTCAACCTCGAGGACACCGGCGACCTGCTCACCTTGACCGTGCGTGACAATGGTCGCGGCGCCGCGAAATCGCCCGCCCGCGGCACCGGCATGGGCCTGCGCGTCATGAAGTACCGAGCCGATCTGATTGGCGCGAAGCTCGATTTGGATTCCGCGCCGCGCCGGGGCACTCGCGTGACCTGCGCCGTCCGCAAACCGGCATGAGAACCAAACCAAAAACTTTCGCGGCGAAGAAGGCGGCGCGAAGTGACGATGCTCCGGTCAAAGCCACCAAAGGAGGCGCGACAAAAGCAGGAGCAATTTCCCGCAAGCGGCTGCTGCTCGTGGATGACCATCCGATGATGCGCGCCGGCATGGCGCAGCTCATCAACCGACAGCCGGACCTCGAAGTGTGCTGCGAGGCTGGAAACCCCGCCGAGGCGTTGCAGGAGATTTCCCGCGGTCGCCCCGACCTCGTTGTGACGGACATCACCATGCCTGGCCGCAGCGGGGTCGAGTTCATCAAGGACGCGCTCGCCATGCACGCCGGCCTGCCCATCCTGGCCGTCTCCATGCACGACGAATTGATCTACGCCGAGCGCGTGCTGCGCGCCGGAGCGCGGGGCTACGTGATGAAGGAGGCCGGTGCGGAGAAATTGTTGCTGGGCATCCGGCAGGTGTTGAACGGGCAGGTCTATGTCAGCGAACGCATGTCCGCCAAGCTGCTCGACTCGCTCACGGGCCATCGTCCCCGCGGCTCCAGTTCGCCCATCGAGAAGCTCAGCGACCGCGAGTTCGAAGTCTTCCAGCTCATCGGCCAGGGCAAGAGCACCCGTGACATCGCGAAGCAACTTCACCTCAGTCCCAAGACCGTGGACGTGCATCGCAGCCACATTAAAGAGAAGCTGGATTTGAAGGACGCCACCTCCCTCGTGCGCCACGCCGTGCGCTGGGTGGAGACGCAGGACGGCGGGGTGTAGGTGGAGCGCCCCGTTGGGCTGGCGGAGATTTCCTCCCTGCTCATAGGAGATCTCCCTACTGGATTGCCGCCGTGCCCCTGATTCACAACTCCCGCAGGAGTTAGCTACAGTGAGCCATGCAAGCCACACTTCCAGTCGAGCAGTTGCGGGATGTGAATGCTCCCGAGGATTTCCACCCCTTCCGCGTGGTTGTCATCTACGACAACCTGTCCGCTGGACAGCGCGCCATGATCACACTCACGTCCTTGGTGGATCAGTTCCGGGGCGGGAGAGTGGAACTGCGCCCGCAGCTCTGGCGTTTCGATCTTCTCGAGAGCACGGCATGGTTCGACCTGGCGCTGGCTGATGGCATTTGCGCAGACATGTTGATCGTCTCGACCAGCCGCACTGAAGGATTGCCCGCAAAAGTGAGCGGCTGGCTCACGTTGTGCCTGGCGCGCAAGCAGGGCACCGGTGCGGCGATCGTCGCCCTGCCCGGCTCGGCGGGCGAATCAGACACGCCACGATTCCACTTCTTAAAAAGCGCTGCCGTGGATGCAGGTCTCGAATTCTTTACGCCACGATCATCAGCGGCGCCAGGCGCATCGCTTCCCGCGGCGATTAGGTCCCAGCCCTCGGCTGGAATGATCCGGCAGGCCCAGCCGTACCAGCATGGGGGCTTGAACGAGTGAAATGATTTGTTCCTGTTTGGTGCGGTCCGTTTCGCCTTGGGAACGTGAAATCTCAAGCGCGCTTGCGCACCTCCACCGGCATCCGGCTCAGCTTTTCAAAAATCTGCCCGCGCCGCCGCAACGGCCACCATTCGTAGAGATAAATC
>Ga0163144_10015597_pt1 | contig 15658 bp, 11 predicted proteins | sample OliLak19BULKMAT1_FD_123175 | JGI IMG/M metagenome (GOLD analysis project Ga0163144, IMG submission 123175) | Freshwater microbial mat bacterial communities from Lake Vanda, McMurdo Dry Valleys, Antarctica - Oligotrophic Lake LV.19.BULKMAT1 | ecosystem: Environmental > Aquatic > Freshwater >...
CTCATCGTGTTCTAAACCCGGAGTGCGTTACTCTTCGAAGTCGTCTTCCTCGGCGTCCCAGCAGGCATCGTAATCGACGTTTCGGATGACCCAGCGATTCACGTCGCGAAGCATGTTCGGATGAACGGTGTGCGTGCAAGGGTAAGTGCTGAGAAGCACGTCGGCCCCGGCACCATAGAGGGCAAGGAAGTCGCGGCGGGCGAGTTCGAGCGGGACGACTTCGTTGGCGGCTCCGTGAGCGATGAGCACGCGGAGATCCTTCACCTCGTCGTCTTTGAACAATGGCCCTTCCGAAGGTCGTGGGAGCGTGCCATTGATCGAGATAACACCTGCGAATTGCTGCGGGTGGCGGAGGGCCATTCGGTAGGCCATGCCGGCCCCCTCGGCAACACCCGCAAGATAAACCCGTTCGGAATGAACGTGAAATTCACGTCGAGTCTGCTCAACAGCCTTCAAGAGGTACTCAGCCAGCTGTTCATCGTGCTCACCGGGCTCGCCCCAGCTGAAGGCGGGCAGGCCGTCGTCGTCGTGGCGATCCAGCGGTACTGGACCACGCAGACTGATGTAAACCGCGTTGCGGCGGCTGATGCGAGGGGCCAGCCGAAGGACTTGCTCGTCGCCTCCACCGTGCTGATGGAAGAAGACGATCAGAGGATACGCGTACTTGGATTCGTAGCCAGTTGGCAGAAAAGTCTGCACTGGCAGGGACTTTAAGTGCCTCAACTGAGAGGCGTATACGCCTTCGGTGGGCATCATCAAGGTGGAGAACAAGGTGCGAGGCATTGAGACCACCTGACTAGGGGACGACTCGATCGGTTCGGAGACCGTCTGAGATGCGTCACGGTTTGGGGTGCCGGGGCCGTTTCCGCTCGAACGACAACTCGGCACGAGTTCATCACTTCCGACTTGTCTAGCGTTCATCGTTCCGGGCAAGTTTACGTTCAGTGAAAAAGGGAGTCAACGAACCTTTAGTCGGAACTTGAGGGAAAGTGGCAACTTCGAGTTGATTTTCATCCGGCTGTGCGGGTCGGGACAAATGCAGTGGACCCCGGACTATCCGGAACCTAGCGAAGCCTTTCCGGCTAGGAAAGGTACAACGCCCGCCGGGATGGCAAAAGCAACGGGCGACCCCTACAACCGGCCCAATCCAACCTTTGCTCAGGCGAGAATTCCACGCTGTTTCAAGAACGCCACAAGGTCAGCTACAGCTTCTTGCGTCGTTTTCTTTCCAGTGTCGATGGTCAATTCCGGATTCACGGGAGCTTCGTAAGGATCGTCAACACCCGTAAAACCCATTCCTTTACCCAAGGCGGCAGCGGCACGGGCCTGCTTGTAGAGCCCCTTCGGATCACGTTGCTCGCAAACGGAGATGTCCGTGCTGACGTGGACTTCGAAGAACGGGATCGCACCGGCCTTGTCCTTCTCATGGATGGCCCGAACCGCATCGCGGTCTTTGCGATAGGGGCTGACGAAACTCGAAAGCGTGATGACACCCGCTTCCGCGAACAGCTTGGCTACTTCGCCAATCCGGCGAATGTTCTCCGTTCGATCCTCGGCCGAGAAGCCAAGACCGAATCGCGTGGCGGATGATTGGTCGTAGCCGCGAGTTTCCATCAGGGTCTTTGGGCCAGCGTTCAAGCCGAATCGGACGTTGTCGCCATCGAGTACGTAAGCGGCATGTCCGAGTTGAACCAGCACCTGCTCGAGAGCAACCGCCAGCGTGCTTTTTCCGGAGCCCGATAGTCCAGTGAACCAAAGCGTGCAACCCTTTTGCTTCAGCAGCTTCGCACGCTCGTCCCGCGTGACGCCTCCCTCGTGCCAAGTGATATGCGTCGCATTGATCTCGCTGCTCATCCGGCGGGCTCCAAATGGCGGGTTCTTTCGGGCGAAAGCGATTGTTGTAGCGGGGGGGCGAGGTGGTTTGTAGAGCGAGAACAAAGGGCAGTCAGGAAGCTTTGCCGGTTAGTTCTCTAGGAAACCTGGTTGCTGAGGTTCAATCTGCTTAGACGATCGGCAGATTCAAATTTACCCATTTAGGGCGTCATGGACCAGGCGAGCGTCGAGGCGTAAGCCCGACGTGGTTTCGCGTACTCCCAAGTTCGGGCACTACCACGTCGGGCTTACGCCTCGACGCTCGCCTGGCCACTGCCTGGGTAAATTTCTTCCCGCCGCTCGCCTTACAGAATGTTTCGCCCACAAAACCAGCCGCTCCGGAGTCGGCGTGAAGAAGAGTGGCGAACATGTCTTTTCTTTACCCACGTTCCTCAGAAATCGAGAGACTCCCTATAGACGCGATCATCTTCCTGGATCCGAGGTTTTCCCACTCTCACTCGTGCGGCTACTTACCCATCCACACTCTGCGCAATTTCGGTAAGATAATCCGGTAGCAACACGTAGTCCTAGCTTTTGGCTCGGCTTCATATTCAGTCCTGGTAGAAATTGAGGCTAGCAGGGGCCGTTAAGATACTAGGAACACGTGCGAGCACCTCAGGAACGACCCCACGAAGGAATGTGCATGTGCGGGATTGCCGGCGCGGTTGATCTGAAGGGCCGGCGATCCGTTTCTCCAGCCGTCTTGAGACGGATGGCAGATGCCATTGTCCATCGCGGACCGGATGATGATGGCTACCTGGAAATGCCGGGCGTCGGCCTTGCGAATCGTCGGCTCTCCATCGTGGGGTTGGCCGACGGCAAGCAGCCGATTGCGAACGAGAACCAAACGGTCTGGTGCGTCTTCAACGGGGAGTTCTTCGACTACCCGGAGATTCGTGCCAAGCTCGAAGCCAAGGGGCACCGATTTCGGACTTCAACGGATACGGAACTGATTCCGCATTTGTGGGAAGAGTATGGCGAAGATCTCGTCGATCACTTGAAAGGCCAATTCGCCTTCTGCGTGTACGACACCCGGAAGAATACCATCTTCCTGGCCCGAGATCGATTTGGGATTTGCCCCCTGTACTGGTCGGTTCGAGAACGAGAGGGCACGCGATTCCTGCTGTTTGCTTCGGAAATTCGGTCGCTCTTGGCTTCCGGCATGGTGCCGGCCGAAACGGACCTTCGCGGCATCAACCAGGTGTTTACGTTCTTCGCGGTGCCGGGGCCGATGACGTGCTTCAAGAACGTGAACCTGTTGCCTCCAGGGCATTGCCTGAAGGTGAACCTTGGCGAGGGCGATGTTCAGGAGCGGACGTACTGGGAGATTGATTTCCCGGATCATGGCCAGGAGGAGAACCCGCCGGAACGCGAAGCCGTGGCAGAATACGAAAGGCTGTTCATTCAGTCGGTCGAACGGCGATTGCGGGCCGACGTTCCCGTGGTCGCTTACCTGAGCGGCGGCATCGATTCGTCGGTCGTAGTTGCAGTTGCTAGTAAGGTGCTCGGTCGGCCGATTCCGACGTTTACCGTGGCCGTGCGATCGAAGGGGTTTGATGAATCGGTCGAAGCGGATTTGGTGGCCCGGTATCTGGGTACCAAAACGCATGTTGCGGATTATTCCCATGCGGAAGTTCGTGACACGTATCCGGATTTGATCGAGGCCGCCGAATTTCCAGTTGTCGATACCTCCGCCGCGGCCCTGTTGCGGCTGGCACGCTCGGTTCGGGAGAACGGTTATAAGGTGGCACTGACGGGTGAAGGGTCCGATGAGTTCTTGGCCGGCTATCCCTGGTTCAAGATCCATCGCGCGATGAGTGCGATCGAAGTGTTGCCGGGAGTTCGCATTGGCAACTGGTTACGGGCAGCAGGGTTACGGTTGAGCGGTTCACCGCACTTCCCGATTCGGTTTTTGCGGGAAGCCCAGGATTATGTGGGCGGGCATAATGGCTGGCTGGACCTGTACGGGATCATGAGTCTTTCGAAGTTGCGTTTTTACAACGAGGATCTGAAGCGCGACTTGGTTCAGCGAACGCCCTATGCGGAACTCGGGCTGAATCGCGAGAAGATGGCCCGTTGGCACCCGTTTCATCGGGGGATATTGCTCGGGGCTCGAATCATGCTGGCTGGACATTTGCTGGCCTCCAAGGGCGATCGGGTGGCGATGTGGAACTCCGTGGAACTCAGACCGCCGTTTTTGGACGAAGATTTGGTCGGCTATACGAATCGGTTGCACCCAAGGTGGAAGTTACGCCGATTTACTGAGAAGTACATTCTGCGCAAGATGGCGGAAAAGTGGGTGCCGCGACAGATTGCTCGACGAACTAAGAAGATGTTCCGGGCCCCGCTGGATAGCTTTCACCTGATCGGACCAGATCGCCCGGCCTGGATCGATCAGGTGATGAGCCCGGAGTCGCTGAAGAAGACGGGCTACTTCGATGCCGAGGCCGTGCGCAAGCACCGCGAAGCGATCCCGAAGATGCGGTCGAGTCTGGCGAAGACGGGAATCGAGATGGGTTTGGCAGCCGTGACGGCCACGCAGTTGTGGCATCACTTGTTTATCTCGGGTGATTTGGCGGACCTTCGATCGAACGTAGGACAGGCCTCCCGGCCTGTCCTCGTCTAGACAGGCCGGGAGGCCTGTCCTACGTGAGGCCGGGAGGCCTGTCCTACGTGAGGAACGATTGAATTATAGTCTGGCTACCCTCTGGCACGAGCGACCGCGGTTCCTTCCGGGAATCATGGCCGTCGCCTTTTCAGCCGTGCTGATCGCACTGCAATGCGGCTTGCTATTGGGACTATTCAAGATCACCAGCATCCCCGTGGACAATAGCAGTGCGGATATTTGGGTCGGCTCGAATCAGGTTCTCAGCGTCGACCTTGGCAGACCGATTCAACTCAGCATGATGTCGCGGATTGCGGGCGATCCTCGAGTGGCCAAAATTGAGCCGTATTACCAAGCATTCGCTTCCTGGATCAAACCCGATGGGGGGTCGGCGCTGGTCATCGTCATCGGCAGCGAACTCGACGATGGCAACATGGGTTGCGTCAAGGAACTTTCCCCGCAAATGCGCGATGCCCTGACCGAGCCAAATTCGGTCATCGTCGATCGCGCCGAATTCAGCGAAAAAGGACTCGGCATCAAGCGCGTCGGTGAATACGCGGAGATCAACAAAGTTCGCGTTCGCGTCGTGGGTGAAACGAAGGGACTAAAGAGCCTGGCCGGCCCCTACGTCTTCTGCTCTCGCGATACTGCCAAGCTCTTGTTGCGAAACATGACCCCGCGGGATACGGCCACGTACTTTCTCATCCGTCTACATAATCCGGCGGACGCGAAGGCATTCTCCGAAGAGTTCAACACGAAATACGAGAAGCGCCGTGATATGGACGTCATGACTTCCGAGACGTTTTCCACCCGATCCCGATTGCATTGGCTCTTAAAAACCAAAGCAGGTATCGCGCTCGGCTATACCGCCCTGCTGGGCCTTTTGGTTGGAGCTGTGGTCACCAGTCAGACTCTGTATGCAGCCACGGCTGCTTCCTCCAAAGAGTACGCGATCCTTCTGGCAATGGGAATTCCGCGGCGAAAAGTGACAGCCACCGTCCTGGTGCAAACGTTCTGGGTCGGGCTGTTTGGCATTATTCTCGCCTACCCCTTGGTGCATGCGCTAGCTGGGCTGGGGCGATTGGCCAGCGTGCAGATTCCTTTGCCGATTGAGTTGCTCATCATCGCGGCCGTGGTGACCTTGGTGATGTCGATGTTGGCCGGCCTGGTCGCCCTGCGCTCGGTGCGGAAGATTGAGCCAATGAACCTTCTGAGGTAATGATAAATGCGAAATGATAAATGCAAAATGATCGAGGCCTTTGCCTAACATTTATCATTTATCATTTATCATTTATCATTTGTCGGAGTACCGTGTGTCCTTGCCTGACGAAGTCGATGATCTGCCGTCCTTGCGATGTGTCTCCATCGTGCGCTCTTTCAGCGACGGGGGACATAGCCGCAACGTCATCAACGACGTGACGATGGACCTGCACTCCGGGCAGATCACGTTGCTCATGGGCCCCAGCGGTTCCGGCAAATCGACCCTCCTGGCTATTCTGTCCGGCCTTCTCACGCCGGACCGCGGGCAAGTGATGGCTCGGGAAAATGGACGGATGATCGATATTTGGCGAATGAGCCCACGTGAACGCGAGCAATTTCGACTGCGGAATTGTGGCTTCATCTTCCAGGGATATAATTTGTTCCCGGCACTGACGGCTCGACAGCAACTTGAGATCGTGCTGCGATGGGGCGAGGGAGCCAGCGGCCGCGATGCCCGAAAACGGGCCGACGAAATGTTGGAAGTATTGGGGCTCAAAGGCAAAGAGCATAAAAAACCAGCACAGCTTTCGGGCGGCGAGAAGCAACGCGTGGCCATCGGCCGGGCTTTGATTAAACGCCCCAAATATTGCTTTGCGGATGAACCGACCAGCGCGCTCGATTGGGGCAGCGGTCAGGTTGTCATCGATCAGTTGCAAAAAGCCGCCCACGAATACGATTCCACGATCATCGTGGTCTCGCACGATCATCGCTTGTTGGAACACGTGGACATCTCGTATCACCTGGACGACGGACGCTTAACGGAGACCGACATCCCCGTGAATCGTGGTGGCGAATTTGAATCCTGGAGGGCCGGACAATGACACGCGGACGCATCTTTACCTTCCTGGCGATTCTCGCATTGTCTACGGGCGTGCTCACCGTTTTCATGACGTCGCGCGCCGCCGGCGACAAACCTGCCGACCCCAAGCCCGTTGCCGATCGGATCCTGGTTTGCTGGGGCGATATTGACACGGAGGATCGCTTTGTCGGCCTGTTCCCGGAAAATTTTCCGATGCCGGCGCGCGTCACCAAGGTGCTCGTCAAGGAAGGGGCCGAGGTCAAGAAGGGCCAACCGCTACTGGAGTTCGACAACGAGCAACTCAGCTTGAAAGTTCGCGAGGCGGAGAACGGCATCAAGATCGCTTTGGCCGAGAAAGCGAAAGCGGATGGAGCGGTTCGGACACACACGGTCTTGGTGAACGAGGCCGAGAAGCTCTGGGAAGCCAAGCAGGCGAACTTGGCCTCGAAAGAATACGAATTCAAGGAAGCAGAAGATGTGTCCAAATTATTTAAGGGTGGGAAGAAACTTGAACTCGAAGCCGCCCGGTCAGCGGTCAAGGAGGCGACCCTGAACCTCGCTGCCGCCAACATCAAGTGGGAAGGGCTGAAGGCCGAGGTTCCGACCTACTTTGTTCAGAGCGCAGAGCAAAACGTCAAACACAAGGAGACACTAAAGGCCCAGGCCGAACAAGCTCGCGATCTGTTGGCCTGCAAGGCACCTGCCGATGGCAAGATCATTCGCTCGTTCGTCACCGAAGGTGCAAATTTCGGCATGCAGAGCCGCGAGCCTGCATTCTGGTTTTTGAAAAAGAGCCCCCTCATTGTGCGTGCCGAAGTCACGCAAGAATTCGCTAAGGGCGTGAGGGTCGGTAAATTAGCGACCATCACGGACGATTCCGATGAGAGCCTGGTTTGGACGGGTGTCGTCACGAAAGTCGGTGAGCAGTTCCTGCCCAAGCGACACGGTGGTGCCAGCATTCTCGACCTGATGCCCGTGAGTGACGATCGCGTACTGGAATGTCACGTTTCAATCGACACGGAGGCAGGCAAGGCCGGTCCGAAGTTCGGGCAGAAAGTTCGCGTGACATTAAGGTAGAGCAGTTTTTGGTCGCCGTTCGCTACGACTGCCCGCCCTCTACACACCGACGGCTTGTGAATATGTCGGTGTAGCGAAAGTGAAGGCAGCTCGAAACCCATCAATTGCCCTTGCGGCTTCCGACCGCACACCCACCTGGCACGGCACAGCTGCAACTTGAAGGTCTTTAGACCACGGAACACTTAATCGCGCCCATCCGCAACAGAATCATTTAACCACGGATTTACACGGATTTACATGGATAAATGCATGGGTCTCTGTGTCTTATCCGTGTAAATCCGTGGAATCCGTGGTCAAATTCTCCTTAACTTGACTGTTAAGAATCTGCGCTCGTTGCAAAGATTTTGAACGTTAGTAGCAAAGAACGAACTTGAAAACATTACTCCCCCTCTCGCTGACATTTTTACTGGCCTACTCCGCTTCCGCTGATGACAATTTCGACGAAATCAAACGCGAGATCGCGGCACTGAAGAAACGAATCACTGTTCCCGAAGAGGAGAACAGCAAATTCAAGAAGCAGATCGAAGTCGATCGCCTGATCGTGAAGAAGGAACTCATCGTCTCCGACACCGGCCAGTCGTGGGAAAAGGGCTTTGAGGCTCATCAGATTCCGCGTGGCATCTACGCGCGGTCGCTGTGGGATGGTCCCGGCGGGCTGTGGGTTCGCAGTCGCCTGATCAAGGGCGAAATCGATGATCCATTCGACGACCGCTTTCACGCGATCGAAAAAGATGGCAGCATGAGGCGGGCTCCCGGTCATATTTCCTGGAACGTCTGGATCGACGGTGCCTGGCGGCAAATGGCCATCATCCAAGGCGAGGGGCTGGAGCTTTCCGAGGTGCCGCTCAAGGAATGGTCCGGAGGAAATCATCCGGGACGCCTTCGCTTTCAAAGCTTTCGGCCCAAGCACGGCGAGCCACTGACGGACGCATTGATCGGCCAAGGAATGATGTCCCTCGGCGGCGGTGGTTACGGCGGCGGCGGGTTGCCGGCTCCTGGCGAAATCCTGCATCTCTGGGGAGGCGACATTCGCAAGGCGGAGATCTTGATTCACCGCCCGCCGAAGGTGTTGCAAGACGACGGCTCGGGCGAACATGGTTACGCGATCATTGCCATTGGCGTACAAGGCCGACGCACGGCAGCTTCGGGCACAACGAAGTCAGCAGGATTGGCAAAGCTCCGCTGGGACAGCGTGCTGGGTGCCGACGCGTACATTGTCGTTCGTGACGGGAAGGAAATCACAGGCCCGCTGCGGATCGAGGGGTCGAATAAGGAGTGGACGGATAAGGGTTCGAAGTGAGGCGCAGGAGACGCAAAGAAAGCTTGCGGTGGCGAGCCGCACCTGCGGCCAAATGAAGTCGTGGCGACGGAACTCCGCTTCTGTCGGGAATAATGGGGGAGAAGCAGAGTTCTGCCCCGCAGAGCTTGGCATGATAGAATCGGCTTACGATTCGGATGCCCACGGTTCGAAGGAGTAGCCCGTGACTGAACGCAGATGGCTTGACGCATACTCCGGACAGACGGTCGACCAGCTTCTCGCGCTGGAAGGAACGCATCGCATCGGTTCACTGGTGCTGGCGTTCGAGCAGGCAATGGACCAGAAGGCCGCGCGCGTGGGGGACGCGATGCTGACCGAGGAAGAGACGGTCATTCTTGCCGTCGAGGCCCTTGAACGCGAAGTCAACAACGGCGGATACGGGCAGTTTTTCGTGAATTCGTCGAGCGAGTATACTTTGATAATCGTGAAGGCACTTCATCGAATCGGTTGTCCGCAAACGGCCGAAATCACTGCAAAAGCGGTACAGATTGTGCAAAAAACCCCCATGACGCGTGAAGAAATTGATCGCGGGACATGGGAAGACAACGATGATCGCTCGGAGTTACTTGCGGAGTGCGATAGCCTCTACTTTGAGAGGCCGGAGAATATCGAAGAGAGTTTGTTTGCCTTCATTAAGGTGAACAAGTCGAAAATCGAACCCTAAGGCGAGCGGCGGGTGGAAATATACCCACCAACCAGGCGATTGCGGAATCCTCTTGTAGGGTGGGTGAAGGCTTTGCGCAACCCACCTCTTCGCAAAACCGGTGGGTTGCGGAAAGCCTTCACCCACCCTACAAGAATAACATCACCGCGTTCTTGGTAAAGTAGTTTCTGCCGCCCGCCTAACCATAGCGATAGTGCCTGAGAGACAAGCATCGGGCGGTATTGTGTTTAATCAACCCGTTTGTACCTATCTACTGATTTCTAGCAGCTTCGCGCGGTTCTGTGCAAGAAGCGATACAAACCCCTGCCCAACGGTCTAAAATGAGAAAGCGGCGTATCCGTCGAACGCAACTCCCAGCGAGCCCTTCCGGGCATGTCTTCGATTACCATCCCTGATGTCGCAGTATCGCCACCTGTCGATTCGGGGGGCGTAGGGCTCGTGCTGTTCGATGTGCCATGGTCGAGGTTTTCGGCATTCGCAGCCGAATTGAGACGACTCTCTCAAAGGCCGTGTCGCTACCGCTGGTTGCCCACGCCGGATGAAGATATCGGCCGCGTGCTGGTTCTGGCCGTTTCCCCTCCCTACTTGCTCGTGTCGCGCGTAAGCGAGGAGAAGGCGATGCACGCCTATCTCGAACAGGCCCCAGGTGTATGGGTGCGATTTGGCCAACGCGTTTGTGAAATACCTGCAGTCCCCGCAAACCATCTGCTTCTCGTTCACGACATCATCGAAGCGATTCCACTTGGCGAATTCTGCGGCGAAATCGAGACACTGCAACTCGCGTTTTCTCCCGTGGCTTACGCTAGAAGCTCGCCAGATGTAAGCATCCCGACGCGACTTCGATTGATCCCTGCCGCGGAAAGTCAGCCTGCTCGCCTATGGGTGCTCCGCGAGGACGCCCTCGCTCAACTTGCGGAGTATTGCCGGACGACGCATCAACAGTTGCTGTCGCGATTCTCGGTGGCCGTGTCCGCGACGGCCGGCGTCCCGTGTGTCGTGCTTCGGGCAATCACGACCAAGGGGCCTCCACCCGTGTTCGTTGGCTCGGCCGTGGCCTATCATCCGGTCTTGAAGCTCGGGAACCTGTTTGTGCCGTTGGGCACACGGCTCGCCCCGTCGCTGCGTCGAGATGCGATTCGGAAGGCACTTGTTCTCTCCGATGATCGAATCGTCTGGCTGCACCCGCTCGCTGCGAAAGAATTCCAGGTCGAGTCCTTGCCCGAGAAATCCTTTCGCCCACTTGCAGACTGGGTCGACTATCGCGTTACCGAACCTCGGCAATCTTGCGTGGCTTGGTCGCCTGGACACAGTTGGGCAATGAATTTTTTTGTCGAGCGTTCAGAGATCAAACGGCCAAGTGTGGAAACCCCCTCGGAGGAGTCAAAGCTTTCCGTTCATCGCCGAGCGCCTGGGCTTCTAGCACGGACGCTCGCCAGGTTAAAACGCTTGCGCTTGAAACGCACGTTGTCGATCACGGAACTCGAATTGCAACCGATGCCGGTTGACGAGGCGGTGCGAACCGCGCTGAATCAAGGGCATCGTCTCAATCTCGCTCGACCGGAATCAGCGACACGTGCCGCCGAGCACTGCCAGGTGCTCGAGGCTCGGCTCTTGCGGGATCTCTCGGCCTCAATGAACGCAGACGGTCGCACCGAACAGTGGGCGGAACTCGCAGCCGCCTACGATGCGGCCGGCAACTATACGGACTCCGCGTTGTGTTGGCTGAATGGCGTCTGGGGCCAGGAAAAACCTTCGCCTTTGTGGGCGTGGGGTTGGCTGCGGGCCGAGGCCAGGGCAGCCCGGCCGGAGGTCAAATCCATCGACCCGATCCCGTGGTTGTCTTCAACACCAGGCCCAGGCACAACTCGCGCTTTGGCTGCCTGGGTGGTGTGGGCCAGTCAGCAGCATCCGCTGCCGGACGTGTTCCTGGAACGCAAGGTCGCGATCCAGGCCCGCCTCGAAGCGAACGAGCATTTCCTTCCGGTGCGAGCAGCCTGGCTGACACGAGTCTCGCTGTCTCGTCACGGCCAGGGCGATGTGCTCGGGCTGGCACGCACGCGCGATCGCCTGAGCGAAAGATTGGTCTTCACGGGACTGAGCCTCGAACTCGATACGCCATCGTTCCTCCGCTTTGCAGGCGAAGGAGTTCGCGAACGCTTTCTGGAAGCCAGGCGTTGGCTGGTGGATAAACGAGATTTGATCCATCAATGGATCGGTCGAATGCCCGAGGAGGCGAAGTTTCATGCCCCACCCGGTCCCGGGAGCGACATTCTGCGTTTCGTCGGGCTGGAACCGGAGGTCAAAAATACCCGAGCGTACGTCGATCTCATTCTCTCTTGGGGGCTGATGCGATTCGCGGAGCACTCGGCGGCCGACACCATCCGCAAACAAGCCATTGGAACGCCGAGCACGGACGAGCCCGTCCATGCCGTGCTGCGAGCCGCCTTCGATTATCGAATCCAGGAGGTTCGCGAGGGCAAGCCTCCTCGGGGTCCTCTGCCCGTCGGCGTGCAATCGAGAATCGATCGGCTCGATCGTGATGCCCGATACATCGTGGACAAGCTTTGCGAACATTCGCGGATTCTGGAGCCAACGGTTCGAGTGGAAACTTACTGGCGGATGCTCCGGCCGAAGTCCGTGGGAGACACGACGAGAGTCGAGAATCTCCCGACGGATCGGCTTAACGAAGGCTTGGCAGCGATCCTGCAAGCCGAGCTGGATCGCGAGGGCCAACCGCACCTCGAATGGACGATGTCCGTTCTCTTGGATCGAATATCCGACCTGACCGAGGAACGGGCAACGCTCGTGTTCGATGCTCTGCCCCAGACATTGGATCGCCTTCGGGATTCCCCCCGACCACAAGCCCGACTGTTGGAGAAGGGGCTGGCGGCGGCAGCGATCCGGGACCGTGTGGATGTGGCTCAAGATCTGTCCGGGCGGTTTCTGGTCCTGGCAGATGGTCGAGCGGGTCGTGATCTGGCCGAGATGCTGACGGGCCATTTATTCCGCTGTCTGCGCCGTCTTGGCTTGAAGAACGACGCCGATCATGTGTTGAACCAAGTCGCGGAGCGAGTCACTCAGGGACAGCCCCTGGGCCGCTTGCGAAGCACGCGTCCCGTGGAGTGGCCGCTTGCCTTGCGATGTCTCTTGCATGTGGCGGCCGGTTGGTATTACGCGGGCAAAGACGAACAAGCACATGCAATTTTAGACGAGGCACGCCGCGATTTGTTCTCGGCCGAAATGACGACTGCAAATCGAACCGCCCTGGCCCTGACCTATGCTTCGACACTCGCTCAGGCACCGGCTCGCATAGCACTTGGAAGGCTCGAAGAAATCTTTCAGCGACTGAAAGGACTTCACGTCGAGGGCTTCACTAATGCATATTTCGCATTGAACCCGCTGTTGCTCGTCGAACGAGCCGTGCTGGCAGTTGTTTCCGACGATTTCGCCGTCGGCCCACAGGTTCGGGCCTGGCTTGACGCGGACGAACTGGCCGTTCGCCGGCGAATTCGAGAAGAACTGAAAGAGATGCTGGGCCGGCAAGGGCTGTAAGATACGGGATATGACGGAACGTGAATTTGCCGTGGACGTTGTCAGCCGACTACGCCAGTCGGGCTATGAAGCTCTCTGGGCAGGCGGCTGCGTGCGCGACGAATTACTGGGCCTGAGTCCCGCAGATTACGACGTGGCGACCTCGGCCCTACCTGAGCAGGTCATCGCCCTGTTTCGACGTACCATCGAGATCGGCGTGAGCTTCGGCGTCGTGGAGGTGCTCGGTCCACGACTATTTGATGGCTCGCTCCCCAAAGTCCAGGTGGCCACGTTTCGATCCGATGGGCAATATCTCGATGGCCGACGGCCGGAGTCCGTGACGTTTTCCTCGGCCGAGGAGGATGCACAACGCCGCGATTTCACGATTAACGGCATGTTCTTCGACCCATTGGAAGGCCGGGTGATCGACTACGTTGGTGGCAAGGCGGATTTGCAAGCGAAAATCCTGCGAGCCATCGGTGATCCGGTCGCTCGGTTCACCGAGGACAAATTGCGCCTGATGCGGGCCGTGCGCATGGCAGCCCGATTCGAGTTTCCGATTGAAAATCAAACAGCGGAAGCGATTCGCGGCATGGCCGACCAACTCTCGGTGGTGAGTGCCGAGCGAATCGCGGATGAGCTTCGCAAGATGATGACTCACCGCAATCGAGCCTCGGCCCTGCGGCAGATGGACGAACTCGGCTTGTTGAATCAGGTGCTCCCGGAAATCGATAGCGACATGAAAGGACTTCCGCAGGGCTTGCCGAGTGCTCCGACGGGCGACTTGTGGCAGCATACTCTACAAGTGGTCGAGTTGCTTCAAGGTCCGTGCTGGCCGGAACCTGTGCCCGTTTCATTTCCATTGGCCTTTGCGGCGATCCTCCATGACGTTGGTAAGAAACGCTCGGCAGCCCGCGAACAGGATCGCTACACTTTTCACGGACACGAGCACATCGGCAAGCGACTAGCGGGACTGGCTTGTCGGCGACTAAAACTTTCCAACCAGGAAGCCAATCGCATCGAGTGGCTGGTCGAACGGCATCAGTATCTGAGCGATGCCCCGGTCATGAGGCCGAGCAAACTGAAGCCGATACTCGTGCATCCGGGCATCGGCGAGTTGCTGGCGATTCACAGAGCAGACGCTTTAGCCTCGGAACATTCGATTGAGCATGTGGAATTTTGCGAACGCATTTTGCGCGAAACACCGTCGGAAGAATTGAACCCGCCCCCTCTCATCACGGGCGACGATCTCATCGAACTCGGCTGGGAGCAAGGGCCACTGTTCAAGAAAGTCCTGGATGCCGTCCGCGAAGCACAGTTGGAAGGGACGATTCGCACGAAAAGCGAGGCGATTGAGGTTGCTGGCGAGAAAAAAGGGGTCAGGTCTCATTGATAACACGCGATGTTGTATTCGCGAAGCGGGGCGAGCGTAGACGCGTAAGCGTCACGATGATGTTTCTGAACAATCGCACACGATCGAGGCGAGCGTAGACGCATAAGCGTCACGATGATGCGTCAAGCGCTTCGATACATCATCGTGACGCTTACGCGTCTACGCTCGCCTTCGTGTCGTATTGCGCAACGAGCGGGCACCAGCGCTCCCCAACGTACGCTGCCAGTGGTTTTGGCTGCAACCGCGCCACATAAATCACCGAACTGCCGACCGCGTCGCCTTCTTTCTTGCGCACCGAGCCTTTCGCGGTCCAGTATCGCCCGCTCTTGGGCAGCGGCCAGTTTGGCTTCAGCGCTCGCGTGGCCCAGCTCTTGAATAACTCGCGCAGATGATGCGGATCGGGGTCGCCGGGCACGCCGACCAGAATGTGCGTGTGATTGTACATCACGCTCGCAGCACACAACTCAAACTTGCGAATGCCGCACGTTTGCAAATACTGGGCGATCAACGTCTCCGCCTGCGGCTGGACGAGGTAGTAGGGCTCATCGAGCATGTTGTCGCGGACGTAGCTTTCGAGGAGCGGCATGTCGGCAGAGCAATCGGTGCCGGGAGCGTTGTGCCGGACTTCAGGCCCGCCGTCCAGGGCGTAAACGTTGCTGACGAAGCCATCTTCATCGCCAGCAACGCGAGAACCGTAAGTGGTCCAGGAGATAAGCCAGTGTCGGTCCATGGCAAGCTCCAAGCGAGCGTAGACGTGTAAGCGTCACGATAATGTAGCGAGGCGAGCGTAGACGCGTAAGCGTCACGATGATGTATCTGAACAATCGCACACGATCGAGGCGAGCGTAGACGCGTAAGCGTCACGATGATGATTTTGAACAATCGCGCACGATCAACGGCGAGCGTAGACGCGTAAGCGTCACGATGTTGCGTCAATCACTTCGGTACATCATCGTGACGCTTACGCGTCTACGCTCGCCTAGATCGTCTTCGAACTCCACTCTCGCTGCCAAGGTATTGTCGATGGCCCTGTCCCGGTAGCCCGCGTAGTTCGATTCGGAATGCACCCGTCAGCAATGCGGCGTATAAAGAGGGTTGGCTTCTCGGTCTCTTGCCTTGGGAGTTTATGCTATGTTCGA
>Ga0163144_10015598_pt1 | contig 15657 bp, 12 predicted proteins | sample OliLak19BULKMAT1_FD_123175 | JGI IMG/M metagenome (GOLD analysis project Ga0163144, IMG submission 123175) | Freshwater microbial mat bacterial communities from Lake Vanda, McMurdo Dry Valleys, Antarctica - Oligotrophic Lake LV.19.BULKMAT1 | ecosystem: Environmental > Aquatic > Freshwater >...
CGGCAAGATTGGAGTAATAAAGTTGTCATAGCTGGGGCGCTGCGGTTCAATGTCGAAATGCCGCGTTCCGCTCGGCTCCACGCCTCTGGTGCTCTCCATCACGTGATGGGGCCCGGGATCTCGCACCAATCGTGGTGTGGATTCCCGCTTCCGCGGGAAGGACGGAATTTTCTGCGGGGATGACGGAATTTTCCGCGGGAACGACGGAATTCTCTGCGGGGATGACGGAATTTTCTGCGGGGATGACGGAATTTTCCGCGGGAACGACGGAATTCGCTGCGGGAACGACGGAATTTTCTGCGGGGATGACGGAATTCTCTGCGGGAACGACGGAAGAGTCTCACCTTCGTGATCTTGCTCGGGCGAGCGCGCTGTGGGCTCTCGTGTTCGCTGGACCGACGGGCGGGCGGCGGAACGACAACGTGGCGTGGGTGGCCCATGGCGATTGGACTTGGCTGCGGCAACGTGGCAACGATCCCCGTCTTGAAGGAGATACCCCCATGGCCATGACCCTCTACGACTTCAACCTCGCCCCGAGCCCGCGGCGGACGCGCATCTTTCTCGCCGAGAAGGGCATCGCGGTCGACAATGTCCAGGTCGATCTCACCAAGGGCGAACAGCTCGCGCCCGCGTTTCGCGCGATCAATCCCTGCTGCACCGTGCCCGCCCTGAAGCTCGAAGATGGCACGGTGCTGACCCAGAACGTCGCCATCGCCACCTATCTCGAAGAAACCCACCCAGAGCCGCCGCTACTCGGCACGACGGCGGTGGAGCGCGCGGTGGTGCTCAATTGGAATGCGCGCGTCGAGTTCGAAGGCCTCATGGCGGTTGCCGAAGTTCTCCGCAATCGCGCCAAGTCGATGCAGGGGCGAGCCCTCACCGGCCCCGATGGATACGAGCAGATCCCGGCTCTGGCCGAGCGCGGCTTGGCGCGGCTACACCGCTTTTTCGATACGCTCGACGCCGCGCTCGCCGGGCGCGAGTATCTTGCGAGCGATCGGTTCTCCTTCGCCGATATCACTGCCTTCGTCAGCGTCGACTTCGCCAAGTGGGTGAAGGCCGAGCCCGCCGCGCACCACGCCGAGTTGCGACGCTGGTTCGCCGCGCTCGCAACCCGGCCGAGCATCAGCGCCTGACGCTGCGGTTCGCGCGGATCAGCGGAAGGCGCCCGCGCGCCAGGCGCGCCAGGCCTCGCGAGCGAGCGCCAGGAGCGGAATCGGCTTTGCGCGCCAGGTCTTGTCGAAGCGGAAATCGCTGTGACGCTCGACCTTCCACATCGCATATTCCGGCCCGCCTTCGAGGGTGTATGCGTTGCGCAAGATGCGGAGCAGCGACAGCACCTTCGAAACGATGGACCGGCGCCGCCATTGCCTCAGGCGCGCGCGCCGTTCGCCGTCGGGGAGGTCGACTTCGAAACCGGCGCCACCTGCGACGTGACGCGTCGCGAACGGCAAGAGCGCCAACGCCAACTCGGTCGCCTCGCCGTAGTAGTCGGCGAATGCCGCGAACAGAGCGGCCGAGCGATCCGGCGCTTCGGCGCGCAACTCGGTGGTGTAACTGCGCGATAGCCCTGCCACCCACAGCTCCTCGGTACGGAATTGGTGTGGCACCAGCGCCAGCGCGTTGCGCACGAATGTTTGCACCGCCGTAGCGAAACCAGCCGCGAGGGTCGCGCGGACGTTGGGCGACGCGGCGTAGACCACGGCCACGGGCTGCGCGAAGCGGCCCCAGAAATACGACTCTTGCGTCGTGTCGGCCATGAACGAGACAAATGACGACAGCGTCACGACCGCATACTTCGCACGTACCTGAGAGTCGCCGCTCGGCGCTTCGAGATAGAAGACGTTCGGCGGCAGTACTTGGTTGAGCCATGCGAGCAGGCGGCGGTCGTAGGTGGTCGCGTACGAGTCCACCAGGACGTAGAGGTCGAGCATACCGTCGACGTCGTCGGACGTGCGCAGGCACGAGCCGTAGAACAAGACGGCGCGCGCCGCCGGGTGGCGCTGCAGCGCTGCGGTGGTGAGTGCGCGCGCCCCGGGGCTGACCGGAAGGTCGAATTGGGCGGCGACGAGCCGGCGCAACTCCGCTTCGGGGCTCATGGCGCTCCGGCGCGGAGAAAGTAGGCGGATACCGGTGCCGAGACCGTCACGATCGTTCCCGGCGCGGCCTCGAACAGTTCGCCGTCCAGGGTGAAGCCGCCGTCGATCTCCAGCACGAGGTTTTCGGCGTTGCGGCTTTCATAGCCGTTCGCGGGGGTGACGAAGCGGCCTTGCTCGCCGCGCAAGGCCGGCAGCAGCGCGCGCAGGAGATGACGCGGTCGGTAGCCGAGCGCGGTGTAGCGCACACGCCCTGGCCCTTCGCCCCAAAACGGACGAATGCCGAGGAAGAGATGGTCGAGCGTCGTCGCGACGATGCCGAGGTGCTCGCCGCCGCGCAGCGCCATGCCGTCGATCGTTCCGGCGAGATGCAAGGGCGGGAACAGGTCCTTCGCCCTGCCGGTGATGACGTTGAGAATGAACCAGGCGACCGTGACGGCCGGCCCGGCCTGACCGTGTGCGCCGCGTCCTTCTACCGCGGACTTCGCGAACTTGATGGCGTTGTAGATGGCCCCTGCCGAAAACTGCATCGCGCACATCGGCTGCGTCCACCTCGACGACTCGATGCGCATCACCGACCGTTCCGCGAGATGCCCGTCGAGTCGTCCACGCTGCGCTGCTGCGAGAACCGTACGGATCGCCTCGGGCGGCCGCTTCATCCAACCGATGTCGCCGGGAATCGTGTTGCTGGTGCCCCCGGCAACCACGGCGAGCAGGGGCGATGTCGCGAACGGCTCGCCGCTGAAGAGCGCGGTCAGGGCCATTTGTATCGTACCGTCGCCACCGTTGATGACGAGCAATTCGGTGCCGTCATCGATCAACCCGCGGACGGCGGCGAACACGTCCGCCGGCGCCGATACCTCGATGTGCGGTGCGGAGAAGGCGCCGACCGCCCGGCGTACCTTGTCCATGTTCCGCCGCCGCTGGTTGAATCCTCCCAGGGGGTTCGACAAGACGGCCGCGCGAATTGGCCGGCCGACGTCGACCCCGGGGACGACTCGCAAGCAAACCGACGCGGCGATCGTTGGTGTGCTCGACTTGTTGGTCATCCTGCGTCGAGCGAGGGGGGGAGCGTGCGCCGTGCGAAGATGCGCGCGCTCAGCCCGTTTTCACCGCCGTCGCTGTCGACGTACTTGAGCCAGGATTCGATGGGTCCGCGGGTGAGCCGGAGAATGATTCCGTGGAGCAGGCGTAGCGCCAGGTAGACCGAGGAAAGCGCCGTCCACGCGGCCACGGCATAGAGCCCAACGTCGGGGCGCCCGACGAGCAACGATCCGGAGAGGAGGATGAGATTGGGGTTGCGGCGAGCGATGATCAGGCGGACCCAGGCGTCCATCGGCGTCCAAGTGTAGAGGGCGAAACGGCCGAGGAGGACGTTGAAGGCGCCTTCGATCAGGCGACCGACGATGTAGCCGACGAGGATGACGGCGTAGACGTCCCACAAACTGTTGCCCGCAGGGCCACCGTGGGCGGCGAGCCCGTAGCCCCAGGCGATGTACCAGATCGGCGGATGAATCAGATCGGTGCCCTTGTCGAGGGCGTGCCCGATACGGGTCGCTTGCACGGTCACCCGCGCCAGCTTGCCGTCGACCGTGTCGAAGAACGTCATGATCCAGCCGAGCAGCAGCCCGAGGGCGAAATCCCCGCGCCAGAAGAGCCAGGTGGCGACGACCACGAGCGCGACGCTCGAGCCGGTGACGACGTTCGGCGGGATTCCCGCGTGGGCGCACAGTCGCACCACGGCGCGCGCGGGTGCCGGCCAAACCCATTTCGTGACAACGTCGGTGATGCCCTTATAGGCACCGTCGAAAAGGTAGCGCTCGATCGCGGCGCGATTATCGGCGCGAATCGGCAGCACCATCGGTGGTTGCGACTTGCGCAGCACCGGATTGAACGCGGTGCTCAGGGATGTCGCCGTCGTCTCGGCGACGCCGGTCGGCGGTGTCGCGCGCGCTCCCTCGAGGTAAGCCTTCGTCTCAGCGAATTGCGCGCCCGTCACGTGGGCGGCAACCGGGGTCTCGCCGCAGCGCAGCACGAGCTGCTGGCGTCCGACGAGGTCGTTGATCGTACGCTGCTCGAAGAGGTGGTCGGCGCGCAGCAGCAGCGAAGAGCGCCCCGGCCCCGGCGGCTGCGTGGCTGGGGCGATGTCGCTCACGCCTGCGGCGGCGACTTGCCGGCGCAGGCGCTCCGGCGAGGACAACCCCCACACGTGTACGGCGCAATCTCCGACGATGCGGACGGATATCCCTGGGGTCTCCGTGTTTGTTTCCATGGCGCTCTCCCGCTCCCCGCTGACCACATGCCCGACGTTCCTTTGTGCCGGCACCCTAGCGCAGTCGACGAAACCACCAAAGCCCGACGATCATCGCTGCCAGCCCGGGCGCTCCGGCGCCGACGAACGGCGGAAGCCGGTAGACCAAGGCAAAGGTTCCAAAGGTTTGGTTCAACATCTGGAAGCCAACCCCCGCGAGCGCTGCGACGACGACGGCGCGCCCCTGGCGATGCTTCTCCATCGAACCCAGCACCATGGGCATGGCGATCAGCATCATGATCAACGCGATCACCGGCGTCGTGGTCCGCTTCCAGAACGCCAACTCGTAGCGGTGGGTCAGCAGGCTCTGCCGGCGCAGATTGTCGATCATGGACGTCAGGTCGACGATCGAGATGTCCTCGGCGGGGAGCATCATCGTCTGGACGCCGCGCGGCAGCGGCAGTCCCTCCCACGGCTCGGAATCGGTCCGGCGCACGTCGACCCCGTCCTCGCGCAGTGTCGTCTCCACGACGCCCTCCAGCCTCCAGCCATTCTCGTCGTGATGGCCGGTCTGCGCTTGGGTATACCGGTGGAGGCGACGCTCCTCGTCGAACTCGTACAAGAAAACCTCGCGCAACGTGCCGTCCGGCAGGGCACTGCCGATGTTGATGTAGACCGAGCCCGAGCGCGTCCACAGTCCTGTCGCCGAGGCCATGGCGGTACCTCCCGAAACCGCAATGGCCCGCTGCACGTGTGCGGTGCGCGCCAATGGTGCCGCGACGAATTCCGCAAACACCGACATGGCGATGCCGGCCACCGCTGCGGTCTGCAGCACGGCGACGGCGAGGCGCGCGTACGACACGCCGCAGGCGTGCATGGCGACGAGCTCGCCGTGCGCCGCGAGCGCGCCGAGTCCCATCACGCAACCCACCAATGCCGCACCCGGGAAGAGTTCGAATGCCTCGGCGGGGAGGCGGAGGGAAACGAACCAGACCGCCTGCCGCAGCCCGTAGTCGCCGTGGCCGACGCTGCGCAACTCCTCCATCAATGAGATGATCGAGAAGATGAGCACGAAGCCGCCGAGAGCGAGCCCGAAGTGCAGCGCGATCGCCCGCGCGACGTAGCGGTCGAGGGTTTTCATTGGCGCTGCTCGCGCTGCGGTCGCGCCCGCCGCAGGGTCGCCCGCAGAGGCGGCCATCCCCCATGCGCGCGAACGCTTTGATAGAGCAGGAGACCGATCGCGACCGCCAGAAATAGTGCGTGGAAAATCAACAAACCGGGAAACGGAGCGATCACCCCATCGACGATCCAGCGCTTCCCGGTGCCGAGGGTCTGCCGGTAGACGACATAGGTCAGCAGTGCGATGAACAGCCGGGCACCTGCGCCTTGACCGGCGCGCTGGGGGCTCAAGGGAAACGCGAGCAATACGAGCACCAGGGTGGACAACGGCATCGCCAGGCGCCACTGCAACTCGGCGAGGTCGCTGGGTCGCTGCGATCGCCGCAGCGCCCCGATCGGCTTTTCCTCCTCTTCGAGCGTGACCTCGGCCGCCGCTGGCAGCGGAAACGACATCACCAGTTCGCCGTACTCGATGATCTCCTGATCGCCGACGTCGAGCGGGAACTCGTAGCGCCGTCCGGAGAACAGTCCGAGCAGGCGCTGGTTGCCGGCCTCGTCGCGCTCTTCGAGCGCCCGCTCCGCGAAGTGGATCGACTTGCGGCCGCCGACCTGCTCCTGGAGAAACACGCCTTCGAGAAAGCGCGGGTCGTCACCGGCGCGGCGCTCGGCGAAAAATACCTGACCGCCACCCCAGTCCAATTCGTAGAAGCGCCCGGGCCGCATCTGGTCCGTGCCCGCCGCCGCCATCGCGTCCGCTTTCGCCTGAAGGTAGCGCGCCGCCGCCCAGGGGCGGCCGTAGATCGACAGCACGGCGACGGTCATCGTGGCCGCCAGCGCAAACGGGATGATCGCGCGGTAGATGCCGGCCCGCGCAACCCCGCATGCCTGCAGCGCCTCGAGCTCGCGATTCTCGCTGAGGCGAGCCAGCGCCATCAGCACGGCGATGTAGATGACCGCCGGCAGCAACGACGGCAGCGCCATCAGGGTGCGCAGGCCGAGCAACTCGACCATCGCACCGAGCGGCAACGCCGCTTCGGTGAGATCGGCCAGCAACAGAGCTGTGCGGCGGACCAGGAAGACGCCGAGGATCAAGACGAAGACGCCCGAAGAGTAGGCGAGGATCTCGCGGGTCAGGTAGCGGGTGAGTAGGCGCATGCGTCGCGTTCGCGTCGTCCTCGCCGAGGAGCACGACCGCTGTACTGTAGAACGGTGCGCGCCGGTAGGAAAACGGAGCGGGCGACCAGGGGGCGGGGAGCGGGGCAGGAGGTGCGCAGGCGCGGTGCCTAGCAGCCCGTCGAGAACCGTGCCGTGCTTCGCGACGCGCCTACCGGCGCTCTTCAGTACGAGCGGTTTTCCCCATGCAAACTAGGCTTTTCCGTTCGCCCTGAGGAGGCGCGAAGCGCCGTCTCGAAGCCTGCCCCGAGTTGCGTCGAAGGGGGCGTTCCACTTTTTCACGGGATGCTAGAGCAGGTAGTGCCGCAGCGGCTGCAGATCGGCGTCGAGTGCGAAGATCCATGGCTGCGCGGTGCGCAGGCGTGGAAGCTGGTGCGGGCGGGCGCCCTCGAGGTGGAGAACGAGGGCGCGCAGGAGGTTGTTGTGGGCGACGATCAGGACCCGCTCTCGGGCACGCAGGGCGGGCGCGATCTCGCTCTCCCACAGCGGCAGGACACGCTGCAGCGTGTCCGCGAGGCTTTCGCCGCGGATCGTTCGGCTCCACTCGGGCTCATCGGCAAGCGGGACCGTGGGGTCGCGATGCAGATCCCCGCTGCCCGCGGCGACGAGCGGCGGGCGCGCGTCGAAGTCCCGCCGGCAGCGGAGAACCGGTCCGAGGCCGAAACGCCACACCGCCTGCCACGGCAGCAGCCCCTGCAGTGCGCCGTAGTGCCGTTCGTTGAGACGCCAGCTCGCCTGCAGCCGCGGGCTTTGTCCCAGCGCGGCGAGCACGAGGTCGCGGGTCTCGGTCGCGCGCACCAGCCGCGAGCTGAAGCACGTATCGATGACGACCCCCTGCGCGCGCAGTCGCTCCCCTGCGTGGCGCGCCTGGGTGCGGCCGCGCTCGGTGAGCGGCACGTCGGTCCATCCGGTCAACCGCTTCGAGCGGTTCCAGACACTTTCGCCGTGCCGCAGCAGGACGAGAACGGCGTGCGTCGGATCGCCTGCGCGACCGTCGCTGGGTTGGGATGGTGAGCTTGGCATGGCGTCGTCGCTTCGGCCCCGTCGCGCGAGGCCGAAGCTTCCTAGCATCCGCCCGTGCCGGGCGCTACGCCGCCAAACCTGCGCTACGCCGCACTCCGTGGTAGCTTGCAAGCGTGAAAACACGACGACGAATCCAAGGTGGAAGCGCAGGCCGAGCGCTTCGATTGGCAATGGTGGCGGTCGCCGTGGTTGCGTTGACCGCTACCGCCCGTGCCGTCGAACCCACGCCGGTAGCGAGTGTTGATCCCGGGGCTCGCATGCTCGAGGGCTCGAGCGCCGGCGAGTATTGGGACGTCAGTGCCACGTTCACCGGCGGCGCACGCTTCTTCGCGCGCTACTGGGTCACCAACGAGGGTCCGGGAACGCACACGGGTGTGGCGATGGGCTCGTTCGTCGGCGCCGATGGTAGCGTTGCCAACTTCCAGTACGCGCGCGATCGCGGCAGCTGGTTGCTCGGTGCAGGCGGCCGCTACGTGCAGATCGCCTCGGCTGTGCTCGATCTGCGTGAGCCTTCCGGGCGTATCGAGATCGATACCGACAAGTACGGGCTGAAGATCTATCTGCGTTTCAACATGGAGCGCGCGCCGCGGCCGCTGTGCGCGCGGCGCACGAGCGCTGGCGGCTTCGACGTCCTGCGTCTCGCCGAGGAAGTCGAGGGAATTCTCTGGGTAAAGGGGATGACACTGCCGCTGGCAGCCAAGGGAAGCATCGACATCACCCACGGCTGGAGCAGCAGGAGCGAAATCGACGAAGTCCATCGCCGCATCGATGCGAGCGGCCGCGACGGCGACCATTCCTTTTTCGCAGCGAGCGTCGCTGCGCCGGGAAACGAAGGCAGCCGATGCGTCGTCGTCGTGCGGGGCGGCGAGACGATCTACGAGTCGAACACGGTGAAAGCGGAGATCGATGCCGCGCCGCTCGGGGGTACCGAAGGAAATTACCCGGCCCCGGCGACGGTTCGCTTCCACGACGAGCAACTCGCGCTCGAGGTTACCCTGCAGCGGCAGCTTCTGCGGATCAATCCGCTCGACATCGTACCGCAGCCGTTTCGGACATTGCTCGGACTACGTTCGCGGCCGCGCCGATCGTGGTCGGAGAGTGCCTGGAAACTTCGCCTCGGTGCGGCGGCGGAGCGCGCGGAACTCGACCAGCGCGGCGCGGGAAGCGTAGCAGTGACCTACACCAACCCGTGGTAGGCGCGTTCAGCAGGAGCGGGTCGCGAGCGCGTCGCGTGCGGCCTCGCCGCCGGCGATCGAAAGCTGGGTGACCCGACCGCCCTCGACGCGGTAGACGCGGTCCGCCATATCGATGAGCGCGCTCTGGTGACAGATCGCGAGCAGGGTGACGGAGCCGCGTAGGCGCCGCAGTGTGGCGCAGATCCCGGCTTCGGTCGCCGGGTCGAGGGCGGTGGTGGCCTCGTCGAGGATCAGCAAGGCCGGCTTGCGCACGAGAGCGCGCGCTAGCGAGATCCGCTGGCGCTGGCCGCCCGACAGGCGCAAGCCGCGCTCGCCGACGATCGTATCGAGACCCTCGGGCAGCGCAGCGATGAACTCCGCGGCGCCGGCTGAAGCCAGCGCCGCGCGGACGTCTGCGTCGGAGACGTCGGTGTCGCCGAGGGAGACGTTGGTGCGCACGCTCTCGTGCAGCAGCAGGGTCTCCTGCGGCACGTAGCCGATGGCGCCGCGCCAACGTGCCGCGTCGATCTCGCGCAGCGGCACGCCGTCCACCCTGACCTCGCCCTGCTGCGGCACCGCCAGGCCAATGATCACGTCGGCGAGGGTCGTCTTGCCAGCGCCCGAGGTGCCGACGATGACGGTGAGTTCACCGGCCGGAATGGTCAGGTCGACGTCGTCGAGTACGCGCTGCTCGCCGTACGCGAAGCGCACCTTGTCGACCGAGATGGACTCAGCCAGTCGCGGTGGGCGCGTCCCCGGAAGGATCTCGCGCGCGCTCTCGGCCTCGGCGATGGTCGCGCGAATCGACCAGAACGCGCTCTCGCCGCCGACCATGTCCTGGTACTCCTTCTGGATCTTGCCCGTGCCGGAAATGATGCGCTCGGATAGGAGCGCGAGCATGATCACGTTCGGCAGCGGAATGTCGGCGAAGTTCACGGCGGCATACACGCCGAAGGCGAGGAAGATGAAGATCGTCGGGTCTTGCAGTGCCTTGAACGCCGTCTTGCTGAGAACGGTCCGCCGCAAGGCTTTGTTCAATCGCTGCGCGTCGCGGTCGAGCAGCGGGCCGACGAGCATCTCACGCCCCATCGCCTTGAGCGGCTTGACGGCTTGCAGGGTGTCGGTCAGGCGGGCGACGAGTTCCTTCATGAGGACGGTCTGCTTGCGGCCGGCGCGCTTCGCCATGCGCACCAGGCGGCTCAACGCGATTCCCATGATCAGGCCGGCACCGACCGCCAACAGTGCCGCCGGCCACGAGACGAGGAGCGCCACTCCGAAATAGACGAGACCCTGGACGGTGAGCGAGACGATCATCGTCGCGCGCAGATAGGAGTCGGCGGCGCGCTGCGCTTCGGAGGCGAACGAGTTGGCGAACGTACCGATGCGCTGGCCGACGTAGTAGTGCCACCGCGTTCGCAGCAGCGCGCGCAAGAGATCGAGGCGCAGATCCGTCGCCAGGTGGGCGACGCAGTAGCCCGCTTGCCGATTGGCGACCAGGGTGAGGATGGCTTTCAGCGACACGCCGATGACGATGATCGCCAGAAAGACGCCCATGGTCGGTTCGAAACCGGCGGCGCGGACGAGTTCGGTGACCCAGCGCTCGGCTGCGGTCGGGTCCTCCGTGGCGGAGCCCGACGCGGCGCGGCCGAGGAAGGGCAGCAGTCCGGAGACCCCGATTCCCTCGGCCAACCCACCGATGATCAGGCAGAACACGAGCAGGGTGGTGCGGCGCGGGTAGGCGCGGGCGAACGTGACGAGAAGGCGCATGCGAGCGTTCCCTTAGCAAGATTGCCACGGGTCCGGTAGGACGTGCGCTTGCGTCGGGCGCATGCTTGCGATTAAGCGGCGCGGATGCCGGATCGATCAAAGGCGGGTTCCCAGCGCTTCACGGCCGTCGTGCTCGCCGGAATCCGCCCCGGAGGCGACCCGCTCGCTGCGGCGTACGGCGTGCCGCGCAAGGCGCTGATCCCCGTCGGCGGTGTGGCGATGATCGCCCGCGTGCTCGCTGCACTGCGCGGCGCCGACTGCGTCGACCAAATCGCGATTTGCGGACTCGACCGCGCGACGCTCGCGTCCTGTCAGACTGCCGGAGAGCACCTGGTCACCGACGATCTGCTGTGGCTCGCCGCTGCTGCCAACCCGAGCGAAAGCGTCGTCGCCGCGCTCGACGAACTCGGTACCGCGCGCCCGCTGCTCGTGACGACCGGCGACCATCCGTTGCTGACCCCGGCGATCGTTGATTTCTTCTGCAAGGCTGCGCTCGCGGCGCGCGGTGATGTCGCCGCCGGGGTCGTCGATGCGGTGACGGTGCGGGCGGCCTATCCCGACGCGCAGCGGACGTTCTACCCGCTGCGGGACGCGGCCTACACCGGCTGCAATATGTTTGCATTCATCGGAGCGGAAGGGCGCCGGGCGGCGCAGGCTTGGCTCCAGGTGGAACGTCACCGCAAACGCCCGTGGCGGGTGGTAGCGCTGCTTGGCCCGCAGATGTTGGTGCGGTTCTTTTTGCGACGACTGACGCTCGATGATGCGCTGGCGTCACTGTCGCAGCGCCTCGGCGTCCGCGCCCGCGCCATTCGGATGCGGGCAGCAGAGGCCGGAATCGACGTCGATAAGCAGGCGGACGTCGACCTGGTCGAGTCGATTCTCGCGGCGCGCGAGCGATCGGGTTGAAGGTTTACTCGGAGATTGCCTGCGGCGTGGCGATGCTGCCGGGGAGGTGGGCGAGCACGTCCTCAGCAGCGGCGATGTCTTCCGGAACATCGACCTCCGCGGTCGCCAGGCCGTCGACGTACGCCACCCGGACGTAGCCGGATGCGGCGAGACGGTCGACGGCGGTAGGGTACCACCAGCGCTTGGCGGCGGGATCGGCGACCGCCTCCTCAATCGCCTCGCGGAACAGGCGCGGCCCGTTCGCGCGGAAGTACATCACCCCGATCGATTCGGCGTTCGCCGTTTTGAGGGGGAGTTGCTTGCCGATGTGCTGGAGGACCGAATCGACGCATTCGACCTTCATGTCGTCGCCGTCGTAGGCGGACTTGCGGCGCACCGCAACGGTCACCGGCGCGGTGCGCGAGCGCAGCAAGCGCTCGACCACCGCCGGCTCGAAGAAGGTGTCGCCGTTGATCAGAAGAAAGTCCCCGTCCATTTCCTCGCGCGCCGCCCAGCAGGAAATCAGATTGTCGGCCGACTCGAAGAACGGATTGAAAACCGTGCGGACGTGCATGCCGGCGGGGGCATGCGCCTCGACGTAGCTCGCGATGTGTTCTGCGCCGAAGCCGACGACGACCGTGGCGGAGTTGATTCCGGCGGCAGAGAGAGCGTCGAGTTGCCAGGCGAGAATCGGACGGCCACCGATCGCGACGAGCGCCTTGGGGATGAACTCCGTCAGCGGCAGCAAGCGGCTGCCACGACCAGCGCTGAGAATCAACGCTTTGACGTCGCCCGGCTGGCGCGGCCGGCGGATGGGGATACGTCCGCTCACGACCTTTTGCCTGTCGCCCGCACCAATACGCTCGTTTTGTGAATTCACGCTCACCTCGCCGATTTGAAGTCCGCCCCTCGAATGTGCGGGCATGCCCACCACAGTCCAATCCGCCCTCCCGGCGGCGCGGTGCGGCTTACGTAACACTATTGTAATCGCGCTTCCATACGTCGGAAAAATATTTCTGCGCTGGCGGACGCGCTGGCGCCCGCTCATATGAGGCGTACGAAAAGTCCATCTTGTGAATCCCGTTCATCCTGTCAACACAGAATGATCCCGCCTGTCAACACAGAATGAACCCGCCTACGCCGCCGTTTGGCTGTGGCCGGATACGCCGGTATCCTCTGGTGCCATGGTGATCAGGTTCGGGCAAACCCTCCGTGGGGTCATCTGCGCGCTGCTCGCCGCGCTGAATACGCTCAGCGTCGCAACCCCGCTGCTCGCGGTGGCGCTCGCTCGGTTGGTGCCGTTACCTGCGTGGCAGCGTGCGTGCGCGCGGGTACTGGTGCGACTCGGCGAGACGTGGGTGGCCGTCAACAGCATACTCCTCCGCGTGCTGGTGCGCGTGCGCTTCGATGTGCGCGCCTGCGACGACCTCGAGCGCAACGCCTCGTACCTGGTGGTCAGCAACCACCAGAGCTGGAGCGACATCCTCGTGCTGCAGCACGTCCTCCACCGGCGCGTGCCGTTTCTCCGCTTCTTCCTCAAACAGCAGCTCTTCTACGTCCCGGTCCTGGGACTCGCATGGTGGGCGCTCGATTTCCCTTTCATGCGCCGGCACTCGGCCGAGGTCCTCGCCAAGCACCCGGAACTCCGAACCCAGGATCTCGAAACCACGCGGCGCGCATGTGAGCGATTCCGCCACGCGCCGGTCGCGCTCATCAACTTCCTCGAGGGCACCCGCTTCACCGCCGCCAAGCACCGCGCTCAGGGGTCGCCGTACAGGTATCTGCTCAAGCCGAAGACCGGCGGCATCGCCTTCGCCATCGGCGCCATGGGCGACCAGGTGCGCTCGCTGCTCGACATCACCGTCGTCTATCCCGAAGGTGCCAGGCCCTTCTGGGACTTCCTGTGCGGGCGCGTACCGGCCGTTCGCGTCGACTTGCGCGAAGTGCCGATCCCCGTGGAACTGCTTGCGGCGCAGTACGCCGAGAGCGCGGAGGGACGTGCCGGCTTCCAGGCATGGGTGACGCAGCTGTGGGAGGCCAAGGACCGGCGCATCGGCGACCTGCTCGCCAGCAGGTGAAAATGCACCGGCGCTGTAACCGGGTTGCGAAACATAGTACGACGCTCCGAGAGGCTGGATTCGACGTGCGCTGGACAATGACGGAGCCCCATTTCAATGACTGATTTGCGCCACCGTAGAGTCGCGACGATCGGCCTCACTCTCGCGCTCTCGATCCTGACCGTCGCATGCGGTGATGGGCCGCCTTCGAGTCAGGTCGGCGGACCGGATTTTCCGACCGTGGTGCCGAGCGCCACCCCCGCAACTCCGGGCGCGCCGACCCCGCCGCCGACCGCAACCCCGCCCGTGATAGGTCCCAGCCTGCCGGGTTCGCTCAACACGGTGCGCGTCGTGTTCGTTGCGGACAGCGGCTTTGGTTGCTGTGTCGCCGTGGACCCGACGCTCGTGCCGTTGGTTCCCCCTGGCCAACAGCGGCTCCTGCTCCTCGATGGACTTCCTCCGGGCGCCGGAGTGCTGGGCGTCGCCGGATTCTCGGGCGACTTCGCTCCCACGGTCGATGGCATCTCGATGCAGTGCGAGGTGATCCCCGCCGGCGCCGCCCGCGGCCCCTGCGATCCGACCCGCGTCGCAGCACCATCGTTTCGCAACGAGCCGGAACGAGTGGTGATTCCGAACAGCGGCCGGATCGACAGTGGGACCGCTTTGTTGTCGGTGCCGTTCGTCGCCGAACTCGCCCCCGAGGCTGGCGCCACGGTGCCGAAGCCGGCGCAGCTTTCGTTCGCCGTCGTCGACGCGAATGCGGAAGTGATTCCGGCGTCGATCGCAGTCGCCGTGACGACGAGCGACGGTACGGTCTTGGACGTCAGCGGCGGCTTGACCGTGACGCCGTGCAGCGACAGGTCCCCCGCGGGGCAACCGTGCTCGGCGGGCGAAGCGCTCGACGTCGAAGGATTCCTGGTGACCACCCCGCCATTGGCGCAGGACGGAACCGTGTTGGTGCGCATCCGCGCCCGCAACAGTGACGGGCGCGAACTGGATTTCGTCTTCGACCTGACGATCCTGTTGCCGACGGCCACCCCGACGCCGACGATCACGGCCACCAGTACGCCGACGCCGAGTTCGACCGCGACGGCGACAACGACGGCCACGCCGACGGCTACGCCGACGCCGACACCGACGTCGACGCCTACGTCGACGAGCACGCAAACGGCCACCGCGACTCCGACCGTGACGGCGACGGACACGCCGACGCATACGCCGACGTGGACGCCGACCGCGACCGCCACGCAAACGGCCACCGCGACTCCGACCGTGACGGCGACGGGCACGCCGACGAGTACGCCAACGCGGACGCCCACCGCGACCGCCACGCGAACGGCCACGCCGACGCGCGCTGCGGGGCTGCGGCTGGTCGCCTACGCGGCGACGCTCCAGGGTCGGATCGCGGTGATCGACGCCGAGCGCGACGAGATCGAGACGCGGATCGAGGTGGGTGGTCAGCCGTTGCGGATCGCACTCGACCACGCGGGGGGGCGCATCTTCGTTACCAGTCGTCTGACCGATACCCTGACCGTGCACTCTGCTGAAACCGATGAGCGACTCGCCTCGATTGCGGTCGCGTCCGGTCCGAGCGGTATCGCGATTGCGCCGGACGATCGCCGCGCTTTCGTCGCCAATGAGAACTCGGCGAACGTCGCGGTCGTCGATCTGGAGACGAACAGCGTGGTCGCAACGGTTTCCGCAGGCACGACTCCGAGCGAGGTGGCCGTGTTGCCGAGCGGCAGCCACGTATTCGTCACGAATCGCGGCTCGGGCGATGTAACGGTAATCGATACGGCGAGTCTCTACGTGGTGAAGACGATTGCGGTGGGGATGCAGCCCTCGGGCATCGTTGCGGCAGAGGACGGTTCGGCGCTCTTCGTCGCGCTCGTCGGCGATGATGCGGTAGCCGAGATCGACCCGGAGTCGTTCGAGGTCCGGCGGCGCATCGCAGTCGGCGACGAACCTCGTGATCTGATCGTGTCGGCCGACGGCGAGTTGCTCTACGTCACCAATAGCTTCTCCGAGTCGGTGTCGGTGGTGCGGCTTGCGAGCGGCGTGGTCGAGGCGGAGATCGATATCGGCTTTCAGCCGCGTCGCATCGAGCGCAC
>Ga0163144_10015601_pt1 | contig 15656 bp, 10 predicted proteins | sample OliLak19BULKMAT1_FD_123175 | JGI IMG/M metagenome (GOLD analysis project Ga0163144, IMG submission 123175) | Freshwater microbial mat bacterial communities from Lake Vanda, McMurdo Dry Valleys, Antarctica - Oligotrophic Lake LV.19.BULKMAT1 | ecosystem: Environmental > Aquatic > Freshwater >...
CAACCACTCCCACACCTGAGCGGGAAGATTGTCGATGTAATGGGATCGACCGCCGCTCACCATCCCGGTCTTCAGTTTGTGACGCGGGAGGCGGATTCCCCGGTCCTCAAAATTGATGTCGCGACGCTCGATCCGGCAACCGCTGGAGAAGCGCAAGCCGACGAACGCCTCAAGGGCAAGGCGACCGATGACCGGAAGGAAGATCTTTTCGCCCCCGCGTTGGTACGTCAGTGCAGTTTCGAAGAGCCGAGCGCACTCCTCCGGCGTGATGATGCCGATCTTGCCGACGCCATCCCCGCGCCGCTTCACCTCGCGCGTCGGGTTGTCAGTGATCAGCCGTTTGTCGATGAAGTAGCCGTAAAGGGCGGAGACGTGCTTCACGTAGTTGTCGAAGGTGACATCCGTCGCGACCTGCGGGAAGTCCTCGATCCAAGCCTCGATCTCTTCGGCCGGGACTGCGCTCAGCTGGAAGTCACCGAACTGTTCTTTGAAGAGCGTCAACTTGTGGTCCTTTTGCCGGTACGTGTCAGCACCCAGCTTCGGAGTCGGCTGGCCGGTCGCGTCCGTTTGGTCCCGCAGTGTCCGCATCCTTGCGAGGTATTGATCCACCGCCTCGTCAACGCTGAGGGCGGTCACGACGCGCTTGGTCGCGATCTGATGCTCGCGCCAGCCCGCCACGACATCCTGCCACGGCGTGCCGTTGCTGGCCGCTTGGAACGCTCGCCATTGATCGAGCTCATCCCGGCTCGCAGTCTGAACGACCATGCCGGACTTCCGCGCCCGGAGCTGGTCATGGTAGCGGGCATCCCGGCTTTCCTTGGACGGGAAGAACAGGGTCTTGGCCTTGGAAACCATCTTCGTGCCGTCGAACAGGCGCTCGCGCCATTGGACTCCGAAGGGATTCGGACGGCCGGGCCGATCGATCTTGCGAACCCCCCAGCCCTTTTTTGCCGGACCTTGGTTTCCATCCGGTTCGCCTTTTGGTTTCTTTTAGGTTCGCGTCATAACGTTGTCGAACGTTGTGAGGAGTTGCGCCGCGTTGCAAGTTCTCATAGGAGAATGACCTTTTACCTCGGTAGCCGAGATCAGATGGTGGACCTTACTGGACTCGAACCAGTGACCTTTTCCATGTCAAGGAAACGCTCTAACCAACTGAGCTAAAGGTCCGAAAATCTGAAGTCGGCGAGTAACGCCACCGTGAACGTTCAGCGCAAGGAAAAATCTGCAACTTCACGCACCAAAAAATGCCTTCGCCGTTTCCCGGTCCGCTTCAATCTGCGCCCGAAGTTCCTCCACCCCCGCGAACTTCTTCTCGGGCCGCAAGAAACGTATCCACTCCACCCGCACCGCATCCCCTTCGCCAAAGGGACACGCCCCAAGCACATGCACTTCCAGTCGGGGCACCACGGTTTCTTCAACGGTCGGCCGCAACCCATAATTCGCCACCGCCGCCAGCGGTTCCGCTGTTTTCGCTCCCGTCACCCGCACCGCATACACCCCGAAGCACGGCCTCAGGTCCGGCGCCCATGGCAGGTTCAAGGTCGGGAAACCGAGCGTACGCCCGAGACGTTTTCCGCCCGTCACGATGCCTTCGGAAAAATAATTATAGCCCAGCAACGCATTCGCGTTTTTCACCTCGCCCGCTGCCAGCTGCGCCCGAATCCGGGTGCTGCTGATCGGCTGCCCATTCAAACTCACCCGCGGCGCACTGAATACCCGCACTCCATGCTTCCGCCCCGCCGCCACGAGGACCGCAACGTCGCCCCGGCGGCCCTGCCCGAAACGGAAATTTTCTCCCACATAGATCGCCGCCAATCGTGGCAAGGCGCGAAGGAGCCACGGCAGAAAATCCTCCGCCGGGATCGACGCGAGTTCAGCGTTGAAAGTCTGCGCAATCACGAAGTCGACCCCGAGTTGCTCCAGGATCCGTCCTTTGACCCCGGCATCCTGAATCATCTTCGTCGGATTGTCCGGACGAAAGAGCACACTCGGATGCGGGGAAAACGTGAGTACACCACTCAACGCCCCGTTCGCTCGTGCCGACTGCACCGCCGCTTCAATCACCGCCCGATGCCCGAGGTGCACGCCATCGAACATCCCGATGGCAAGGTGCAGCGGCTGTGACGGCAGCCGGACGTCCTGGAGTCCGGCAATCTGCGCGGGGAAATTCATCGGTTCACCACACCGGCTCGACGCCTTCGCTCAGAGCGCGATGCTCGGCACCGCATCGCGCGGCGCGATCAAACGCTTTTCGATTTCAGGCAGTGTCATTGCCTGGATCTGATCCAGCGTCAGTGCCTGCGCCACGTTAAATTTGTCTGTCGCCGTGCGGCGGAGTGCCGCCAGATGTGCGCCACAGCCGAGTCGCTGTCCCAGATCGTGAGCCAGCGTGCGCACATACGTGCCCTTCGTGCAGCGCAGCCGAAAATCAAATTGCGGCAACGCGAAGCGAGTCATCTCCCAACTCATCACGCGAATGAAGCGCGGCTCTCGAGCGATTTCCTCACCCTTCCGGGCGCTCTTGTAGAGCGGAACGCCGTCGATCTTGATCGCCGAATACATCGGCGGCAGTTGGTATTGATCGCCCAGGAAACCTTGAATCGCGGTGCGAATCTCCGCCTCCGTGAAGGGCGGCACCGGACGCGTCTCCATCATTTCACCTTCGGCATCCTGCGTGTCGGTGACTTTTCCAAGCTCCACCGTGCCCTCATACTCCTTGTCGAGGCTCGTGAGGTATTGCGAAACGCGCGTGGCCTTCCCGACCAGAACGATCAGCAACCCTGTGGCCATCGGATCAAGCGTGCCGGCATGGCCGACCCGTTTCATTTTCAGTTTCCCGCGCAAGCGAGCCACGACATCGTGCGACGTGTGATCGCGCGGTTTATCCACCAGGAGGATTCCCTCCATTTCTTTGGGCTGAAGCAGCATGTCTTAACGGTTCTGCGCGGCGTCAGCGATCGCGATTCGTTTCGCGAAAGCCGCCACCAGGCGCGGATGGAAATTCTCTGTATCGGATTTTAGATTCAAGCCCGCGGCGCACGCGTGGCCGCCCCCGTTGAACTGCGCCGCCACCAGATCCACCCGGAACGAGGGATCCTTGCCCCGGAGGCTTGCCTTCAGGGTGCCGTCGGGACGGTGCTCGATCAGCGCACCGACGTCCACGCCCTCAATACTGCGCGCATAATCCACCAAACCCTCCGTATCCTCCGTGGTCGATCCCGTCGCTTCGAAAATACCCGGAGGCAACGTTCCGATGCATACGCGCCCGCCACATTCCAATTTCAACGACGCGAGGAAATGCTGCAGCAAACGCAGCTTCCCCTCGGTTTCCCGCTCGTACAATTGATAGCCCGCTTCACTCGGATCAGCGCCACGCGCCACCAGTTCACCGGCCAGAACAAAGCAACGACGCGACGTGGAATGAAAGCGAAACTGCCCCGTGTCGGTCAAAATCCCGGTGTAAAGCGCCTTCGCCGTTTGCGCATCAACTGGCAAATGATTGTCGAACACGACTCCCGCCAAAATCTCACATGTCGCCGCGGACGCACTGTCGATGAGGTTCACCTCGGCGAAACCGACGTTCGATAGGTGGTGATCGATGACTGCCTCAACTACGGGGTAGTGCGCCTTCAGGCGGTCACCGGGACGGGCGTGATCCGCACAATCGACGAAAATCGCTGCGCGGTCCTCAATCGTAGTCAGCACCTCCTCGGTCCGAAAAAACCGCATTCCTTCCGTCAAAAAAAGGAGCCGTCGCGGAACTGGATCCGCGTTGACGCAAATCACGTCATGACCGCGCGCGGTTAACACCCGGGCGAGCGCCACCTGCGAACCGATGCAATCGCCATCCGGGCGGGCGTGCCCCACGACTGCGATTTTGCGGCCAGCTAAGCGATCAAGCAACCGGGCAAACGCGTCGGAAACCGCTGGATAAAACGGTTCCACGGCATCACTCGTCGCCGGCATCTTTTTCCGGGGGCAGTGGATCCATCTGGTCGAGCATCATCAGGATCCGCGAACCGCGCACGGCCGCCGTATCGAACTGATATTTCAGTTTCGGCAGATACTTCAGCACGATTCGTTTGCTCAGTTCTTCACGAATCTCGGCCGACTTGGAACGTAGCCAGCGCAGTTTTTGTTCAGCGACCTCGTCGGTGCCGACCACGGAAACAAACACCCGGGCGTCGCGTAAATCAGGCGAAACCCGCACCTCCGAGATCGTGAGAATGACGGCTTCGGTCTGGAAGCGCTTACGCAGGATGTCGCTGATCTCGCGCTGCAGGAGCTCGTTGACGCGGATGGTACGGTTGCTCACGGGATGAACGGGTTAACGGTTGCGGACGGGCGATTCGAAGAGAGTTCACTTCGAATTCCCCAATCCGCAATTCGAAGCGGTCAGAGGGCCGCGCGGACCTTCTGAATCTCAAAGCATTCGATGATATCGCCGGCTTGGTAGCCATTGAACTCATCGAGTTTAATCCCGCACTCCAGGCCGGCGCGCACTTCGTTCGCGTCGTCCTTGAAACGTTTGAGGGTACTGATCTTGCCCTCGTACACGATCTCGCGACCACGACGCAGACGAGCGGCGGCGTTGCGGTTGATCTTGCCTTCGGTAACCAGACAGCCGGCGACAAAACCCTTCGCGAGCGGGAAAACCTGACGGACCTCGGCGGCCCCGGTCTTATTTTCTTTGATATCGGGATCCAGCAGGTCGGCCATCATCTCCCGAACCTTGTCCGACATCTCGTAGATGATGTTATACGACTCGATTCGCACCCCGTGATGTTTCGCGAGCGGCAGCACTCCGGTTTCCAGCTTCGTGTGGAATCCGATCACCATTGCACCCGTGGACGCCGCCATGGCGACGTCGTTCTTGGTGACCAAACCGACCTCGATCGAAACGATTTCGAGCGAGACCTTGGCGCTCTTGATGCCTTCGAGAATGTTGCGCACGGCTTCGGACGAACCGAAGACGTCGGTCTTGATGATGACCTTGAGAACCTTGGCTTGAGTGGCAGCGATGTTGGCGAAGAGACGCTCGACGGAAACTTCCTTCGGCACCGCTGCCGCAGTCGTGACAGCCTTCTTGAGACGAAACTCTTCCTCTTCGGCCAGCTTCTCGGCTTCGCGGGCATTCTTGACGACCTTGAAGGTCGCGCCGCTATCCGGCGTGCCGTTCCAACCGATCACGCGGACAGGCATGGCCGGCGGGGCCTCCTTGATATTCTTGCCTTGGTCGTCAAACATCGCGCGGACCTTGGCGTGGTTGGGTCCGCTCACGATTGAGTCGCCCACCCGCAGCGTTCCCCGCTGTACGATAACGGTGGCGAGGGGCCCACGGCCGAAATCGATCTCCGACTCAATGATCACGCCGCTCGCCTCGGCTTTCGGGTTGGCCTTCAACTCGAGCACATCGGTTTGCAGCAAAATCATGTCCAGGAGCTCGTTGATACCCTGGCTCTTGATCGCTGCGACCGGAACCGTAATCGTGTCACCACCCCAGTCTTCCGGGGCGATCCCGCGCTGCTGCATCTGGTTCTTAACCTGGTCCAGATTCGCTCCCTTCACGTCCATCTTGTTGACGGCCACGATGAGCGCGAAACGCTCGGGGTGCAGTTCCTTTTCGGCGAGCGCGATCTTCAGCGCCTCGTCGGTCTGCGGCATGAAGCCGTCATCCGCGGCGACGACCAGAATGGCGACGTCGGTGACACTGGCGCCGCGGGCGCGCATCTTGGTGAAGGCGGCGTGACCGGGTGTATCCAGAAAGGTGATCTTCCGGTCGTTGAACTCGATTTGATAGGCGCCGATGTGCTGGGTGATGCCGCCCGCTTCGCCGGCGACCACGTTGGCTTTGCGGATGGCGTCGAGCAGGGAGGTCTTGCCGTGGTCAACGTGACCCAAAATACAAACGACGGGCGGCCGCGTCACGAGGAACTTGGACTCGTCCTCGTCCGGCTTCTTGACCTTCTTCTCCTTGGCGGCCTGCTGCGCGGCGGCGTCAGCACGATGCTTGATGTCGAGGACGAAACCGTACTTTTCGGCGACCTTCTGCGCAACACTCTCATCGATCGTCGAGTTCATCGCGGCGAACCCAACCAACTGGTTGAGCTCGGAGATGAGTTTGAAAGGCTTGAGGCCCAAGGCCGACGCGAAGTCACGGACGACGATCGGCGGCTTCAGGTGGAGCGTCTTGACTTCACCCGGCACGGAAGGCGTGACCGGCCCATTGGCGGGTGCAGTGGCACTGCCGGCCGGTACGACCGGGCTGCCCGGCAGTGGTGGCGGCTTTGGCGCCATCACTGCAGACGGAACATTCACACGGGGCGGCAGGGCAAGCGGAGCCTTAGACATCGGAGCAGGAGCTGACGCGGGTGCAGTCGATGCAGGCGCGGGCGAAACGGGACGGGGTGCCGGCGCGGAAGACGCGCGCAACGGAGCGGGCGCTGCCGATGCTGCCGGCAACACGCCGGGAGACCGCACCGCTGGAGGAACGTGCACCGTGGGTGCCGATACGGGCCGGGGGGGCGTAGGCGCCGGGGAAATGCGCGCCACGGGCGGCGGCGCAGACACATAACGCGGGGCCGCCGGAGGCGGAGGAAACATCGGCCGGGGTGGCGCAGGTGGAACGGGCGGAGCAGAAACGACTGAAGCGGCGGCGGGAGCGGCGGGCTTGAGCGCGGCGGCTTTGGTGGCCGCTGCGGCCTCCCGCTCGCGATCGATATCCAGCTTCGATTTCACAAAGACCCCCGATGGGATCATCACCTTGGGCGGTCCACTCGACCCAGCCTCAGGTGCGGTCTCGGCTTTCGACGCCGCTGCTTCCTCAGCAGTCGCCTGCGCCGTTGGAGCGGAGGGCGCCTCGGCGGCCTGCCTGGCAGCAAACTCCTCGCGCAGCGCCGCAGCACTGATGTTATCCACCGTACTGGACACCGACCTCACATCCGGAGTGATGATCTTGCGCTCTTTAAGAAGCGCGATCAGCTCCTTGTTATCCAAGCCGAGTTCTTCGGCGAGTTTGTGGATGCGAATGCTCATGCAGCGGTAAACCTAGTAGATGCGGACAGATTGAAAATTACTTGGTATGCGCGGAAACCCGGCCGATGATATCGGCGGCTTCCTCGGCGGTAAAACCAGCGCCTTCAAGATCGTCGGCTTCGACGCCCTCGAACAGCTCCAAGGACACAAAACCGGCCTTAACCAGACGGAGCGCTTGGGCCTCGGGAACTCCCAAAGTCGTCACGAGCTTGCGCTTCGCGTCACCTTCAGGATCCGCACCAACCGCCTTGAACTCCTCAATGTCAAGGCGCCAGCCGATCAAGCGCGATGTGAGACGGGCGTTTTGGCCCTTACGACCGATCGCCACCGCCAAATCATCCGTCGCAACCTTCAAGAGGATGCGATGGGTCTTCTCATCAAGCACGATCTCGCGCGGCACCGCCGGCTTCAGCGCTTCAATGATCATTTCGCGGGGATCCGCGTAATACTTAATAATGTCGATCTTCTCGCCTGCCAGTTCGCGAACGATCGTCTTCACGCGCGCTCCCCGGGCACCGACACACGCACCGACCGGATCGACTTTGGGATCACGACTGGTGACCGCGATCTTCGTGCGATATCCTGGCTCCCGCGCAAAGGCTTCGATCTTAACCGTCCCGTCCGCAACCTCCGTGACCTCCAATTCGAAGAGACGACGCACGAACTTCGGGCTCGCCCGACTCAGAATGATCTCCGGACCACGCGGGGTGCTCTCAATCTCCATCAGCAGGCAGCGAATGCGCTCGCCGGGTTGATACTCTTCCCCAGGCACCTGCTCTTTGCCAGGCATGATCGCCTCGGCCTTGCCGAGATCGACAAAGAGATCATTGCGTTCCCGACGCCGGACCGTCCCGGTCACGATATTGCCGACCTGATCCTTGAAGTCGTCGTAAATGCGATCCTTCTCAAACTGCCGCAGGCGCTGCATCACGGCCTGCCGGGCGGTCTGGGCCGCAATCCGACCCAAGCTCGATGGATCGACTTCACGCTCGATCATCTCACCAACCATCGCTCCCGGCTTGATTGCCTGAGCTTTTGCGACATGTAGTTCCGTCTTCGGATTACTCACCGAATCGACCACCTTCATCACCGCCCACGCATGGAGCTGTCCGTTCTTCGGATTGATATCGATCCTCAACTCCTGGCCGGAATTAACGCCTTTCTGAGCGGCGGTCTTCAGGGCATTCGAAATCGTGGCGATCATGTCGGCACGCGGAATGCCCTTCTCCTTCTCCATGTATTCCAGGACGGATAGAATTTCGCTGCTCATAGGTTGGCTTGATAGGGAAAAAAAAAGCGGGCCGCAGGGCCCACTTTTTGAAAAGTGAGTTGAATTGAGAGGGTGAACGTATCCGCCCGTGTAAAATTTTGTCAAGCCCCCCGGCCCGACGGAACAAATGCGTTCTGCCCCGCTGGCCTCCTATCTCCTTTTATGTCCGGGCTTCGCGCGCAAGCAGCCAGCCCATCAGGCCTTGGGCAGCACCGTGGCAAGCAGGTCGTAAGTGCCCATCAAAAACCCCCAATCGTCGCAACCCCGTTACCAACACCGGCGGAAGGTCACCTGCGAACCAGTGATGCCACAGTTTGATCTGACTTTGATCGCCCATCACCGTGGCCAATAGGGGCAGCAGTCCGTCGCACACCAGATTATCCAGCCGTGTCCCCATCAAAGCACCTCCGCAAATCGTCTGCGCCACTTCGGAGCGGAGCGCACCCAGTCCCAGCACGCGACGTTGTTCGCGCGTGGTCGTAGCATTCGATGGCGAGGCCGCGGCCAGCGACAATTTCAACCCCAGTACTTTCACTCCCGCCGGCCACTCCGGCCGCACCCGCATCCATTCCGCATATTGGTGCAAGCGGCGCCGGGGATGATTGGCCGGGCGGACACCTTGCAGGCTCCAGTGGTCGCCTTCGCATAAATAGATCGCTTGGGGGTCGATCGCCGAATGGGACCACTCCGCCAACGGCCAACGGCCAGCCACCCGCAACATGGGCGCTCGGTTGTAACGGTAACCCAACACATCCAACGCCGCGTGATGGCAAGCGGACTCCCAACCCAACCGCTGCACCCGCAGCCGCGCAAAATGAACTTTCTGCGCCCACCGCTGGGCCGCATGCGTCTGCAGGAGCGCATCAAGCTCGTCAGCCGGGAGCCTGCCCAGTTCCTCGGGAATTCTCGCTACGGCCCGATTCGCGAGTTTCTCCACCGCTTCATCCGCCGCAAACTCTTCGAGATCGTGATGCAACAACGGGAGCAACGCCAGGATCGGCAACTCCCTTCCCTGCGCCCCACGCGTGACCCGTCCCGGCCCCGGCGGAAACAAGATCACATGCAAGATCACACCATCATAGGCGGAATCAGCCGCATGCCGATGCGCGTCCCAATCTCCCACCCGCAAGTGCACCTCGACATCACCATGCAGTTCCACCCCACCGTCGAACCGCAACCGCGCGCCTTTGAAATCAGGACCGCCCAGGAAATTCCATTTTCCCGGATGGATAATGGTCAGTCCCCGCCCATCCGCCGTCACTGCTGCACTCCGGTCGAAATCACCCCGCAACCAGATTTTCTGCAGGAGCTTTTCCGGGAACGTATACGCACCATAGAGCCCCTGAATTTCGGTGACGGAGTGCGCAGATAGGTCCATATACAGAGTGAAGAACAGATACCGTGGAAAGGCGCCGCTGCACTCACAATGCCGCGCTTCCCCTGAATATAGGGGTAGTCCAATTCAGAAAGGTAACACCGGCCTTCCTGCCTGTGTTCAGACGAAACACTCCAGAACAGACAGGAATGTCTGTTTCACCCCGCGCCGACCCGCCGCGAGCAGGGCTTCCGGCACTCCACTCGTTTCGTTCTGCGTCAGGAAAATGCTCCCGGGATCCGTGTCCGCAATGGCCGCACTGACGTGCGCCGGCGTGATCGCCCGATTCGCGCCGGCAAAAAGCACAATGGCATTTTCCCCCGACTCCGCGACTTGGATGATCGCATGCCCAGTCGCAACCGCTGTCGTTCGAACCGCGTCGATGTTCACTCCGTCACCCGCCAGCAGCTCACGCAGCCAGACACCGTCGGTCCCGATGCCTCCCACATGGGAAACCACTGCTCCCGCCCGCACGACCGCGAGCGACTGATTCAGACCCTTGCCGCCCGCACCCCGAATGAAGTCCGTCGAGGCCAGCGTCTCCCCGGGCCGCACCAAATGCGGCACCCGATAGGTGTAATCAACGTTCAGGGAGCCAAGGCAGAGAACAGGTTTCATGCCGACAAAGTGAAACAGACATTCCTGTCTGAATCTAAAGTGTAGTTACAAGCTTCCACTCCCTTTTCATTCCTGCCTCTCCCCCGATCTCGATTCATCAAACAGCCGCCACGACCACCGGTATCATTTCGATCCGACCGCCTGGGCCCGCGGCGTGAACCGCGCCACCACCCGCGTGCCCGCCAGCAACTCGAGCTCGCCGCCGTTCGCCAGGCGCCAGCTCGTCGTCGCTTCCAGCACCCAGAGATAACGCGTCTCCAATGCATTTCGCTCCGGCGGCCCCGCCATCTTCGTCGCCAGCAACGGGCCAAAGGTCAGCGCGGCGCCCTCGATTGTATAGCGCCCGCCATACCGGTTCACCCCACTCATGCCACTGACGCGCGCTTCCTTCGGATCAAAGCGCAAGCTCGGCCGCCCGCGCTCCTCGGCGACCTCCACGGGCCGGCCTTCCAGCCCCACCAACACCCACTCCCGCTGAATGAGCCGGGCCGGCGCCAGCGCACTCCCGCCCGAAGCGATCTCCTGCGCCACGGCAGGCACCGCGTTGGCACACGCCGCCCCGCTAACGCCCCACGCAACCAGACCGGCTAGTCCAATCAAAGCGGATACGTTCACTTTCATCGGGTGATTTTGCTTCGTGCCGGCGGGCCCGCCACCCGGGCCGATCGCGTTGGAATCAGGCAAGGATGTCATTGACCACGTGTCCGTGCACGTCGGTCAGACGGAAGTCGCGGCCCTGGAAACGGAAGGTCAACGCCGTATGATCAAACCCGAGCAGCTGCAGGATCGTCGCCTGCAGATCATGCACGTGTACTTTGTTTTCAACGACGCTGAAGCCCAGTTCATCGGTCTGGCCGTAACTGATCCCGTGCTTCACGCCGCCGCCCGCCAGCACGAGCGAAAATGCGTCCGGGTAATGATCGCGGCCCAAAACTTCGCCGCCCGAGGTGCGGCCTTCGCGGAAGGGCGTGCGCCCAAACTCGCCACCCCAGACCACCAGCGTGTCCTCCAACAGGCCCCGCTGTTTCAAATCCCGAATGAGCGCGGTCACCGGTTTATCCGTGCGCGCCATTTTCTCCGTCAGGCCGTTGCGAATATCCTCCTTGGGACTCGTCCCGTGAAAGTCCCAGCCCCAGTCAAACAGCTGCACGAAACGCACCCCTTGCTCGAGCAGCCGCCGGCCCAATACGCAATTGTTCGCGAAACTCGCCTCACCTGGTTTGGCGCCATACGCCTCCAGCACCGACGCCGGCTCCCGCGAGATATCCATGACCTCGGGCACGCTCGCCTGCATCCGAAAAGCGAGCTCGTACTGCGCAATGCGCGTCGCCGTCTCGGGATGCCCCAGCTCCACCGCCTGAATTTCATTCAGCGACCGCAAGGCATCGAGTGTCTGGCGGCGCATCGCCCGCGACATGCCCGGAGGATCGCCGACGTAGAGCACGGGGTCGCCTTTCGACCGACACTGCACGCCCTGAAAAACCGACGGCAAAAAGCCGGTGCCCCACGCGCTGCTCCCCGCACTGGGTTGCACGCCACTGCTGATCAGCACGACAAAACCGGGCAGGTTCTCATTCTCGGATCCAAGACCATACGTCACCCAGGAACCCAGCGAAGGCCGGCCCTGACGCGGCGAACCCGTGAACAGCAACAGCTCCGCGGGAGCGTGATTGAACTGATCACTGTTCATCGATTTGATGACGCAGAGCTCGTCCGCGATCGATTGAAAGTGCGGCGCCGCATCCGAAATCCAAATACCATTCCGGCCGTGCTGCGAGAACGTCCGCGGCGTGCCCATCAATTTCGGCGTACCGGTGGTAAACGCGAACTTCTTTCCCTTGATGAAGTCATCGGGCGCGAGCTGTCCGTCGCGTTTCACCAGCTCCGGTTTGTAATCGAAAAGATCAAGATGCGGCGGCCCGCCCGACATGTGCAGGTAGATCACCCGTTTCACTTTCGCCGGGAGCGGTGGCGGACGCACCGCCAACGGATTCAGCGCCGCATTTCCGCCGCCCAGAGTCGCACCCGCGCCGCGCAAGGGCGATCCCAACAGCGACTCCATCGCGATCGCTCCCAGGCTGAACTGCCCGACGTTCCGCAGAAACTGCCGCCGGGTCTGGTGATGGAGTTTTTCCAGGTGAAGATTCATGACAGAAGGAACGCCGAGTTGATCGTGAAAAAGCGGGGCTTCATCGTCTCATCAACACTTCATCGAGATTCAACAACACATTAGCCACCGCGGTCCAGGCCGCCAACTCCGGCACATCCGCGGGTTTGACGCCGGGGCTGTCGCTGAGAATTTCCGGCGACGCGATCAACGCCGCCGCCTGTTCCGGCTCGCTCCGGTAAGCGGTCAGCGCCGTCTCAAAGAGTTGCACCAGGTGTTTCGTCTCGGCCGCGCTCGGCATCCGTGCCAGCACGCGCCGCACCGCGTCCCGCACGCGATCCTCCGGTGAGCCGACGTTACCCACGATCAGGCGCGCGAGAGCCTGCGCGGCCTCGACATAAACCGGGTCGTTCAACGTCACCAGCGCCTGCAACGGCGTGTTGCTGCGATTACGCGTCAACGTACAAACCTCCCGGCTCGGCGCGTCAAACGTCACCATCGATGGATACGGACTGCTCCGTCGCCACTCTGTATAAAGTCCCCGTCGCAACCGGTCTTCCCCTATACTCGCGGTCCAGTCCAGCGCGGACCCAAAGGCCGCGTTCAAACCAAATGCCGGTTGATACGGCCGCCCGGAGGGACCGTGCATTTTCGAGCTCAGCAGTCCGCTCACCGCCAGCGCCTGGTCGCGGACCATCTCCGCCGTCATCCGGAAACGGGGCCCGCGCGACACCCACCGGTTGTCCGGATCGAGTTCAAACGCTTCCGCCGTCACTCGCGCACTTTGCCGATACGCGGCCGAAGTAACCAACAGCTTCAAAAAGCGTTTCACGTCCCAGTTCATGCCGACGAACTCGAGCGCGAGCCAGTCAAGTAACTCGGGATGCGAAGGCGGTGCACCTTGGGAGCCGAACTCTTCCGTGGTTCGCACGAGCCCCAGCCCAAAGATCGCTTCCCAAAACCGATTCGCCTGCACCCGGGCGGTGAGCGGATTACTCGCATCCACCAACCACTGCGCAAACGTGAGCCGGTTCACCGGCGTTCCGTTTGGCATCGAGGGAAACACCGCCGGAACTCCCGCCGGAACTTCATCGCCCAGCGCCTGCCAGTTACCGCGCAACTGCACGTGCGTCTTTCGATGCTGCGCGAGGGGAATCTCCCGCATGATTGGCGACGTGTTGATCGGCATCGTATCGATCGTCCCCTGCAGCGTCGCGACGCGTGCCTGCTCCGTCTTCCACTCTGGCGCCACGTGGCGCACATAATGATCGAGCACCAACGCGCGTTCGGCGCTTGAGCGATCTCCGGCCGCCGTCTGCAGCGCCGCCAGCATGGGTGCGGGCAACGCGAGATGCTCATCCGCGCGCGGATCCGTCGTCGTACCTACCCGAAAATAATTCAGCGTCGCCTGCTCGTGCTCCGATTGCTGCTCGATCGTCACGATCAGCCGCTCACCCGGCGCGAGCACAATGGGCTTTTCCGGTTCAATCGACAGCGTCTGCATCTCCCGCGCCGCACCCGCCACACCCCAACCGCGCTTGGTCGCCGTGCGTTTGCGAAGATTAGGCAACTTCGGATCCTGGTCGCCCACCACCAACGTTTCGTCGAACTCCGGCTGCGCGAAACTCGCGACCACCCGGCCCAATTTCATCTCGCGCGGATCCCCCAGGTTGAACTCCCGACTCGGCCGCGGTGGCTCGCGCCCAACCTGCTCCCACACCGGCTGCCGCTGCTCGTCCAACACCACGACGCGCAATCCACCCAGCGTCGGCTCCAAGCCGGTCCGCCCCCAAAGCACCACCCGCTCCAGCGCCTGCGTCGTCTGCAGATCGATTTCCCACCAAGGGTTGTCACCGGCTACCGTCACGCTCACCGACTGGCTGGCGACGTCGCCTTCCGTGCGGCCATCGGTTGCCCGCGAAGCCGCAGCCATATCCTCGGTGGAACTCTGGGTCGCTTGGCCGCGTCCCGCAATATTCGCTCCGCCACTAAAGATCGTGACCTCCGCGAGCGCAAGAGAGCGATTCTTCCCGGGTAATTCCACGCGCACATAACGTCCGTGCCGGATTGGCTCCGCGGGTTTCACGCTCGCCCGCACGCGCGTCACGACGAAGTTGCCGTTCTCATCGCCGCCCGCGCCCTGCCCTGGCAAGGTCTCATGCGGCAGCGCCTCGATCCGCAACGCCGTGATGGCCGCGCCCACGTCCACCGGAACGTCGAGCGTGGTGGTGGCCTTCTTCCGCCCGCCCGTAATCAAGACCCGGCCCCGATCGTCCGCCGTCGCCGAGGCCCCATTTCCGGTCTTCAAGACCTCGGGCTTCGGAAAGCTCCAGTTCAGCTGCGCTGGAAAAGTCCCCGCCCAGGTCTCGGCGGCGGCGGCGTGCACCGCCTGCGTGGCGCGCATGGTTTTTAGCAACGCTGTGATTTCGGTTTCCGCCTCGGTCCGCGTGCGCTGTTGCTCGACCGTATAAAACTCGTGCAACGGCGCCTCGTCCGCGCGGTCAGCGTCTTCGGTTTGATTGAAGATCGCGTAAACCTGAAAATATTCGTGATGAGTCAGCGGATCGTATTTGTGGGTGTGACACTGCGCACACGCCATCGAGGTGCCCATCCAGACCGACATCGTCGTATTGACCCGATCAATGACCGCCGAAATGCGGAACTCTTCATCGTCAGTGCCGCCTTCCGTATTCGTCATTGTGTTACGATGGAATCCGGTGGCGATCAATTGTTCCTCGGTCGGATTCTGCAGCAGATCACCCGCGAGCTGTTCAACGGTAAACTGATCGAACGGCACATTTCGGTTAAACGCCTCGATCACATAATCACGATACCGCCAAATGCTTCGCGGCTGGTCATCGGCATACCCTTTCGAATCCGCATAGCGGGCGAGATCGAGCCACGCGCGCGCCCAATGCTCACCATAACTCGGCTTGGCCAGCTGCTGATCGACGTAGCGCTCGTACGCATTCGGCCGCGAATCCGCCACGAACGCGTCCACTTCCGCCAGCGTCGGTGGTAAACCCGTCAGATCCAGCGCGACGCGACGCGCCAGGGTGGCTCGATCGGCTTCGGGTTGCGGCCGAAGCCCCACGTGCTCGAGTTGCGCGGCAATGAAGCGATCGATCGGCCCTTTCGCCCACGAGGTATCTTTTACCACGGGAGGCGATACCCGCCGCGGCGGTTCATACGACCAGTGCTGCGCGTAGTTCGCGCCACCCGCAATCCACCGCCGGAGCAGATCAACCTCC
>Ga0163144_10015602_pt1 | contig 15656 bp, 12 predicted proteins | sample OliLak19BULKMAT1_FD_123175 | JGI IMG/M metagenome (GOLD analysis project Ga0163144, IMG submission 123175) | Freshwater microbial mat bacterial communities from Lake Vanda, McMurdo Dry Valleys, Antarctica - Oligotrophic Lake LV.19.BULKMAT1 | ecosystem: Environmental > Aquatic > Freshwater >...
ACTGTTCGCCCTGAACTCAGACTTCATTCAGGACCGAGCATCGCGGCTGGCCTCGCTCACGAAGCCTCTGAATCCCGGCTCTGCTGAAGATCGTATCGCGGCAATGGTCCGCAGAGCCCTCTGCCGGAACCCAACGGAGTCCGAAGTGGGCCAGGCCAGGAAGTTCCTGAGTGAAGCCGTTCAGTCCGCGACAACGGCTGATGGAGCTGCCGCCGATCCGGAACGCAGCTGGATACTTCTGGCGCACGCACTGATGGCTTCAAACGAGTTTACATTTCTGGATTAGTGATTTAAGGATCGCTCGATAAATAACTGTCCGATATGAAGTGAGCGATCCTAATTGAATGGCTGACAGAGTTCTTACGAACTCTGCTACGGGGGTTAGACATGATCAACTCAGCACGACGACATTGGATGCAACAATGCGGTATGGGATTCGGCGGCCTCGCGCTGGCCAATCTTCTGGGGAACACGGTGTCGGCCGAAGAGACCGGCGGACTGATGCGGACTCATTTCCCGGGCCGTGCCAAACACATTATCCATGTGTTTCTGAACGGCGGTGTGTCTCAGGTCGACACATTTGACCCGAAGCCGGAGCTGACTCGTCGAGCCGGACAGATGCTTCCGTTTGAGAACCTGCAGACCGAGCGCAAGACGGGTGTGGCATTGCCCAGCCCGTTCAAGTTCGAGAAGCATGGCGAAAGCGGAACTCCCGTCAGCGATCTGTTTCCGCACCTTTCGAAGTGCGTTGATGAGATGACCGTCATTCGGTCCATGTATGCTGCGCTCCCCAGCCATGAGATGTCGCTCATGCTGATGAATACGGGAGATCAGCGACTCGTTCGCCCAAGTCTGGGCTCGTGGCTCACGTGGGGTATGGGATCGATTAATGAGAATCTTCCGGCCTTTATCGCCCTGTGCCCTGGCGGAATGCCAGTCGGCGGCGCCGGCAACTGGCGATCCGCGTTTCTCCCTGGCTCGTACCAGGGTACTCGTGTCGATACGTCGAATCCGGATCCAACACGGCTGATCGACTTCCTGCAGAACAAGCGGATTTCTTCGGCAGAGCAGTCAAAGCAGTTCGAACTTCTGCAGCAGCTGAATGCGCAGCATCTTGCTGATCGGCCGGGTGAAGGAGCGATCGAATCACGCATCAAATCGTTTGAGCTGGCGTTTCGAATGCAGACGGAAGCCAGTGATGCATTTGATGTTTCGAAAGAACCGGAACACATTCAGAAGCTCTATGGTGACGGTCCACAGAATCGCCAGCTGCTGATGGCACGACGACTCGTCGAACGTGGCGTGCGCTTCGTTCAGACCTGGCACGGTGACATGCAGCCCTGGGACAGCCATTCGAACATCAAGGACGAACATCGCAAGGTCGCGAATGAATGTGATTCAGGGCTGGCCGCACTAATCATCGACCTCAAGCAGCGGGGACTGCTGGATGAGACTCTGATTCTGTGTACCGGGGAGTTCGGCCGCACGCCTTCGGTTGAGATGGGCCAGGACGGTTCCGGAGCAAGTCAGGGTCGCGATCATAACCACTGGGGCTTTTCGCTCTGGATGGCGGGCGGCGGAATCAGGAAAGGAACGGTGTACGGAGCAACGGACGACTTTGGCTTCCGAGCCGTGGAGAACCCGGTTTCAGTCCACGATCTTCACGCGACCATCCTGCATCTCATGGGTTATGACCATCAGCGCATGACGTATCGCTACGCCGGCCGCGACTTCCGACTGACCGACGTGCACGGTGAAGTCATCCATCGGATTATCGAGAGTTAGTGTGGCGTCAACGATGGATTGATGGGTGGCCGGGGTTGGAGGGCGCTAGCCCGATGGCACTCAGGTTGTTGCCCGAAGGGGCGACAAAAGCTGGCGCATGTCGCCCCTGCAGGCAACGCCGTGAAGGATTTGAATACGTCAGATCTAGCGAAAACCCCCTCATCCGGCCTATCGGCCACCTTCTCCCCCTCCCAGGGGGAGAAGGGTCTCCGCGAACGCCCTGAAATACGCTGCGATAAATTCTTCACGGCGTTGCCCCTGCAGGGCTGATCGCCTTGAATTCACACGATCCAGTGGCACGCGCCACTGGCGACATCCTGTCGAGCCTTCAGCTCTGAAAAATCTGGGCATCTTAAAAACTGACGCTTTGGGTTGGTGTTCATCGACCAATGCAGCGGCCGACAAATTATCAGCCACATGCATCCAAACCGGAGTTGCCGGGGTTTCCTTCCCGTTGGTCAGTCCACCCCCGGCCACCCCCGGCCACCCTGACAAACCCGCAACCTTCTACATATTGATCTCATACCCCTTGCGATTGTCTCGTGCGAGGAATGAGTTGGCCTGGGCATCGCCGATGATTTCTCGTTTGGTGGGGTCCCAGTTGAGTTCTCGGTTCAGGCGCATGGCGATGTTGCTCAGGTGGCAGATTTCGAGCATGCGGTTGTGGGTCCAGACGTCGGAGATCGGTTGCTTTCGAGACTTCATCGCTTCGATGAAGTTGGCGGTGTGGTTCTCGCTGACCGGGCCACCGTAGATTTCTTCGATCGCGCCTTCCGGCAATGGCTTGTCCTTCAGGTCCTCCACAGGTTTGCCGGCGATCTTGCCTCGGTTGACGAAGAACCGGCCTTCGGTGCCTTCGAACAAAATGCCGTTGTCTCCTTCGCTGGTGATGATCATTTCGACGTTATTCGGCATATCGACTTTGATCCTGAAGCTGGTGGCGGCGTTGTACTGGTCCTGCACCACCGGATGTCCGTCCTTGTATTCAACGGGCAGCTTGAACTCGACCGGCGTCACTTTGCTCGGGCCGGTGTCGCTGGCTCCGAGAGCCCAGCAGGCAATGTCGACGTGATGAGCACCCCAGTCGGTCAGTTTGCCGCCGGAGTATTCGTGCCAGTTGCGGAATGAGTAGTGGCAATTGCTGAAGAGCGGCACGCCACCACCGTAGCCCTCGCGCAGTTCGGGCAGTGCTCGATAATCAACCTTCGGAGCAGGCCCGAGCCAGAATTCCCAGTCCAGTTCCTGAGGAACGGGAGCAACAGGAATAACGGGCGAAGCTTCCATACCGTTGATCCCACACGTCACCCTTTGCACCTTGCCGATGCGTCCATGCCTGATCAGCGCCACGGCCTGCAGGAACAGCTGGTCTGATTCCGTCCGCTGCATGGTGCCGACTTGAAAGATTCGGCCGGTCTCCTTGACCACTTTCTCAATCAACTTGCCCTCGGCAATCGTCAGCGTGAGCGGCTTTTCACAGTAGACATCTTTGCCGGCGTACATCGCTTCGACCGCGATCTTCGTGTGCCAATGGTCGGGCGTGGCGATCATGACGGCATCGATGTCTTTTCGATCGAGGATCTTTCGATAGTCCTTGAAAGCGTCCGGTTTCTTTTTCTGTGACTTTTCAGTCTTGTCGACGTTCGCTCCGAGGACGTTGGAATCGACGTCGGCGAGCGCAGCGAAATCAGCGAACCTGAATGACTTGCTCGTAATCTCCCAGCCCTGATTTCGCAGGCCGATCGTGGCAAAGACCGGACGTTCGTTCGGTGACTGGTAGCCGACTGCCCGGTTCATCAAGGGACACAAAATCGCGGCTGACCCTGCAGCGGCGACTTCCTGGAGAAAACCACGGCGCGTTGTTTGGGGGGATACGGACATTGACAAATCCTCTCGGAGCAAAGATCCAGAAGTCGTGGAGGGAAGGTGTGTTCAGGAGCGCTCAGGTGCCACAGCATTCGGACGGCACAGGCTGAGGAGTGTGTCCATTTGCGGCAGCAGAATAGTAACTGAAATCGGCCGCATTTGAACTGCTGTGAATCAGATTGTCGCTTCTCCATTTCAGTGGTGCAGTCTGGAACCATCGAAACAACGCGGCTACGTGATTCAACTCTCGAATCATAAGTTCGTCGCAATGATGCCCGTAAATCTCCAGTGAAGGTGAGCCAATGATTTCGCCACAAACTGCAAGTTCGGCCTTCAACTCTTTCCATTTTTGAGGGAATGCTTGATATGGCCCGACATGAACATGCTTCATGTGCCGCTTCAACTCAAACTCAAGCGGCTCAAGTTGATCGGTAGTCGTGCGTCGACAATCGCGCGTCACAAGGGGAATCCCGACAACGTTGCCGAGGAACGGATCACGCACGTTGTCCAGTGCTTCCACGATATCCTTCTCATCTGGCGTCTGAGTCATCGACAACTCATTGTTTGACGATGAAATGTCGTCGATGATCGCCCCGCGCCTCATCTTTTCGTCACCGCACGAGCATACTGGACCGGGAGAATACTCTGGGATTTCTCGTCGCCTAGTTCCAAGCCCGCATGATAAGGCCAGTAGGGGTCTCGCAGCATCTCTCTTGCCAACACCACAAGATCAGCGTGTTGATCCCTCACGACCTCATCTGCCTGCTGCGGGTCAGTAATCATCCAGCCTACGGCGACCGGGACTCCGGACTCGCGACGGATGCGACTCGCCGCCGGGATCATGAACCCTGGCCCCCACGGCACCACTGAGACGTCCGGGCTGTTGAACCCATGGCTCACGTCCGCCAGATCAAGCCCGTCAGACTTCAGGCGGCGCACGAGCTCGATGGATTCCTCGACCGTGACGCCACCGTCAATCCAATCCGTCACGGAAAGTCTGACCGTAAGCGGGAAGCGTTCCGGCCAAATCTTTCGAACGGCAGTGAACGTCTCCAAAAGAAACCTGATCCGATTCTCGAAACTTCCGCCGTAGCTGTCCGACCTGCGGTTGGAAAGCGGCGAGTAAAACTCGTGGGCGAGGTAGCCATGAGCAAAGTGCAGTTCCAGCCACTCGAAGCCTGCCGCCAGCGCCCGCCTGGCCGACGAGACAAAATCGTCCCGCACCTGGGCGATGTCCTGCACGGACATCTCTCGAGGAACCTTCAGGAGATTGCCGCCAAAGGGAATGGCTGATGGGGCAATGGTGTCCCAACCGCCTTTGCCTGTCTCGATGTGATTATCGCCTTCCCAAGGTTTGTTTGCGCTTCCCTTGCGACCGGCGTGCGCGAGCTGGATGCCTGCGACCGCCCCTTGTTGCTTCAGAAATCGGCTGATGCGGGCGAAGGGCTCCACATGGTCATCGAGATAGATTCCGCTGTCGGCGGGGCTGATCCGACCTTCCGGCGAAACCGCGGTGGCTTCGACCATCACCAATCCAGCCCCGCCGACGGCGCGAGAGCCAAGATGAACGAAATGCCAATCGTTCGGGAAGCCGTTGTCCGACGAATACTGACACATCGGCGAGACGGCGATGCGATTCCGCAGGACGACGTCCTTTAACCGAAACTCCTGGAACAGATTCGCCATCCGTACTTCTTTCTGTTGGGTTCCCCGGCACTTCGCCGGAGGAATGATTGAATGGGCTCTCGTGCGATCATTGGTTGTTTGTCGAAGGACGACTGGCGAATGCTTCAGGATCATGAGTGATTCGGATCAGCCGCACTCCGTTATCTCCGCGTTCCAGAGTGTCGATCCAGTTGGCCGATTGCCAGTGATAGCGGATTTGCAGGCGAGGAACGGTGCCGGACAGGAAGGTTTCCTGCGCGATACGGAGTTGCTCGGCGATGGTTGCTTTTGATGCTGTCGCTGTTGCGCGCAGTGAACGTGCCGACCGCTGCAACAACAGGACGTCGGATGCCAGTGCTTCGATGTCAGCGAACAACTCTCGAACCTGTTCTTCCGAGAGCAGAGCTTCGCGCATTGGAGGCAGTTCCGACAGATTCATGCTGCCATGGTTTTCGGGATGCGCAATCGGTTGCAGGCCGTGCGGCGATTCTCCCATCGAATGCTCGGTGGCACTGAGCGTCTCGCAGGGCGCTCCGCTGGCGGTGATGTCTGCCGGTTTGTCCGCTTCCGAGCGAGAAGGGCGAAGTCGGAACCACTCTCGCCTTGACACTTTATTACCATCTGCCATGGTTGCTTTACTTCCTGATCTCCGGGCCTGGAAGAAACTGCGGCTCGCCAGTCAGCAGGGTTTGATCCATGGTGGCCGATGGCGCGTGGCACTGCTGGCAGTTGCTTCTCAGTGGGTGAGTGGTGCGGATTCCGTGTCGACCTTCATAGCCGTGGCAGCTCATGCAGTCAGACCGCATCCAGGTCGAATGTGGAATCTGTGGCGGCGCACCGGGAAAGGCTCGTGGACCCGCCGTCGGAGCTTCCAGCCCTGTGAATTCGTTTTCGCGGAATGCGGTCCCCGGCATGTGTCGCGGATTGTTCTCAACATGACACTGCATGCAGTGTGTCAGGAACTCGTGAGACATGCGTGGAATCCGCAGCGTTTTTGTCATCGCTCCTTCTTTGTGGCAGGCTGCGCACGATGCATCCGACCGCTGGTCGATCGGGTGAGGAATCGTGGGCGGGGCACCGTTGAACGCTCGATTCTGCTCGCGCTGATGAAGCGCCATGAGTTTCTCTTCCGGATCGATCCTGATTTCGGCCAGAGGGTCCGTTGTGGACTTTAGACTGGCCAGTCGTGCGTGCTGACGCCGCGCGAGGGTGACGTCAGCCATATCTTTGTAATCCGTTGCGAGAACAACGCCCGCTTCCGGCGTGGTGGTCGACCTGGTCTGACGATTGGCGGCTGTAAGCGGTGAACTCAACGACGAGGCTTTCATTGGTGCCTGCAGCCCAGTGAAATATCCCGCAACGGCCACTGAAACCACCACGAACGCGATCAGCGGCGTTGCGTTTGACGTGCTGTCCCTGGTCATGGCTGCACCTTTCTGATCCGCACGGCCGATTTTTTGTAGTCCGGCTGTTTTGAGAACGGGTCGACGGCGTCCAATGTCAGGTCATTGACCAGCAAGGTTTCGTCAAAGAACGGAATGAAGACGGTCCCGCGAGGCGGTTTGCCACGTCCATCGATCCAGACCGGGATCACCAGCGCGCCACGACGGGATTCCATTTTCACTTTATCGCCGTTACGAAGACCGTACGCGGCGGCATCCTCGGCATGGATCTCCACGTATCCTCCCGGCATCGCGCGGCTGAGTTCCGGAATGCGGCGAGTCATCGAACCTGAATGCCAGTGTTCCAGGACTCGCCCGGTACACAGCATGAACGGGTAGTCGTCGTCCGGAACTTCTGCCGGCGCGATCCACGGATGAAACCAGATTTGAGCACGGTCATTGTGTGTGGACGAGTGATAGAACTGAATTCCTGTACCTTCTTCAACGTACGGATCGAAGCCTTCCGAAAATCGAAAATGCGTTTCTTTCCACTGTCCGTCGGTTTCGACGACTGGCCAGCGAAGGCCGCGCGCTTTGACATACTCGCTGTATGGGGCGAGATCTTTGTGTTTGAGTCGCGTGAATTGTCGGTACTCTTCGAACAAATGCTCGTCGACGTTGACGTCGTAATAGTGTTCCCATTCCCAGACAGGAACCGGCTTGTTGTCGTTGTCTTTGACCTCAAACAGGAACCGACCGTCTCGATCCTTCATGCCGTCCGTGCCGCGTTTGAACAACTCGTGAGCAACCGCGATCGTCTGCCAGCAGTCGTCGCGGGCATCACCGGGCGGATCGACCATTTTGAACCACTGTTGTGTGCGGCGTTCTGAATTGCCAACGACGCCGTTCTTTTCGACCCACATCGCTGACGGCAGGATTAAATCGGCCAGCCGTGTTGTCGCGGTGGGGTACACGTCGCTGACGATGAGGAATTTGTCTTCCAGCCCGGCTTTGTTGTCACCTTTGGGATTAAACAGCTTGTTCAGGTTGGGCAGCGTCTGGCCGGGGTTGGTCACCTGCACCCAGATGGTGCCGATGTCGCCGCCTTTGTCCGTCGGCGTACAGAAGCTTTCCCACATCTTCACGGTGTGATAGCCGGGAGTCGGATTGATGCGGCCTGCCGGGACGTTCCAGAAGTCTTCCGCCTGCTGTCGATGTTCAGCATCAGCAACGACGCGACCACCGGGAAGTGCATGAGACAGCGTGCCGACTTCTCGCACGGTTCCACACGCGGAAGGCTGACCCGTCAGGCTTGTCGGTGCATTTCCCGGCGTGCCAAAATGACCACTCAGCAGATGAACGCCGTGGACCAGGGAATTAATCGCGGTGCCTCGAGTGTGCTGATTCATGCCCATGCACCACAGCGACGTGATCTTCAGTTCGGGGTTTCCGAATACATCGCCCAGCATCCGGATTTGATCAGCAGGAACGCCGGACAGTTCTTCCACGTGTTCTGGCGTGTAGGGTTCGAGAAATGTCTGGTAGTCGGCAAACGAAATCGGCTTGCCGTGCAGGTTTGGATTCTGGTCGTCGGGGGCTTTGAAGCTGCAGAAAGACTCCACGAACTTACGGTTGTAGGTGCCATTGCGGATCAGCAGATGCGCGATGCCGTTGGCAATCGCCAGATCCCCGTGGCCCTTCATCTCAAGATAGTGCTGGCACGCCTCGGTCGTCCGCGTGCGCCGCGTACTGATGTCAATCAGCGTGATTTTCTCACCGCGGCTGCGTCGGTCGATCACGCGGGAAAACAACACGGGATGCATTTCCGCCGGGTTGTTGCCCCACATGATGAGGACGTCGCACACATCAAGATCGTCGTAGCAGCCAGCCGGTTCGTCGACGCCATAAGTCGCCAGAAATCCCGTGACAGCAGAAGCCATACACAGCCGGGCATTCGGATCGATGTGGTTGTTCGACAGCCCGCCTTTCATGAATTTCTGAGCGGCGCAGCCTTCCGGAATTGTCCACTGACCGGAACCATAGAACGCAAACCGCTCCGGAGCCGCCTCGATTCGATCAGCGATGGTTTTGATCGCTTCTTCCCACGAAATTTCACGGTACTGCGCGCCCTCACGCAACAGCGGTTTGGTCAGGCGGTCTTTGCCATACAGTGCCGAGCCGACGTGATAGCCTTTGACGCACAGAAGCCCCTTGTTGACCTCCGCGTTCCTGTCGCCCGCAACAGCGACAACTTTGCCGTCCTGCACGCCGACCTGCACATGACAGCCGGTCCCGCAAAACCGGCACGGGGCTTTCTCCCATTGGACTCCGGCTGCAGGTTCAGTTGCCAGAATTGGCAGCAAAAAGCCCGTTCCGCCCGCAACGGCTGCTGCCGCCGCCATTGCAGACGCTTTGATAAACTGGCGACGCTGGACAGTGTCAGGTCTCGGTTGCAAATCCCCATTCATGAGCTGTTCGGCTTTCCTGAATGAGTCGCAGTCGTACTTCCTGACTCGTCTTCAAAATGGACGAAGACAACATCGACGAACGCCACGCCGCGACATTCCTGTAAACGTCTCGTTGTTTCCTCAAGTGCGTTCGGATTGGGCGAATCGATCGTGATTGGAAGTCGGCGCGGGTTAGGACCGACGTCGCCCGTTTCGACACACGGCATCCTGGCAATTTCATCAATGACGTCCTGCAGGTTGCCACCGAGGTCTTCGAGTGTGGCCACTACGCCGGCGATCATGATTCGACATCCTTCATTGACGTGGATCCGCAGCAGAATTGAAAAACTCAGCATGAGATTTGTCAATTCTCAATTCCCCGTGTCTCCCGCAACTCATCTTGCTAATGTAGACACGGGAGTCTACATTTAATACGATGATCTCGTCAACAGCCACGTACGCACTTCGAGCAGTTGTGTTTCTGGCAAGCCAGCCCGATCGATACGTCAACCGATCCGAAATCTCAGATGCGACACGGGTTCCGCACGAGTACCTGTTGAAGGTGCTGAATCAACTGGATGCAGCGGAGATCGTTGAATCACGACGCGGACCGGGCGGCGGCTATCGGCTGAGAATGTCGGCCGATGAACTAACGTCACTCGAAGTCGTCCAGGCTGTGGACTCGATTCCAAGGATTACGGAGTGCCCGCTGGGAATCGCGGGCCACGAACAATTGTGTCCTTTGCACCAACTGCTTGATAACGCTGCCAAACGTGTGGAAGAGTCGTTTGCTGAGACGAGAATTTCCGACTTGCTGCCACGAAAGCGTTCTCGAACGTGCGAGTTCCCCAAAGACAATCTGAACAACTAGACACAAGCCGACGCAAAGCGACGTGGCAGCGCGGGTTGCTCGTCGTGACGCTGCTCAGCCTCGTGATTGCTGGTGTGAGTGCTGCGATGCGGCCCGACGCAAGCAGTGACAGCAATTCCGCCGACCAGCCAGGTCACGAACCGGCTGCCACGGCGAATTCCATTCAGGAACGTCCTGAATTTCCGGTCGAAATTCGGAAGCCCTCCGGTCCACCGCGTGTCTCCACTGGCCTAAGCGATCCCCACGGAAACGACGTGACGGTGGCCTGTTCAACATGTCACATGACTCGCCAGCCGGATCATCAGAACAAAGCTGTTCGTGACCTGGACGAATTCCACGGCGGTATGGCGTTCTCACACGGCTCGGTCAGTTGCCTTTCCTGCCACAACTCCAACGACTACGACTCACTGAAGCTGGCGGATGGGAGCCGGATCGAGTTCACTGATGTCATGACGTTATGTGCCCAGTGCCATGGGCCGCAGTTGAAGGACTACAAACATGGTGCCCACGGCGGCATGCGCGGCTATTGGGATCTAACTCGCGGATCACAAATAAAAAACAACTGCATCGACTGCCACAATCCTCATTCCCCGCAGTTCCCCAAAATGCAGCCCACGTTTAAACCGAGAGATCGCTTTCTTGAACAGCCGAGGACAGAGCATTGATTGCTGACAATAACACCGCGGATCAGCAGCAGAATGGCGGCAAGGGTGAGCCGTTGCTGCCAATTCTGGACCAGCCATCGACTCGACGAACAGCGTTGAAGGTCGCCGGCGCCGCGCTTGGACTGGCTGCTTTCGGTAAAGCGTTTTCGCCGTTGATGGTGATTCCGGAGAACGTCTCGGTCGATGAGTTCCTGCAACAGCATTACAAGGAACTCACGGACGAAGACAAGAAGAAGGTATTCGCGCGGCTGGAGGCAGAAACCAGGGAAGACTACGGCGCAGATGTGACAATTTCCGACCCCCGGCCGATTCCTGGAGTTCGATTTGGCTACGGCATCAACGTCAGCAAATGCAACGGCAATGGCAAGTGCATGGAAGCCTGTAACAAAGAGAACAACCATCATCGAGGCGTCGATCAGTCATACATTCGCGTGCTGGAGATGTCGAAGGGGTCGATGGACATGGAACAAGGCAGCACGACGTACGACCACACGGTTCCGCAGGAGGACAAATTCTACATGCCGGTGCAGTGTCAGCAGTGCGACAATCCTCCCTGTGTGTCCGCGTGTCCCATCGAAGCCACGTGGCAGGAAGACGATGGCATCGTGGTTGTTGACTACAACTGGTGCATCGGTTGCCGCTATTGCGAAGCCGCCTGTCCGTATCACGCACGACGATTCAACTGGGAACTGCCCGAGATTCCTGCTGACGAAGTCAATCCTGAGCAGGGCTATCTGTCGAACCGCATTCGCCCGCAGGGGGTAATGGAAAAGTGCCACTTTTGCCTGCACCGAACACGCGAAGGACGAGCCCCGGCATGTCAGGAAGCCTGCCCGACCGGTGCTCGAGTCTTTGGCGATTTGAACGACCCGGATTCAGACATCAACTACGTACTCAAGAACAAACGCGTCTTCGTGCTGAAAGAAGAACTCGGCACGAAACCCAACTTCTTCTACTTCTTTGATTCGTAACACAGCGAAAACTGCATTTCTCCGCTTCGCGCCTTGCTGTTTCCACTTCTCACTTCTCAATTCCCATGCAAAAAATGTCGTCTGCAGCCACTACCGCCGAAACGACCAACGATGCATTGCATGCGGTTCGCAGCTATCCCGGATTTCTCTTGTGGGGTCTCGGCCAGGCCACAAACGGCGGGCTGGGGTTCTATGTCTGGATGTTCATGCTGACCGCGATTTCACTCGTCGGCGCGAACGCATGGGCGAATCAAGTGGCGGATGGAATGATCGTCACCAACATGACCGACCATGTCAGTTGGGGACTGTACATTGCCAACTTCACATTTTGCGTCGGCCTGGCTGCTGGCGGAGTGATGATGGTGATTCCCGCCTACCTCTACGATGACGAAGAAATGCACAAGGTCGTGATCGTCGGTGAGGTCGTCGCCATTGCAGCGATCGTCATGTGCACACTCAGCGTGCTCGTGGACCTCGGACGCCCTGATCGTTTCTGGCATCTGATACCGGTCATTGGTCGCGTGAACTGGCCGGTTTCGATGCTGACATGGGACGTAATCGTGCTGAACGGCTACCTGCTGATCAATTTACACATCGTCGGCTACCTGCTGTACATGCGATACCTCGGCCGCAAACCGAATCCCGCATGGTACGTGCCGTTCGTGTTCCTTTCGATTATCTGGGCGATCAGCATTCACACAGTCACAGCCTTTCTCTACTGCGGTCTCGGCGGACGCCCCTTCTGGAACACCGCGTTGCTCGCTCCACGATTCCTCGCGTCGGCATTTGTCAGCGGCCCCGCGTTTATCATTCTTGTGATGAGAATCCTGCGAATGACCACCGGCTATGCAGCACCTCCCGGTCCCGCTCGAACGCTGATCCAGATCATTCGTGTCGCGATGTCCATCAACCTGATCATGCTGGCCAGTGAACTCTTTACGTTGTTTTACACCGGCGGAGCGCACGCTGCATCGGCGAGGTATCTGTTCTTCGGCAGTCACGGTCACTACGGACTTGTCCCGTGGATCTGGACAGCCATCGCCTGCAACCTTGTTGGAACCGCCCTGTTTTTCATGCCGGAAGCACTCGAACGCGGCAGAGTCCGGATTGCCGCCTGCGTCCTGTGTATCGTCGGCATCTGGATCGAAAAAGGAATGGGGCTGATCATCCCCGGCTTCATTCCGTCAACTCTTCACGAAATCGTTGAGTACTCGCCGAGCCTCACGGAATGGAAAGTCACCGCCGGAATCTGGGCCTTCGGCATTCTGCTTCTGACAGTGTTCCTCAAGCTCATTGCCACGGTTTTCACTGCGGAAATGATCGCGGGATCGGCATTGCCTGCGTCTGACTGAGCATTGCCCTGGCAGTCCTGGCGACGGCGAGTCAGCGGAAATACGAAGTCCGCCTCCCTGAGGATCACGCAGAACCGCTCAACCTCCGGGTCTGGCCGGCGATGGGTCCAGGTAATCGCAAGACCGCTGTCGTCACAACGTTGGTCAAACCGCTCCGAGACTGGGAGATCGACCGTCGAAACGAACTCAAGCCTCGGATTGATGGCGGGGAGATACTCTCGAAGTATTCCGAATCCTGAGGTGTACCTCCAAAGGCATGCAGGTGCATCGGTCAGAGTCACGGACCTTAAGGCCCTTTGAGTTTTTCCGCTGCTTCGCCAAGCAGGAGCTCCGGAATCAGCACATCATGGTTTACGTGATTGTTCGGATCTTGCTTGAGACGTTGGATGAGCAGCATTCCCTCGGCCAACGCCTTTTCTGCTTCTTCGGAATGATTCAGCTGATGATGCGCCATCGCAAGAATTGCCAGGTTCAATGCGTGGTGCGAAAAATCACCAGCCTTGAGCGACACTGACTTGTTCGCATAACTCACCGCTGCATCGGCGTCGCCACGGCGATAGGCCAGGAGTGCGCGGGAACTCCAGTACCAAAAGGCGATTGCATCAGACGCTGTCCCTTCGTCCAGACCCTTGGCCAACACATCTTCAGGCATTTTGGCGATGTCAATCACGCCCGGTCGCAATAGACAACATTTGATCGATCGATCGGCGAGTTCAGGAGTTTCAGCAGGTTGCGCGGAAATCCATTTGCAAACGGCAGCGTATGCATCCAAATCACCCGAGGTTGCAGCAACCGCTGCGACTCGAAGCCACAGGATGGAGTCGGTTGGATTCTGCGAAAGAGCCATCAACCCAAACTGCGACGCTTCGTTCCATCGCTGCGCCGCCGTCAATTGATCGAAGGCTGTCAGTGCCAACTGGGGCTTCAATTCGGTAACGCGCAGCCAGTCGGCTGTCGCGAGTTCCCATTGCTCGGTGGCGATGTAGGCTGCGGCGCGTTTGATGAGCAAAGTCACATCGGTCGTTTCGGGAGTGATCAGTCGGTTGTAAGCAGCGATCGCCGAGTCCCAGTCTTTCGCATCAGCAGCAATATCAGCAAAATTGAATGCGATTTCTGGATGTTGCTCCAACAGTCGAGAGACCGCCAACTGGTCACCAAGGATGTCGTATGCCGCTGCGAGTTTTGCCCAGGGGTCGGTGAGCTTCATCGCTGCCAGCCGCATTTTTTCATGCGAGAAGGAATCAGGATCGTTTGTTACAGACAGGCGGAAGCGACCGAGCAGCAATCCCAACTTGTGGTCATCGTTGAAATGATTTTGGCGAAGGTCGATTGTCAAGACCTCCGTGTCAGCCGGAAGTGGCTCCCCTGGTCGCACCACCAGCCGATGCGGAACGCGGTTGTACGGCGTCCCCCACCCTCGAGAATCGTGGTTCCCGTCCCCGTCGATCACATTGCTCGGAATCTCAAACTCAACGGTTCCCTTGAAATCTGCGATGGCATCTTTCATGACGACTGCTTGATGCTGTTCTGCGGCGTTTCCTCGGAAGACCTCTAGCTCTGTCAGGATGAAACCTCCCGACGTCCCGCGTCCGACATTGCCATCCAAGCTCTCGTGCGGCAGCAAGTCCAAGGCGATGGCCGTGATGTTTTTGACGCTCGCGGGGGCGGTAATGGAGTAATTATCTCGATTCGGATGCTTGCCACTGCTGAGTATCGAGCCATCTTCCAGCAATGTCAGCGTCGCCCCGCCCACGGATTTCATTTCCGTGGGTTTGAGAACGGTCCAGGCGATGGCCTGCTCAGCCTCCGTCAACAGCAGATCGGCCAGCGATCCTGCCCCGAGTTCGGTCGGTTTCAGTTCCATAGATTTTTCGAGATCGGCGCGGGCGGCTTCGGTCTGGTCCTGTTTCAGCAGAATGGTACCGCGCGCGGCGAACACACTGCCGTCCTGCGAGCCCGCTTCGATCGCCTGGTTCAGAAGTGGCAGAGCTTCCTCGTTGCGATTCAGACGGGCCAGAATGCGGCCATGCAGTGCAGATGCTTCCGGAGAGTCCACCTTCAACGCGACCAGTCGATCGAGATCCTGAAGCGCCTCGTCGTGGAATCCGGCATCGGCAAGCAGCCGAGCGCGCTGCAGCAGTTCCGGCGCATTGTCTTGTTCTTTGGCCTGCAATGCGTCGAGTTCCGTGATGCGTGGGCCGATCAACTTGCGAGCCGCTTCGCGTTGCAGTGTCAGGCTGATGGCCCAATCGTGCCAAGTTACACCGCTCGGCACGACACTGCCGGGGCTGTTTCTGCGTTGTTGCTGGATCCAGGTGTTGCCCTGGCTGAACGGTCCTGTGGCTCTTTCCCCACGACCGAGCTCGTGCTGGGCGGCCGCCAAGAGGAATTCGAACGAGTGGCCGCTAAAGTTTTGCTCTAACAGCTCCGCGGCTGGCTGCAGATCCTCACTGCGAAACAGCATGGCTCCCTTCAGGCGAGGTTGCCAATACGCACCGACTTTTTCCGTCGCCGCCATGAGTCGATTACGATTCGCATCGGTGATCCTATCCGGAACGGCCAGGAACACGGTGAGCAGCCAAAATGCATGCGGAGAAATCTCCGTCGAGGGTTTCGGAGCTTCGTGAATCAATCGCTCGAAAACGACTTTTCGGG
>Ga0163144_10015605_pt1 | contig 15653 bp, 14 predicted proteins | sample OliLak19BULKMAT1_FD_123175 | JGI IMG/M metagenome (GOLD analysis project Ga0163144, IMG submission 123175) | Freshwater microbial mat bacterial communities from Lake Vanda, McMurdo Dry Valleys, Antarctica - Oligotrophic Lake LV.19.BULKMAT1 | ecosystem: Environmental > Aquatic > Freshwater >...
GCCCACCGGTTCCGACTACTTGATCGACTACCATGAAAGTAATCATCCTCGCCGCCGGATACGCCACCCGGCTTTATCCTCTCACCCTGACGCGCCCCAAGCCGCTCCTCCCCGTGGCGGGTAAACCGATGATTGACTACGTGCTCGATAATCTTGCCCCGATGGGCGGCATCGACCGCGTTTACATCGTCACCAACGCCAAGTTCGCCGAGCAGTTCCAGAAGTGGGCCGACGATTATCGCGCGACCAAGTCCAAGCTCGATTTCACCATCGTCAACGACGGCTCGACCGACGACACGAACAAGCTCGGCGCCATCGGCGATCTGAACCTCGTCATCCAGCGCGAGAAGATCGACGACGATCTCATCGTCGTGGCCGGCGACAATCTCTTCAGCGAAAAGCTCACGGCCTTCGGTGATTTCTGCCGGCAGAAACAGGAGCCGGTCCTCGCCGTCTATGACGTGGGCAGCCTCGAGGACATCAAGAAATACAACTCCATCACCTTCGATGCTTCCGGAAAAATCACCTTCTTCGAGGAGAAGCCCAAGCAGCCCACCAGCACCGTCACCGGCATCGCGCTCTACTATTACCCGAAGAAGACGCTGCCGCTGATCCAGCAATACATCGCCGAGGGCAACAATCCCGACCAGCCAGGGCGGCTCATTCAATGGCTCTACCCCCGCACGCCCGTCTATGTGTGGACTGTCCCCGGCACCTGGTACGACATCGGCAGCAAGGAAACGCTGGAGGAAGCCAGCCGCATCTTCGCGCGGAAGTAGGCGCTGGCCTCAGCGCGAGCCGGGGGGCGCGATGCTTTGCAGGATGCGGCAGAGCGCCGCGAGGCGTGGAGTGGAAACGCCGGCGGCCTGTGCCTGGCGGAGCGGTTCAAGAAACAGGCTGGTGAGTTCGAGGGGTTGCCCACGATCGAAGTCGATCAACGTTGAGGCGCGATAGGCGCCCATGGGACGGGTGCGCTCAATCTGCGTCTCGACAACGTGATCGGGGATTTTCAATCCCAAGGCGCTCGCGACATGGACGATTTCCAGCATGAGTTCACGCAGCAGCTTGTACCATGACGGATCGTCCAGCAAACGGTCGGTGGTCAGGCAGGGCTGCCGTGGTGACGCCGGGTTGAACTCGCCGCGCTGCATGGCGTCCAGCCCGGCACTGCTGGCTACACCTAGGCCGTTGAACGGAATGTTCCAGACAAGTTTTTCCCAGTGCGCCCGCGCCAGGTTGTCGGTCACTTCGCAAGGCACGCCGCTGTGGCGAATCATCGACGCGATGTCATGCGTGCGCGGTTCGGGCCAGCGTTGGAATTCACCGAGCACGACCCGGCCGTGGCCAATATGCTGGATGACTCCCGGCTTAATGCGGTTGAGGCAGACGAAGCAAAGTCCGCCGAGGATTTGTTCGCTGGGGAAAAGCGCGGCGAGTTGCTCTTCGTTTCCAAGGCCGTTTTGCAGGGTAAGAATGGCGGTGTGCGGACCGACGAGCGGCGGGAGGAGCGCGGTAAATTGATCATTGGCCGTGGTCTTCAACCCGATGAGAACCAAGTCGACCGGCCCGATTTCTTCGGGCGATTTCGCGCAGCGGGGGCGGACGTTGAAATCTCCCTCCGGGCTGCGGATGGACACGCCGCGGCGGCGGACCACGTCGTAATCGGAGCGGAGGAGGAAGTGGACCTCCTGCCCGTCGCGGGCGAGTCGGGCTCCGTAGTAGCTGCCAAGCGCGCCGCAGCCGATGACGGCGATCTTCATGAGCGGTGAGTAATCAGGACAACAAAAAAGGCACTCCGGCTTGCGCCAGAGTGCCGTGAGAAAAAGACGAAATTACTTGGTGTTGAGGATTGCGTCCTTCGCGGCCTTGGCGACGCGGAACTTCACGACGCGCTTGGCCGGGATGTTAATGGTCGCGCCGGTCGCAGGATTGCGGCCGATGCGGGCCTTGCGGTTCACGAGCACGAGCTTGCCGAGACCGGGCAGGGTGAAGCTGTTTTTGGCGTTCTTGTAGGCAAGCTGGGCGATGGACTCGAGGATCTCGGTGGCCTGCTTCTTGGTGATGGAGGCTTTGTCAGCGATGGCCGCGGCGATCTGGGATTTGGAGAGTGCTTTTGCCATAAGGTGGGATCAGGTATTGGTTTGTTGTTTGTATGTGCGTTGCGTTCGGTAGCGAGAACTCCTCGCGACTGCTCGTATCAAAGCCATGTGGGTTCGGCACTGTAAAGTGAAAAAAAGGCCTAAAATCGAAGAATTTCAGAAGTCCGTGTGCTCCCGGACATCGGATAATTCCGGTCTTGGTCGAACTTCTAGTCACTGATTGGATCGACTGATGCGAAGTGATGCGCATCCATCCGTCCCTGCCAAACGCCCTCGACAACCTCGTCACGCCAATTAACATTCGCCTCATGTTTCGTCCGTGCATCGACCTCCATGAAGGCAAGGTCAAGCAGATCATCGGCGGCAGTTTGCGCGATGATGGCGCGGGTTTGCGCACAAACTTTGTGTCCGAGCGTCCTGCGTCCTGGTTCGCGGAAATGTATCGAAGGGACGGGCTTAAGGGCGGTCACGTCATCCAACTGGGCTCGGGCAACGAGGCAGCCGCGACTGAAGCGCTGGCCGCGTTTCCCGGCGGGCTGCATCTCGGCGGCGGCGTGAACATTGACAACGCGCAACGTTGGCTGGACGCGGGCGCGTCGCACATCATCGTCACGTCGTGGGTGTTTCGCGACGGGCGGCTGGAGTGGGAGCGACTCAAGCAACTTGTCGCCGCGATTGGGCGCGGGAAACTCGTGCTGGATCTCAGTTGCCGCCGACGCGGGGAGGATTACTTCGTCGTCACCGATCGCTGGCAAAAATTCACCGACCTGAAGCTCTCAGGCGAAACCCTGGGATGGCTCGGGGAATGGTGCGATGAATTCCTGATTCATGCCGCGGATGTGGAAGGATTGTGCCGGGGCATCGACGCGGAACTCGTGGAGAAGTTGGGCCAGTGGTCGCCCATCCCGACGACCTACGCGGGAGGGGCCAGCACGCTGGCGGACCTGGAGAGTGTAACGCGCCTGGGCGGCGGGAGAATTGATCTTACTATCGGATCGGCTCTGGATATTTTCGGCGGCAGCGGGGTGAATTACGCCGACGCGGTGGCGTTCAACCGGCGGGCGGCTCCTCAGCCGGGATAATCCGCCATCGCCTGGAGCATCTCCTTCACGGCGGCGTCGAGGCCGATGAACACGGCGCGGCTGATGATGCTGTGGCCGATGTTCAATTCCGCGAGGTGCGGCACGATGTGGAGCAGGGCGACATTCTCGCAAGTGAGGCCGTGTCCCGCATTCACGCGCAGCCCGAGTTGATGCGCCTGCTTCGCGGCGGCGATGAGCCGTTCCAATTCCACCTGGCGCTCGCGCTTCTGGTGAAAGCATTCGGCGTAAGTGCCGGTGTGAAGCTCGATGCACTGCGCGCCGATTCGGGCGGAGGCTTCTATCTGTGCGGGGTCCGGCGCGATGAACAGGCTGACCTCGATCCCGGCGTCGTTCATGCGGCGGCGTGTTTCCGTGAGCGCCGCGGCCTGGCCGGCGGCGTCGAGGCCGCCTTCGGTGGTTAATTCCTGACGGCGCTCCGGCACAAGGCAAATGATCGCGGGTTTCGTCTTCAGCGCGATGGAAACGATCTCGGGAGCATTGGCCATTTCCAAGTTGAGGCGGGTCTTGATGCGGAGGCGGAGTTCCGCCACGTCGCGGTCGAGAATATGCCGGCGATCCTCGCGCAGATGCGCCGTGATGCCATGCGCGCCGGCCGCCTCGCAGATCAGGGCCGCCTCAACCGGGGAAGGTTCGCCGTGCGTGCGACCGCGATAGCGCGCCTCGCGCAGCGTGGCGACGTGATCAATGTTGACCCCGAGCTGCAGCGACATGGATTAGGGCTTGGGCGAATTGGCCCCACCATTGCCCGAGGGCACGGCAGGGATGGCGGCGGCGCGTTGAGCGGCCGGCTTGCGGCTTTTGAACATCGGCGGAGGCAGGGCGATTGAGTTTGGAAAATCACTTGAATCGAGCCACGCCGAGAACATCGCGATTTCAAATCCGGTGAATCCGGTGTGGGACTTACGGACCAGAAGTAATTCCTGCGGCGCGGTCTGCGTCACTTCCGTGATGGTATTGCCCAGCTTGGGCCCGACGACCGACATCCACGCCTGCGAGGCGGAGTTCGTCTCCGGTAGCTTGCGCATGGTGGCGATGCTGAGCAGGGGCAGCAATTGCTTGGCGTGGTCAATCCGCTGGTCGCTCAGTTCCCAATCGTAATAGAGGAGGTTGGTGCGCGTGTTGACCTGGCCAAAGAGTTCCGGCGGCGCCAGGTAGCCGCGAGGCGGCTGCGGAAACAACCCGCCCGTGATGTAGCGAGCACCGCGCGGGCCGATGGATGCTTTGACCGTGGGGAAAATGAAAGGAATCCCGGACCAGAGGACCTCGGTGCGATTGCTGGCGTAAACGAATTCGCCAATGTGTCCCTCCATCGCCGCTCCGGCCCACTTGGGCAGCGAGGTGGCAAGCTGGCGGATGGCGTTGGTGGGATCATCGATCAGGAAGGCTGTGTTGACGCGGGCAATCTCGTTCGAGACGGACCACGCGTACATCTGGGTGGGAAGCTTGTTCAAGCCGAGGCTTTGCACTCCGCCGATCCGGCCCAGCCATTGGTCCGCACTTTGCACAGCAGTAAAGCTGGTCAGCGGCTCGAAGATCATGTTCGTCGGGATCTGCCAGGGCTGATACTTCCATGGGATACGACCGGGGAAATGCAGCCGCACTTCCGTGCGCAGGCTTTCACCGCGGCCCAGCCACTTCAGATCGGCCGGCGGCAGGGGAAATGATTTCAGCAAAGGAATCCACGCGCGCAAGGCCGGGAGGTCGGCGGCCGCTTCGAGCAGGGAACCATTTAATGCGGCGAGCGGTCGCTGCGATTTCGCGGCTTGTTGCAGGAGGGTGGGCACCAGCGTCAGCTTGTCCTTGCCCAGACCGAGCACGACCCATTTGCCGCTGCGAAAGAACTGGAGGAGGTTCGGCGCGGAGGACTTCTTCACCTGCCAGCCCTTCGCACCTTCAAGGCTGACCGCTTCGGGTTGGCCGAGTTTCCATGCGCCCATCAACTGCCAGAGATTGGTGCTCCAGACCGCGGCGCGCTCCGGCGGCAACTCCACCGCTATCGCCGTTTCGATGCTGCCGATGGGACCGCGCATCTCGATGAAGGCTTCCTGCCTCAGCAAGTCGCGAATCAAAGGCGCGAGAAACGCCGTCGGGTCCGCAGCGCCCGCGGGCAGGTCTTTTGCCCAGAGCTTCAGCGCGGCACGCGCGAAATTGGTCGCCATCTGTCCCCGCAGAGCCTCCGTTACGGGCAGGCTCTCGATTTCCTTGAAGCGCGCGGCGTTCGTGGCGCGGGCGATGGCGTCGTGTCCGGCGAAGTGCCAGCGTAACAGGGGTCCGGTGTAGCTGGACTTGCCGCCGGTCGAATCATCGAAACAGCCGTTCGACCAGAATGCAGCCGTCAGACCGACGGCCAGCAGCAGAGAGGACAACCCCGGAACAGATTTTCGTGGTTTCATGTAACTTGGTTTGATTGCCACGGATATCGGCAGTTTGCAAATCTTAAGAAGCCTCCCCGCGTTGACTGAAATTAAATGACACCGAAGGGGATTTGCTGAGTGGGATGAAAAGCAGCCTTGGGATCAGCATGGCGCCGGCCGGGACCAAACTCTCCCGCGGGCCATCCCCAGAGCCGGAACGCGCCAAAGGGTACTGCGGCCGCGCGGCGCGGATGCGCCGGAAGGTTGCTTCATTTCCTCCGCAGCAACGTGGCGAGCTGCTCGCCGAGCGCGATGGCATTGGCGACCGGCTGGCTCGCCTCGGCGCGCTGCGGCTGGCGATCGAGATAGGAGACAACGCGCATCTGCAGCTCCGCGCCGATGATCACGGCGTGCGCGCCCACGGCGAGATTGCAGCCGCCGCCCATCGCGGAAAGAAAAGCACGCTCCGCCGTGACGCATGCGTGGGTCTCCGCGTGATTCAACGCCGCGCAGATGGCTTCGATCCGCGGATCATGCTCACGAATCTCAATGCCGATGGCGGCCTGCCCCACGCAAGGCAACATCTCGCCGAGCGAGAGCGGCGTGGCCGCAAGCCCGGCCGGAACGTCCGTCCCCACGAGTCGTCCATCCGCGGTGATGTCCATCTGAAGCCGGCGCAGCCCGGCCGCGGCGAGAATCGTGGCGTCGAGGTCGGATTGCTCGGAGATCTTCCGCAGCCGCGTCCCGACATTGCCGCGAATCTCGACGATGCGCAGGTCAGGCCGATGTTCGCGAACCTGCGCCGCGCGCCGCGTGCTGCTGGTCGCGATGACTGCGCCGTGCGGCAACCCCGCGAGGTTGAGCGCGGGACGATAGCCGCGCCGCCGCGTGTTCACCGGAGCACCGAGATTGGCGGTCGCCATGACGTGCTCAATGTCGCGATAGACCAGCACGTCGCGCACATCCTCGCGCGCCGTCACCGCACCGAGCTTCAAGCCCGACGGAAGCTGCGTCGGTAGATCCTTCAAGCTGTGGATGGCGAGATCCGCCTCCCGCGCGAGCAGCGCCTCCTCAATCTCCTTCGTGAAAAGTCCCTTCGGCAAATCACCGCTGGTCAGCGAGGCGGTCTGGAGCTTGTCCCCGGTGGTCTTGATGATCTTCAGCTCGAATGAATCGCCCGGCACAGCGGCGCGGCACTGCGCAAGAATCAGGTTGGCCTGCGCGAGGGCCAGAGCGCTGCCACGGGTCGCGATGTAGATCGGCATGGGGTTGGTTCCGGCTGTATTGAACTACTGATGGCCCAGCGCGGGACGCCGCCCGGGCGTGGCCGCGGGCGGGCGGCGCGCGCCGAGGAGCGCCGCGGCCTTTTCGCGGATGATCCCTTCGCACTTGGCGAGCTCATCCTTGCGTTGCTGGAGGTAATTCTCGGCGATGGCCTGGAGATCATCGACGTTGTAGAGATACACGTTGTCCAGGAACTGCACCTCCGGATCAATGTCGCGCGGCACCGCGATGTCGATGAGCAGCAGCGGCGCGTTCCCGCGCAGCTCCATGAGCGGTGCCAGCCGCGCACGATCGAGGACATAGTGCGGCGCGCTCGTGCTGCTGATCACGATGTCGATGCGCTTGAACTCTGACGCCCAGTTGTCGAAATGGATGGCGCGTCCGCCTAGTTCCGTCGCCAGCGCCTCGGCGCGGTCGTAGGAACGATTCGACACGAGGATGCTCTGCGCTCCGCGGCTGAGCAGCGCGCGCGCCGCCTTCTCGCTGGTGTCGCCTGCGCCGATGACCATCACCTGCCGCTCGTCGAGCGAGTTGAAAATCTTCTCCGCAAGTTCCACCGCGACCGCAGCGACGGAGGTCGCGCCGCGCTGGATGTTCGTCTCCGTGCGAATCTGCTTCGCCACATTGAAGGCGCGCTGGAACGCCTTGTTCAGCCGGCCGCCCGTGTGCTTGTGCTGCAGCGCCAGATCGTAGGCCTGCTTGAGCTGGCCGAGGACCTCCGTCTCGCCCAGCACCATCGAGTCGAGACCGCAGGCGACCTTGAACAGATGTTCGAGGCTGTGGGGCTCGCTGAGCTGGTAGAACTCGGTCGTCAGCGGCTCCTGGAAATCATTCAGCTTGCGTAGAAACTCCACCAACCCAGGGAAGGCCCGCGCCGGCTCCAGGCTGGTCGCGCAATACAGCTCCACGCGATTGCACGTCGAGAGAATCACCGCCTCGTCCGCCAGCCCGGCCTCGCGGAGCTGCGCGAGCGTCGCCGGCACGCGCGCCTCGGTCAGCGCGAAGCGCTCCCGCACCGTTACCGGCGCGGTGTGATGGCTGAGGCCGAGGACGAGCAGTGACATCAGCGGCGTGACTCCGTTTTGGCCTGCGGATCGGGATTGTGAATCACCGAGAGCAGGTTCGATCCCCAGAAGGTCAACAGGACGAAGACGAACATCCCGATGGCGCCGAGGGCGAAGCGGCGTCCGCGCTGCGCGAAGCGCCATCGCGACACGAGCAAGCCGCAGCCGAGCAGCCACACCAGCCCCGACCAGAGCACCTTTGCGTCGCTGCTGAAATAGTAGCCGTGCGTGCTCTTCAGCCAGAGCGCGCCGACGAGCAGGCCCGCCGTGAGCAGCACGAAGCCCGCGCCCAGTAGCCGCGTCATCGTCTGCTCGAGTCTCTGGATGGGCGGCATGAGCGAGAAGACGACCTCGCGCTTGTTGAACTTCAGATTGCGCTCCTGCCGCAGGTACATCGCCGCCGCGATCGCGCTCAATCCGAACGCGCCATAGCCCAGGAGAATCAGCGCCGCGTGCAGGCTGGGCCAAACCCCGGTGAAGTTCGGATGCGCCGCGAGCGGCGGATCGAGGCTCGGCATGAGCGCGACCACGCCGATGCCCAGGAGAATAGGCGATGCGAACGCGCCGAGGAAACGCAGCCGCGACCAGATGCCGATCGCCAGGTAGCTGCACACGATCGTCCACAGCAGGAAGGTGATCGCCTCGTAGAGATTGTTGATGGGACAACGCTGGAGATTGAACCCGCGCTCCATCATCGCCAGCGTGTGAAATGCCGCGCCGCCCAGCAGCAGCAGGTAATTGATCCGGTCGTCAGTGCGGAAGCCGCGCCGCTGCAGGAACACCGCGTACAGCGTGCTCAAGCCGTAGAAAACCACGGCCACGACGAAATAGTTCCGATCCGACAAATGCACGAAAGTAACCTAGCCACGAGCATCGATGGCGCAAGCCGCAATTCCTCCACGACTGCCGCCCTGCCGCCCATTGAATTACGCGCTCGCCAATCCGTCCGACTCCTGTTGAATCCCCGCACCACAACCAACTCATGAAATCGATTTCGCTGCTCACCATTGCCCTTGCCCTCACGCTTCACCTTACGTCCTTGCGCGCCGCCGACGGCAAACCCCTGCGCGTGCTGCTCATCACCGGCGGATGCTGCCACGATTACGCCAGGCAAAAGGACATCCTGAAGAAAGGCATCGAGCTTCGCGCCAACATCCAGATCACCCAGGTCCACACGGACGACAAATCCACCAAGCCGCCGCTGGCCATCCTCGGTGATGCGGGCTACGCCAAGGGCTACGACGCCGTCATCCACGACGAATGCGCTGCCGACGTGAGTGATCCCGCTGTCATCGCCGGTGTGCTCGCGCCGCATCGCCAGGGCATTCCCGGCGTGAACCTGCACTGCGCCATGCACAGCTATCGCGTCGGCAGTCCGGGCACGAAAGCCACCAATGGCACCGAGCGCTCTGCGTGGTTTGATTATCTCGGCCTCCAGTCCAGCGGCCACGGACCGCAGGAGCCGATCGCGTTGGACATGCTCGGCGCCACCCATGCCATCACCAAGGGCATGACCAACTGGACCACCTTCCGCGAGGAGCTTTACAACAACATCCAGATTTTCCCCACGGCCACGCCGTTGATCAAGGGAAAGCAGACCATCAAGCAGAAGGACGGCAGCACCAAGGACGTGGAGGCCGTCGTCGCCTGGGCGAATCAGTATGACAAGACTCGCGTCTTCAGCACGACCGTGGGTCACAACAACGACACCGTGGCCGACGCGCGTTACCTCGACCTCGTCACCCGCGGATTGCTCTGGTCCTGCGAAAAACTCGGCAGCGACGGCCAGCCCGCCGCCGGCTACGGGCCGACGGCGAACTAGGGCGGAAGGCAGTGAGCATGAGTGGCAAGTCATTCATTGTTCATTTAACCTGAACTCCGGAGTTGAACTCGCGCCAAGTCGCCAAGTCGCCAAGGGAGAATGGTTTGAGGTCCTGCTTGCCTTCACGGTTCCAGTGGGCCGGAGACGCGGCTTAAAGACTTCTGCTTTGCGGCTTGGCGTCTTGGCGCGAAATCCTGTTCCGGCTTTCGGTTGAACATTGGTCCTTGGTCATTCCTGAGTCTTCGTTCCGCGATCCTTCAAATCAACAGTGCCGGCTCGCTTGAACACGAGGCCGGCACTGTCTTTTTTGGCAAGGGAGGGGTTTTTGCCAAATCTATATGGGGCCATTATCGCGCAATTATCGTGTGGGCGCGGGTGCCCGAGGTGCAACGGGCGGCACGGGCCGACTGGGAAGCAGCGGCTGGCGCGGCGCCGCGGGCGGGGTCACGCCGGGCGGCACGGGTTGCGCTGGCGGCAATGGTTGTCCGGGGCGCAGGTCGTTTCCGGGCAAAACAGGATTCCCCGGAGGAACAGGATTACCGGGAGGCACGGGATTCCCAGGAGGAACAGGATTACCGGGCGGCACGGGGTTGCCAGGCGGCACGATGCCGGGATTGTTGCCGGGTGGATTGATGGGGTTGCGTCCGCCGGGCGGAACGCCGGGGGCGGGATAGCTGTCACCGGGTTTGGCTCCCGGGAGGGAATTGCTGCCGCCGGGCGGTGTACCGGGGATGGGATAGGTGTAGCCGGGCTTGGCGCCCGGCAGGCCGTTGCTTCCTCCGGGCGGCACGCCGGGGAGGGGACGGCTGAGGCCCGTGGGCAGGGGACCGGTGTTGGGGTTTTGCCAGATGATGCCACTGTCGCCGTTGGCGTTGGTGAAGGGGCGTCCGGGCCGGCCGGGGTTGTTGAAATCAGCGGGGACGGCGCCGCGATTCTGGTTGTTCCAGATGATGCCGGTCTCGCCATTGGCGTTGGTGAAGACCTGGCCGGGCGGGGTGCGGCCGGGATCGGTCCGGACTCCGGTGGGCGGGCGCTGGGCGAAACTGGGGAGCAGGGCGACGACGAGGGTGAGGGTGGTGAGGAGGATGGGTTTTATTTTCATAGGTTTAATAGAAAGCAGCCGATTTGCCCCGAGTCTTGGGGGGCGTGCAAGGAGGAGAAAGGCGTCTCTGCCGGAGATACGTTCGCTCCGTGGCGCGCAGTCATGCGCACGCGGCGCGGGGTCGGGTAGCCGGGCGAATCTCCCGGCGCGCTTTGCATTCCGCAAAGAGTGGCCCGCAGGAACTGTTTCATTCCGGCCATCGGGCTTCCCATGACATTTGTTTTCATGGGCCGAAGGTCGGCGGGAAGGCGGCTTTCTTCAATGGGGTGTTGTGCTGATGGGTGCGGGTGGAGCGTCACGGGATTTGCTTTGCGCGCGGGGCGTGTCTGCTAGGGTGAGGCATGAGTTTTGTCGCTGCTTTCAATGAGCTGTCGCTGGAGTCTTTCCTGGCTCGGGCCAACGGCGCGTCGACGGGGGACGTGACGCGGGCGCTGGGGCGCGAGCGCTTGTCGCTGGGGGATTTCGCGGACCTGCTTTCGCCCGAGGCGGGCGCGCATCTGGATGAGATGGCGGCGCGCTCGCAGGCCTTGACGCGGCAGCGCTTCGGCAAGGTGATTCGTCTCTTCGCGCCGCTATATCTCTCGAACGAGTGCATCAACAACTGCAAGTACTGCGGCTTCTCGCGCGATAATCCGATCCTGCGCGTGACGCTCTCGGTCGATGAGGTGGTGCGCGAGGCGCGCGCGCTGAAGGCGCAGGGCTTCCGCAATGTGCTGGTGGTGGCGGGGGAGCATCCGAAGTTTGTCTCGACGAGTTACCTCGCGGATTGCACCCGCGCGCTGCACGCGGAGATGCCGTCGGTGTCGCTGGAGGTCGGCCCGATGGAGACCGAGGAGTATCGTCCCACGGTCGCGGCGGGCGCGGAGGGTCTGGTGGTGTATCAGGAAACGTACGATCGCGCGGTCTACGCGGAGATGCACACGGCGGGGCCGAAGCGGAACTTCGACTGGCGCCTGGAGACAGCGGAGCGCGCTTACGCGGCGGGGTTCCGGCGGCTGGGCATCGGGGCGCTCTTTGGCTTGAGCGACTGGCGGAGCGAAGCGTTGTCGGTGGCGGCGCACGCGGAGCATCTGCTGCGGCATTGCTGGAAGGCGCAGGTGACGATCTCGTTGCCGCGGCTGCGTCCGAGCGCGGGGCAATTCGAGCCGTTGACGACGCTGGGGGATCGCGAGTTGGTGCAACTGGTGTGCGCGTTGCGTCTGTTTCTGCCGGATGTGGGGCTGGTGCTTTCAACGCGCGAGCCGGCGCGGTTGCGCGATGGATTGATCCCGCTGGGCATCACGTTAATCAGCGCGGGGAGCCACACGGAGCCGGGCGGCTACACGGGCGCGGGCAAGGAGAACATTCATCGCACGGAGCGCGGACGCATCGTGGAACTGGCGGCGGGCGCGAGCGAATGGGCGGAGAGCGCCGGGCACGCGACGAATGCAACGGGACAGTTCGAGATCGCGGATGAACGCTCGGCGGGCGAGATGGCGCAGTTGATTCAACGTCTCGGTTACGAGCCGGTATGGAAGGATTGGGACGCGGCGCTGGCGGGAAAGGGATGAGGTGTGAACGATGAGGTATGCGCCGCATGGCTCACCTCATCCTTCATCCCTTCCTCCTACGGCGTGACGATTTGGTAGAAGCGGTAACGGGTCGAGGCGCCGGGGTCGGTGAAGTTTAGCGTGCCGCTGGGGCTGGCGGTGTTCGTGGCGATGGAGGTCCAGTTTAAGAGGTTGGTTCCCGCGAGGAGACGATAGATGACCCCATTCACGCCGGTGGCGCTGATCTGGGCGACGTTGTTGGGCATGAGATCGACTTTGGTGAGACGTGGCGGCTGGAGCACGATGCGGAGGGTGGTGAACCACTTTGCCGCCATCTTGGGTTCGCCGGAGTCGGAGTCGGGCCGGATGCCATCCCAAGTGTCGCCGTTCGCGCTGAACCCGGTGTATTGATCCACGATAATCACGGGCGAGCCGGGCATGGTCTTGGAGGCGGCGAGACCATCAAGCTGGGCGTTGAGGTTGGTGACGTTGGCGGTGGCGGCGGCCGAATACGTGGTCGGGATGATCTTGGCGAGCAGGATGACGATGCGGGAATTGCGCGCGCGCAGGGTGTTAATGATGGCCTTGAGGTCGAGCACGGTGTTGGTCATCGCCTCGCCGAGGATGCAGTCGCGGGTGCCGGCGTGGAGCAGGGCAATGTCCGGAGGCGGATAGTTGGTGAGCCAGCCGGGGAGCGACGCGGCGAGCATGTCGGCGGTGAATTCCCAGTGTCCCTCGTGATCAAGATCGAAGTCGGGCGAGGGCGGGTAGACTCCAGGATTGCCGGGACCGGCGTAATGGCGGTTAGTGATGCCGACGAAATCGACGGAGAACCCGGCGTTGGTGAGGCTTTGCCAGAGCGGGCGTCGCCAGGTGTTGTGCGAGATGTCGCCCTGCGTGATCGAATCGCCAATGGTCACGATGCGCGCGGGCGCAGCACAGGCCTCGCGCGATGACGCCAGCCCAAGGCACAACGCCAGCGCGAGACACAACGCATTTAGGGGAAGTCGCATAGCCCGGAGAGCTCACTAATACCCTGTTCAACGTTGCTTTGGCAATGTCGCGCGCGGGCTTTTTATCCTGTCCTCCGGGGGATCAATTTCTGACTTGTGCGGGCCGCTCTCCTCGCCAACGATGCCGCCCATGCCCCGAAGTCATCTTGCCCTGCTGCTTTCTCTTTTACTTCCGACGCTTGCTTCCGCTGCTGCCGACGGCGTGAAGATGACGGAGTTGAACGACCGCGTGCGCGTGGAAATCAATGGCTCACTCTTCACTGAATACATCTTCTCGCCCAAGGTGCATCCGTGGACCGCCACCGCCAAGGACGGCACGGTGACGACGAACTGGCCCAAGCACGTCTATTTCTATCCCCTGCTCGGTCCCGGCGGCGCGGCGATGACGCGCCACTGGCCGATGAAGGATGTTCCCGGCGAAGACCATGATCATCCCCATCACCGGTCGTTATGGTTCAGCCACGGCGAAGTCAATGGCATCGACTTCTGGGCGGAGACCGCCAAGTCCGGGAGCATTGTTCACGACAAATTTATCGAGGTGAAAGGCGGCAAGGACAGCGGCGTCATCCGCTCCGCGAACAACTGGATCGCGCCCGACGGCAAGGTGACGCTCACGGATGAACGAACCTTCCGCGTGTATGCGCGCCCGGCGAACGAGCGCCTCTTCGACTTCGAGGTGACCCTCAAGGCAGGCGATAAAGATGTCATCCTCGGCGACACGAAGGAAGGCAGCATGGCCATTCGCGTGAACGAGGTCATGCGTCTCTCCCACGGCAAGGGCAAGCCCGGCACCGGGCGCATCGTGCAGAGCACCGGCGTTCTCGATGACAAGACCTGGGGCAAGCAGGCCGAATGGTGCGATTATCATGGCCCCGTTGAGGGCAAGGTCGTGGGCATCGCCATGTTCGATCATCCCTCCAATCCCCGGCATCCGACGTGGTGGCATGTGCGCGACTACGGCTTGTTCGCCGCGAATCCCTTCGGCGTGCATGACTTTGAGAAAAAGGCCGCCGGCGCGGGCAACCTGACCATTCCCGCCGGCAAAAGCGTCACCTTCAAGTATCGCTTCTACCTCCACGAAGGCGACGAAAAGCAGTCGAAGGTCGCCGAGCGCTACCAAGATTACACCGGGGGGAAATGATTCGCCGCGTTCGCGCTAAATAAATCTTTATCCAGCAGCGTCACTCTTTCACTCAACGCGTCATCATGAAACAACTCAATCGTCGTTCCTTCCTCACCCGCGCCGCGCTCGCCACCGCCACCGTCTCCTGGTCCGCCAAATCCTGGGCGCAGGTCAAGAGCGCCAATGAAGACGTCCGCTACGCCGTCATCGGCTTCAACGGCCGCGGCAAGGACCACCTCGGCGGCCTCTCCAAGGTCAAGGGCACCCGCCTCGCCGCCCTCTGCGACGTGGATGAAAAAGTCCTCAACCGCGAGAAGGAAGCCTGGGCGAAAAAGGGCGCCACCGTCGAAGGCTACCGCGACCTGAGAAAGCTTCTCGAAAGCAAAGAGATCGATGCCGTCTCCATCGCCACGCCGAATCACTGGCACGCCCTCGCCGCCCTCTGGGCCGTGCAAGCCGGCAAGGACGTTTACGTCGAGAAGCCCGTCTCCCACAATGTCTTTGAAGGCCGCCAACTCGTGAAGGCCGCCCGCAAATACAACAAGATCGTCCAGACCGGCACCCAGAGCCGCTCCAGCACCGCCATCAAGGAAGCCGTCGCCTGGGTGAAGGCCGGCAACCTCGGCAAGATCACCGTAGCCCGCGGCCTCTGCTACAAGCCCCGCGCCAGCATCGGCAAAGTCACCGGACCCCAGCCCGTCCCCGAGGGCGTGGACTACGATCTCTGGTGCGGCCCCGCGCCCATGGACCCCATTCGCCGCAAGAAATTCCACTACGACTGGCATTGGATCTGGAACTACGGCTGCGGCGACCTTGGCAACCAGGGCATCCACCAGATGGACATCGCCCGCTGGTTCCTCGGCGTGAACGAACTCTCCCCGCGCATCCTCAGCGCCGGCGGCCGCCTCGGCTACGACGACGACGGCGAGACCGCCAACACCCAGATCATCTGGCACGACTACGCCGGCGCCCCGCTCATCTTCGAAGTCCGCGGCCTGCCCAGCGGCAAGGACCGCAACAAGGAAGGCAAATGGGGCGGCAACGACATGGATAAATTCCCCAAGGACCACGGCGGCAGCGTCGCCGTCATCATCCACTGCGAAGGCGGCCACGTCCTCGTGCCCAACTACTCCAGCGCCACCGCCTACGACAAGGACGGC
>Ga0163144_10015606_pt1 | contig 15653 bp, 15 predicted proteins | sample OliLak19BULKMAT1_FD_123175 | JGI IMG/M metagenome (GOLD analysis project Ga0163144, IMG submission 123175) | Freshwater microbial mat bacterial communities from Lake Vanda, McMurdo Dry Valleys, Antarctica - Oligotrophic Lake LV.19.BULKMAT1 | ecosystem: Environmental > Aquatic > Freshwater >...
ACCTCTTCCCAAGTCGAGGATCAGGTTCAAGCGCGGTACATCGCGGACAAGATCTTCACCAAGCCCGTCGTGATTATTAGCGTCGAACAGGCGCAGGTTCAGCGCTCGGTCACGATTAGTGGGGGAGTCAAAGGGCCAGGAAAACAACAGTGGACTGCCGACATGACCTTGGCGTCGGCCATTGGTGGGGCTGGCGGCCCATCCGATTTCGGCGATGTGAAGAAGATCCGCGTGGTTCGAGACGGGAAGATTTTGGGGATTTTCAACCTCAAGCTGATCGATAAGGATCCGTCCAAGGATATTAAACTTCTGGCCAGCGACCAAGTAGTCATCCCGGAATAGCGGAAGGCGTAACTTACGCGCTGGCGATGAGCGCCCGGTGTTTCCACAGGTAGCGGAAGCCGGAATACAGCGTCAGCCCGAGCGCGATATATAACAGTGCGTGGCCACCGTAGATCCACGCTTGCGGGAAGGGCGTGAGCAGCGTCGCCGGAATCCGGCCCGCGAGTTCCCACTCCTTGAGCACGAGCAGGAGCAGGAAGTAGATCACCATCACGATCTGCCACGCGGTCTTATGTTTTCCGAGGCGCTCGGAGGCCAGCACGATGCCCTTCCCGGCCGCCAGCAACCGCAGCCCGGTAATGAGAAACTCCCGGCTGATCACCACGATCGCCGCCCACGCTGGGATCGCGTGCAGCGGCACCAGACAGATGAACGCCGCGGCGATCATGATCTTGTCCGCGAGTGGGTCCATGAGCTTGCCAAAATCGCTCACCAAATTCCGCCGCCGTGCGATCGCACCATCGAGGTAGTCCGTGATCCCGGCGGTCACGAAAGTCACCAGCCCGACGGTGAAATGCCATGCCCATTCCGACGACAGCGCCGCGACGAAAATGATCGTCAAAAAAAAGCGCGCGATGGTGAGTTGGTTGGGCAGATTCATGCAGCGCCCAAGCGCTTAGCCGAGCGCCGCGGCCGCGTCCACGAAAGACCGGAGTTTCCCCCGGCCAAAACTCCGTTGCGTCGTCTCCGCGCTTCACCCTACTCTCCCGCGCCCCGCCAATTTCCTGAATCCAAAATCCTATGAACACCTGTGACATCGGCCTCATCGGCCTCGCCGTGATGGGCGAAAACCTCGTCCTGAACATGGAGAGCCGCGGCTTCCACGTCGCCGTCTTCAACCGCACGACCAGCGTTACCGAGGCGTTTGAGGCTGGCCGGGGCAAAGGGAAGAACTTCATCTTTGCCAAGACGCTCCCGGATTTCGTGGCCGCGCTGAAACGTCCGCGCCGTGCCCAGATCATGGTGAAAGCAGGCGCGCCGGTCGATGCCGTCATCGCGCAACTCGTCCCGCTACTCGAACCCGGCGACGTCATCATCGATGGCGGCAACTCGCTCTGGACCGATACCCAGCGGCGCGAAAAGGCACTCAAGGAAGTGGGCATTCATTTCTTCGGCGTCGGCGTGAGCGGCGGCGAGGAAGGCGCGCTCAAGGGTCCGTCCATCATGCCCGGCGGCTCCGCCGAAGGCTGGAAATCGCTCGCGCCGATCTACACGAAGATCGCCGCCGTGGCCGACGGCGAGCCCTGCTGCCGCTACATGGGGCCGGACGGCGCGGGCCATTACGTGAAGATGGCGCACAACGGCATCGAGTATGGCGACATGCAACTCATCTGCGAGGCCTACGCCATCCTCAAAGCCGCGCTCAACCCGAGCGCCGAGGAGTTCCACCAGATTTTCGGCGAGTGGAACAAGGGCGAACTCGACAGCTTCCTCATCGAGATCACGACCGACATTTTCTCCCGGAAAGATCCGGAAACCGGCCAACCCATCGTCGATCTCATCCTCGACAAAGCCGGGCAAAAGGGCACCGGCAAATGGACCGTGGGCCACGCCAGCGAAATGGGCGTGCCGCTTTCCGTCATCGCGGGCGCCGTCGAGGCGCGCATTCTTTCCTCGCTGAAAGACGAGCGCGTGGCCGCGAGCGCCGTGCTCGCCGGCCCCACGCCCGCGCCTTTCAGCGGCGACCGCGCACAGCTCATCGCCGCCGTCCGCGACGCGCTCTACGCCTCGAAGATCATCAGCTACGCGCAAGGCATGGTGCAGCTCGGCAAGGCCAGTGAACTCTACAACTGGAACCTGAACTTTGAGGACATCGCCTCGATCTGGCGCGGCGGCTGCATCATCCGCGCGCGGTTTCTCAACCACATCACCGAGGCCTACAAAAAAAATCCCGCGCTCAAGAACCTCGTCCTCGATCCGTTCTTTGCCGATGTGCTCCAGCGCACCCAGGCCAACTGGCGCACCGCCGTCCAGACCGCCATCGCGTACGGCGTCGCCGTCCCCGGCTTCAGCGCCGCGCTCAGTTACTTCGACAGCTACCGCTCGGCCCGCCTCCCCGCGAACCTGCTCCAGGCGCAGCGCGATTACTTCGGCGCGCACACCTACGAGCGCGTGGACAAACCCGCCGGCGAGTTTTTCCATTACGACTGGCTGGGCTCGTAACCACTCGCCCGAACAACGTCGCGCTGGTTCCGCGCAAAGGATTGGATCACCATCGGCGAGACGTGCGAACCGAGTGGCTTTTCTGAAAGACGCCGGGCACCCTCCGGCGCTTTCATGCCACCTATTCGCACTGCCTTTGTTCTCGGCGCCGGTCTCGGCACCCGTCTGCGCGCAGTCACGATGCGCCGGCCAAAGCCGCTAATCCCGGTCGTCAACCGCCCGCTGATCTCCTACGCCTTCGACCACTTGCTGGGGCTCGGCATCGAGCGGTTGGTCGTGAACACCCACTGGCAGGCGGAGCGTTACGCCGAGTTTTTTCCGGAGACCAGTTATCGCGGGGCGGAGTTGCTTTTTCGGCATGAGTCGCCGGAGGTGCTGGAAACCGCCGGCGGCATTTGGAACGCGCGCGACCTGCTGCGCGACGAACCGTTCATCGTCTATAACGGCGACATCTTCACCGACCTCCCGCTCGAACCTGCACTCCGCGCGCACCGCGAGCGCGGTGACGAAGTCACGCTCGTCCTCCGCTCCGCAGACGGCCCGCTCCAAGTCGCGTGCGACACCACCAGCGGGCGCGTCATGGACCTCAGCCACCGCGTCGATCCGGCGAGCGATCTCCGGTTTCTTTTCACGGGCATCTACATCGTCAGCCCCGCATTCATCCGCCGCATCCCGCCCGCGACGAAGATCAGCGTCGTCCCGATTTTCTGCGAAATGATCCGCGCCGGCGCGAAGCTCGGCGGCATCGTGATCGACGCCGGAAGCTGGCGGGATCTTGGTTCCCGCGAGCAGTATCTCGCGGTCCACGCGGCGCTGGCGCAAAGAGGCATGCGGCCGGACGAGTGGATTCACCCGACCGCCCACGTCGCCCCGGACGCCCGGATCAGCGGTGCCACGGCGATCGCCCCCGGAGCCCGTGTGGGCGCGGGCGCGGTGTTGCGCGATTGCCTCGTTTGGGAAAACGCCGAGGTCGCTCCCGGCGCAGATCTCACGCGCTGCATCGTCACTCGCGCCGCGCGGGCCGAGGGCACGCAGACGGATTTCGACTTCGCCTGAAAATCGGCGCACACTTTTCGCCCATGTCCGCCAGCCACGCTCCACGCGGTGTCTCCGTCCTCCCCATCGAAAAGGGCGGCTCCGGGCGCAAATTCTGGCGCCTGCACGTGGGCGGGCAGACGCTCATCCTGGTGCGCTACGGCGAGGATCGCCCGGAGAACAAGCATTACGTCGCCATCGCGCGCTTCCTCGCCGGCGTCGGCGTGCGTGTGCCGGTCACGCATTTTCACGATGAAAGCGAAGGGCTGATCATCATGGAGGACGCCGGCGAAACCGATCTCTGGAGCCGCCGCCACGACCCGTGGCCGCAGCGCCGCGCGCTCTATCAGCGCACGCTCGATCAGGCGCTCATCCTCCACACGCAAGCCCATCGCGCGCCCGGCGCGGACTCGCTCACCATCCTTCAGCCGGTCTTCGACGCCGCGCTCTACCGCTGGGAGCAGGACTACTTTTTCGAGCACTGCCTCGGGCGGCATTTTCGCATCAGCGCGGAGCGCCTGGAGGCCGAGGGCGACCGCGCGCGGCTGCGCGAGATCGCCGGGCATCTGGCGAAACAGCCGCGCTGTCTCGTGCATCGCGATTTTCAGAGCCAGAACATCATCGTGCGCGACGGCGAAATCTGTCTGATCGACTTCCAAGGACTCCGCCCCGGCCTCGCGCAATACGACATCGCCTCGCTGCTCCTCGATCCTTACGTCACCCTCACGCCCGCCGAGCGCGAAGAACTCCTCGCCCACTACCTCAGCGGCCTGCACGGGCCCGGCCGCCACGAAGCGCCCGGCTTCCGCGCGCTCTACGAACTCTGCGCGATGCAGCGCCTCATGCAGGCGCTCGGCGCCTACGGCAAACTCGGCCACGCCGATGGCCGCACGCCTTTCCTCGACCACATCCCCGCCGCGCTGCACTCGCTGCGCGAAGTCCTCGCGGGCATCGCTGGCCTCGATCGGCTGCGCGCCTTGCTCGCCGCGCTTTAATAGCGTCCGCGGTCGAGCACTCGCGGTTTCCGCATGTCCGGCGGCACGCTCCCCGCACCCGCGCAGCGTTTGGAAAAAAAACAGCGCCGCCCCGCACGAGGCGGGACGGCGCTGGTGATTGTTCCTCCGGCGCGCCCGACACGGCGAACCGGCAAAGGATTACTTCTTCTTTTTCGCCACGGCCTTGGCCGTGGGCACCGTGTTGATCGTCTGGAGAATCCGGCCGGCGATTTTGTACGGGTCGCCTTGAGAGTTCGGACGGCGGTCTTCGAGGTAACCCTTGTAGCCGTTGTTCGCGAAGCTGTGCGGGACGCGCACGGACGCGCCGCGGTTGGCGATGCCGTAGTTGAACTTGTCGATGGACTGCGTCTCGTGCAGGCCGGTGAGGCGCAGGTGGTTATCCGGGCCATAGACGGCGATGTGCTCGTTCTTGTATTTGTCGAACGCGGCCATCAGTGACTCGAAGTATTCCTTCCCGCCGACGGTGCGCATGTATTCGGTCGAGAAATTCGCGTGCATGCCCGAGCCGTTCCAGTCCACGTCCATGCCGAGCGGCTTGCAGTGGTAGTTCACGTCCACGCCGTACTGTTCGCACACGCGGTTGAGGATGTAGCGGGCGACCCAGACTTCGTCGGCAGCTTTCTTCGAGCCTTTGCCAAAGATCTGGAACTCCCACTGGCCCTTCGCCACTTCGGCATTGATGCCTTCATGGTTGATGCCGGCTTCGAGACACAGGTCGAGGTGCTTTTCCACGATCTCGCGGGCGATGTCGCCCACCGCGTCGTAGCCCACGCCCGTGTAGTAGAGCCCCTGCGGGTAGGGGAAACCTTCGGCTGGGAATCCGAGCGGCTTGCCATTCTGGTAGAGGAAATATTCCTGCTCGAATCCGAACCACGTGCCAGCGTCATCCGGGATGGTCGCGCGGGAATTCGATGGATGCGGCGTGCCGTCGGGCATCAGCACTTCGCACATGACGAGCGCGCCATTGATGCGGGTGGCATCGGGATAAATCGCCACCGGCTTCAGCACGCAATCCGAGCTGCGGCCTTCGGCCTGACGGGTGGAGCTGCCGTCGAAACCCCAAAGCGGAAGCTCGGAGAGTTTCGGGAACTTGGCGAACTCCTTGATTTGGGTTTTGCCGCGGAGGTTGGCGACGGGCTCGTAGCCGTCGAGCCAGATGTATTCGAGTTTGTACTTGGCCATGATTGGTCGTTGTTGGTGTTGGTTTTTGAGCAGGCTGCGCTGATTTAGCCCGCTCAGGTTTGGTTTATTTACTCAGTCGCCTCCAAGTCTCTCGGAGGCGCGCGCGCACCATTAGCAAAGCCGGTGCCAGAGGCAAGCGGGGAGCGGGAATAGTGGGGAAAAGATCGGTCTAAGGCATTGAAAGGCGGGGGCGGGGGCGCGAGAATCCGCGACTATGCCCATCGTCAAAGACACCCTCCGAGCCACCGTGCGCGTGGGTTACGACGGGCGGGTGTCCAAGCAGTTTCGCGGACCGCGGGCGGAGGAGCGGTTCGCCAACGAGGTGCGAGTGCTGCGGCATCTCGAAGCGCGGGCCTGCCCGTTTGTCCCCCGCCTGCTGGAGGCCGATGCCGCCGGCCTGCGCATCGTCACCTCGAACTGCGGCAGCCGCGTGGACCACCTCGACGCCGCGCGCACCCGCGAGCTTTTCGCCGAGCTGGAGCACTTCGGCGTGCGGCACGACGACCCGGAAATGCGCAACGTCACCTACCGCATGCAGGACGGCCGCTTCTGCCTCATCGACTTCGAGTTTGCCACCATCCTGCCGGAGACGGCGTAAAACATGGCCTCGCACGGAGTTCACCGAGGCCACAAAGGGCGGAGCGGGGCACGCCCGGTTTTACTTTGCGAACTCCGCGGACTCCGTGCGAGGCACGCATGATCCATGGATGATCTCCCCGCAACTTCCGCCACCCACCTCCAATGGTGGGGCCTCACCGACCAGGGCCGCGTGCGCCAGAACAACGAGGACTCCTTCCTCGGCCTGCAATTCGACGCGCAGGAGGTGCGCTACCTCGGCAAGCTCGGCGACGCCCCACTCGCGCAGGCGGACTGCGTTTTCGCCGTGAGCGACGGCCTCGGCGGCGCGCAAGCCGGCGAGTTTGCCAGCCGCATCACGGTGGAAAAAATCACGCGCCTGCTCCCGCCCGCGTTCAAGCAATCGGCGCAAGGCCTCAAGGCCGGCGTCGAGGACGTGCTCGAGGAACTCTTCGACCAGATTCACCGCGCCCTCACTTTCCTCGGCGACAGCTACGAGGAATGCGCCGGCATGGGTGCCACGCTCAGCCTCTGCTGGTTCGCGCCCGGCTGGGCCTACTTCGCGCACATCGGCGACAGCCGCATCTACTACCTGCCCGCGCGCGAGGGCGGCATTCGCCAGCTCACGCACGATGACACCCACGTCGGCTGGCTCTTCCGCCAGGGCCAGCTCAACGAACGCCAGGCCCGCGACCATCCGCGCCGCAACGTCCTGCAAAACGCGCTCGGTGCCGGCCACCAGTTCGTCAACCCACAAGTCGGCGCCGTCGCCTGCGAGCCCGGCGATCTTTTCCTGCTCTGCACCGACGGGTTGACCGAAGGACTCTTCAACGAACAGCTCCTCCAGCTCCTCCGCTCCCCGGACCCCGCCGAAGCCGCCCTCGACCCCGCCCGCCGCCTCGTCGCCGCCTCCCTCGAACGCTCCGGCCGCGACAACACCACGGCGCTAGTCATCGCTGTTCGTTGAATCCGGGGGCGGGTCAGTCGTTCTGCTCCCAGCCGGCGACGAGGCCGTCGTCGAGGGTGACTTTGCGGCCAACTGAGCAGGGCGAGGGTATCGCCAGGAAACAATAACCGAAGCCTACGTCGCGCCGGCGAGGCAGGCGGCGCGCGGGGGCTGCGGGGTGAGGTCGAGTTCGGCGAGGAGCTGGCGGTCTTCGTCGGTACCGGGGTTGGCGGCGGTGAGGAGTTTGTCGCCGTAGAAGATGGAGTTGGCCCCGGCGAAAAAGCAGAGCGCCTGGGCTTCGCGCGAAAGGCGGGTGCGTCCGGCGCTGAGGCGGACTTTCGCTTTGGGCAGGGCGATACGGGTGGTGGCGACGAGCCGGACCAGCTCGAAGACCTCGACCGGCGGCTGCGCTTCCATGGGCGTGCCGGGCATGGCCATGAGGCAGTTGATGGGCACGCTCTCGGGCGCGGGGGTGAAGTTCGTCAGGACTTCCAGCATGCGAAGCCGGTCGTGGACGGTCTCACCCATGCCGATGATGCCGCCGCAGCAGACATCCATGCCGGCCTGTTGCACGGCTTCGATGGTCTTCACGCGGTCTTGAAAAGTGTGGGTCGTAACAACCTCGGGGTAATACTCGGGCGAGGTGTCGATGTTATGGTTGTAAGCGGTCACTCCGGCTTCCTTGAGCTGGCGCGCTTCGGGCAGGCTGAGCTGGCCCAAAGTGACACACACTTCCATGCCGAGCTTGCTGACTTCGCGGATGGTGCCGAGCACTTGCTCAAACTTCGCATCGCCCGCGCGCACCCCCTTCCACGCCGCCCCCATGCAGAAGCGCGTGGAGCCATTCTCCCGCGCGCGCCGGGCCACCTCCAGCACCGCCGCGGTTTCCATCAGCCGCCCGGCTTTTACATCGGTGTCGTAGCGTGAACTCTGCGCGCAGTAGCCGCAGTCCTCGGAGCAGCCTCCCGTCTTGATCGAGAGCAGGGTGCAAAGCTGGACTTCGTTGTTACTCCAGTGCTCCAGGTAGGCGTTGCGCCCGCGCTGGATGAGATCGAAGAACGGCTGGTCGTAGATGGCTTGGAGTTCGGAAAGTGTCATGGTGTTATTAGCGCGTCCAGCGACCGCCAGTGCTGGAAAGAACAGGTAGCTCGTCGGTCATGTATTGGGTCTTGCCGACGGCGCCGATCATGCTGACGCCGGTGGCGGAGCGCCAGCGCGCGGTCATGCTTTCGCCGGTGTGGCAGCTCCAGCTTTTGACCAAGGCATCGCGGGAGAAAATGCCGCGCCGGATCTTATTCAGATCGTCCTGGTGGAGCCAGGCTTTGGAGGCGCTGTCGATCATGTTCGAGTAGTCGAACATCCAGCACGCCTTGTTGCTGTGGCCGAAGAACTCGAAGTTGGCGATCTTTACGCGCGAGCGGTCCTGGCCATTGTTGAGGTAGCTGATGACTTCCTCGGTCTTATCAAACCAGATGAGCTTCACCTTGTAAGCATCGCGCACGCTGGCGATATGGCCGATGAGGTCGTTGTTCTCCTGCTTGGCCCGGCTCACGTAAGCGGGGCGATACACGAACCACGTAATCTGCGCGCCGGGTGCCTCCTTCTGGATCTGCTCGATGCGGATGCGCGAGGCGCGGACGAAATTCATCCACCAGTTGTCATGCGGCTGGGCTTTCCACTTTTCCCAGACCCACATCGAGACACCGCCCGTGAGGATGATGAACTCCCCGCTGGCTGCGGTCGGTGCCGGGTCCGCTGCGCGCAAAGGCGCGAGCGAGGTCAAAAAAATGGTGAGCAGAAGCAGCAGGGAGCGACGCATGGGCGGGGAAAATGCCCGCCTTTCCGCCGGATGGCAAAGCGGAAAACCGCTGGGACGGATTGTCTGGATGCGCCGCGGTTATTCCAGCCGCTGGAGCGTGGGGAGGCGGTATTTCTGCTTGAAGGCGACTTCGCCGGCGGAGACGAGGGCGGCGTCGAGGTAGATGGTGCCGGGTTCGCCGTCGAACTCGATCCGGTGCAGGCCGTTTGTGGCTTTGGTGAGGGCGTCCGGGATGTCGGCGAGGCTTTGCAAGGCCACGCCGTTGATTTTCTTCACCACGAGGTGCGTGAGTTCCTCGTAGCCGACGGTGAGATCGGAGGGCAGCACGCGGTTGAGGAAGACGATTTTTTTCGGGCCGTGCTTGAAAAGCTCGTTCTGCTGGCGGTCGAAATAGACGAATTGCTCAGGCGCTTTTTTCATCCAGTCGCTGCCGAATTCCTTGAGGTATTGCCGCGACAATTCGCCGAGCACGAGTCCGCCGAGGATGTAGAAGCGGGGCGCGCGGTCGAAGATGTAGGGCTCGATGACGTAGCTCTCGACGGGCCGGTGCGCGAGTTTCAGGTCGAGGTCCTTGCTTTCGCCTTTGCGAAAGACGGTGATCTTCAGCGCTTCGCCGTCGAAGTGCTTCGTCGAGAAAAGGTGCGAGATGCTGATCTTGCCGTAGTCAGCGTCCTTGTAGTTGCCGTCCTGGTCCACGGCTTCGCCGTCGATTTTCAAAATCACGTCGCCCTTTTCCACGCCCGCGAGTGCGGCTGGGCCGCCGGGGAGGACGTCGGTGACGTAGATGCCGCCGGTCTGGCCGGTGAGTCCGATGTAGCGGCGAAATTGCGGGTCGCGCGTCTGGGCGGAGGTGATGCCGGAGCGCGGGAAACCTTTGTAGGGCGGCTTTGCGGCGTCGGTGAGGAAGTGCTGGATGACGGGCGCGGGAATGAGGTCGGCGTTGTTGGTGGTCGTGTCGTAGCGCATCACGAGGCCGGCGAGTTTGCCGTCCTTCACCACGGGCAGGGTGAAGCTGGAATCGCGGAATTGCAGCGGGGCGGTCAGGCGGTAAATGAGCAGCGGGGAGTCATCCACCGGATAGCGGGTGACCTCGGCGGTGGTGAGCGTGGCTTTGGTGACGAGCAGGTTGCCGGTGGCTTCGAGCTGCCACACGGCGAGGGTGTCGCCGACCACCGCAGGTGCGACTTCGAGCGGTTTGATGGGCTTGAGAAATTCGGCGTCGTCCGTTTTCAAAATCGCGAGGTTGGCTTCGTAATCCACGACATCCACGGTCGCCGGCACCCTCCGCCCGCCTTCGGGCGTTTCGAATTCCACGTAGTTCGCGTTGGCCACGAGTTCCGCCGTCACGAGCACGCGCCCGCCTTCCAGCACGGTGCCCACGGCGCGGCGCGAATACGGCGGGCGTTTGCCCCACGGACGCGCGAAATCCCACGCCTGATTGGTGACGTTCACGCGGATGATGGAGAGCGTCTTGGCGTCCTCGGCGCGGGCGGCGGGGAGGGCGAGCAGGAGTGCGAGGAAGAGCGAGAAGAGGGTGCGGCGCATGATGGAGAAATGGGTTCGGCGCTCAGCGGGTCAGGGTGGCCTCGGAGACGAGGTTCTGCTCGGAGAGCACGTTGTAGCGTTGCTTGATGCGCAGGCGCGCAGCTTCCACGGCGGTGCGTTCCAAGACGAGCGGACGGCCGTAGCCGACAAACTTGATGACGTAAAACTCGGCCTGCGCCTCCAGCGCCTCGGCTAGATCCTTGAGCGTGCGGATTTTCCGGTCGTTGACCTCATCCACGATGCCCTGCTGGAACTCGCCGAGATAGGTGTTTAGCGGGTCGGGGAGAATCGCGCTGAGGACCACGATTTCCGGTCGTTCCTTGTAGAGTTCTTTGCTGATGAAGAAGTCGTAGTGGTAGTTGATGCGGTCGCTGGTGAACTGGTAGGCCGCGAGCAGATTGCGCGAGAGCGGCTGGAAGAGCAGCCCGCCAAAAAGCACGTACGCCGGCTGGGTGTCGTAGGCCGTGGCGAGCATCGTGAACGGCCAGGCGCGGTCGAATTTCACCTCCACCTCGAGCGGCTGCTTCTCGCGGAGCACCGAAAATTTCACGGTGTCGCCGAGGAACTTCCGCTCGGCGACTTCGCTCATCAGCACGCGTTCGCCCTGGAGTTCCACCATGCCGTCGCTTGCGATGCTTAGCCCGTCGATGCTCAGCAGCACGTCGCCCACGAACAGTTTGCCCGCGCACACGCCCGCCGACTGCACGCTGCTCAGGACCACTCCGCGGTCGTCGTCGGTCAGGCCGAGCGCCTTGCGCATCGCGGGGTTGAGGGTGTTCGCGATGCCGATGGAGAGGTCCATATAGCGGTCGTAGTGGCCGTCCTTGATGTCATTGAGAAAGTGCTGAATGACCGGCGTCGGGATCATGTAGCCGACGTTTTGCGCGACATCGCCGGAGAAGCCCTGGAAGGCCACGCCCACGACTTTGTCGCCCTGCATCACGGGGCCGCCGCTGTTGCCGGGATTGATCGCCGCGTCGATCTGGATCGAGAGATGCGAGTCCACCACCGAGTGGGTGTAAGTGCGAAAATCCACGCGCGAGACAATGCCCTGCGTCACGCTCATGCGGTCGCCGCCGATGGGGTAGCCGAAGACCGTGACCTGCGATTCCAGCTCCGGGATGCCGCCGAGCGCGAGCGGTTTGGTGCCTTTGAAAAAGGACGCGTCCTGCACTTTCAAAATCGCCAGATCGCAGTCGTGGGCGATGTGCTCCACGGTCGCGATGTACTTCTTCGGATCGTTCTCCTTTTCCACGGTGAGAAAGCGCGCATTGCTGACCACGTGGGCATTGGTGACCAGCCGGTCCGCCGACACTACCCAGCCGGTGCCGCTGCCGCCACTCATGCCGCCGGGCAGCCACGGCACGCGGTAGTTGGCCTCCTGGGCGGTGTTGTTGATGCGGCAGATACTTTTGCGGATTTCGTTCGGCTGGCCGAGGGCTGAAACGGTGAGCAGCAGGGCGGGAAGCGCGAGGCGCGAGAAGCGTGAGATCATGCGGGCGGGAAGATGCGCGCGCCCCCCGGACGGCGCAATAGGATAGTCCGCGCGGCGCGCGGCCAACTCGAAATCGCTTTCCCTTTTCCTTTCCGCCACCACCGACGACGCTCCGCGCCCGATGTCCGCCGAAGCGAAACCTGCTCCCGATGCCGCGCACGATCCCTACGCGGCGTTTCGCGCGCCGAACTACCGCTGGTACGCCGTCGGCAACCTCGTTTCGTCCTTTGGCCGGCAGGTGCTGGGCATGGCCATCGGCTACGAGATCTACCAGCGCACCCACTCCGCCACCGCGCTCGGGCTCGTGGGGCTGATGGGCGCGCTGCCCATCGTGCTGCTCTCCATTCCGGCGGGGCTCGCCGTGGACCGCTGGAATCGCAAGACCATCATCATCATGACGCAGCTCGTGACGATGCTTGCCTCCGTCGGATTCACCGTGCTCGCCGTCGAGCATCTCGCCGTGCGGGAGACGCCGCTGCTCGCGTGGGCCGTGCGCGGACTCTACCGTTTTGCCGCGTTTTGGGGCGAGGGAAGCTGGGTCAGCTTCGACCCGGCGGTGCCGCTGATGTATGCGCTGCTGCTCGTCAACGGCGTCACCCGCGCCTTCGGCTGGGCGGCGCGCGGCGCGCTCTTTCCGAACCTCGTGCCCCGCGCCGCGCTGAGCAATGCGGTCATGTGGAACGCCACCAATTTCGAGCTGACCTGCATCGTCGGCCCCACGCTCGGCGGGCTGCTCATCGCGGCCTACGGTTTGCCCATCGCCTACGCGATCGACGCCGCGTGCGCGTGCGCCTGCCTCGCTTTCGTCCTGCCGATCCGCGCGCCGCAGGAGATTGCCAAAGCGCACGCGCATCCGCTCCAGGACTTGTTCTCCGGGCTGCACTTCGTCCGCCAGTCCAAGGTCATCCTCGCCACCATCACGCTCGACCTTTTCGCCGTGCTGCTCGGCGGCGCGGTGGCGCTGCTGCCGTTGTTTGCGGATGAAATCCTGCACGTCGGCGCGGTCGGGCTGGGCTGGCTGAAGGCGGCGCCTTCCATCGGCGCCGTGCTCATGGCGCTGGCGCTCGCGCATTTCCCGCCGATGCGCCAGGCGGGCAAGGCGCTGCTCTATGCCGTGGTCGGCTTCGGCCTCGCGACCATCGTCTTCGGCTTCTCGCAGAACTTCTGGCTGTCCTTCGCCGCGCTCTTTTTCACCGGGGCGTTCGACAACGTCAGCGTGGTCGTCCGCCACACCCTCGTGCAGGTGCTCACGCCCGACGCCATGCGCGGGCGCGTCTCGGCGGTGAACAACATTTTCATCGGCACCTCGAACGAACTCGGCGCGCTCGAATCCGGCCTCACCGCCGCGCTTTTCGGCCCCGTGATCTCCGTCGTGGGCGGCGGCATCGGCACGATCCTCGTGGTGCTCGCGACCGCGTGGAAATGGCCGGAGATCCGCCGCATCGGACGCCTTCAACCCACCGAGTCCATCGGCGAGCGCGAGACTACGGATTGATGAAAATCCTGTCGCAGGACGGATCGACCACCTTGGCCCCGCGCGGGATGCCGCGGACGTCGATGCGGTGGTACGGGGAGTACGGACTGGAGACAAAACCGTAGCGCCCGGTGGAGCGACCGACCGGGTAGCGCGACTCCCCGCGATCGTAGCCGCGGTCGTCATCGCGCCGGTCCCGGTCGTAGCGGTCGTCGCCGCCATCGCGGTCACCGCGTCCGTCGTAGTAGCCGTCGCTGTAAACGCGCCGCCGGTCGTGCTGCACCGCCTTGCCAATGAGATAGCCGCCCGCCGCGCCGATGGCCGCGCCGGCCAATGCCTGATCGCCGCGCCCGTGCAGCGCGCCGCCGACCGCCGCGCCCGTGGCCGCGCCGAGCAGCGCGCTTTGGCCGGAGGTTTCGCAGCCGCTAAAAGCGCAGGCCACGAGGAGCAGGAGTGAAATGATGGGGATGAGCTTTTTCATAGGGTGCGGGGATTTATCGCGTGAATCGGACGGGAGGCAAGCGGTGGATGTTCATGGAAAAATGCGCGACCCGTTCGAGCCGTCATCCTGAGCGCAGCGCCGTAGCGCGAGCCTCCGGCTTGCCGTATCGCAGTGCGTCCCGCCTGCCTCAAGCGCGGCCGCGAACAGACGAAGAGAAGTTCGGGCAGTGCGTCCGCAGCCGCGCGGGGCAACTGACGAACGCCCCGCGCTCCGGCTGATTTTCGCTATTCCTCTTCCGCCCTACTCGCTGGGCAAAGACGGCCAGCTCGGCAAGGGCGGCAGCTTCAAGGCCTCCGACGACATCAGCACCTGGCAGTGAAAGCGCACCGTGGTGTTTCGGATTGGCACGCGCGGGCGACGCGCTAGTTTTCCCGGCATGGAAACACCGACCACGCCTGTCCCGACACCCGGCCCGACGAACAGCGAGGAACGCACGTGGGCGATGTGCGCTCATCTCAGCACCTTTGCCGGCCACCTCATCCCCTTCGGCAATCTCGGCGGGCCGCTGCTCATCTGGATGCTCAAGAAGGACACCATGCCGCTGGTCAACGATCAGGGGAAAGAAGCGCTCAACTTCCAGATCACCATGACGCTGGCCCTGCTCGTCGCCGGGCTTTTGATCTTCGTGCTCGTTGGCTTCATCCTGCTTCCGGCCGTGTGGCTGTTCGATGTGATCATCACCATCGTGGCCGCGGTGAAAGCCAACGAAGGCGTCGCTTACCGCTACCCTTGCTGCCTGCGGTTCGTGAGCTGAATTGTGCCGGAACTCGCCGAGGTCGAATACTACCGGAAGCAGTGGGACGGCGGGTTGCGGCGGACCATCACGCGCGTGGCGGTGCATGCGGAAAAGCGGCTCTTTCGCGGCGGCGATGTCGTGCGACTCGCCGCGCTGATGCCCGGCGCAAAGCTGCTCGGCTCCGAGGCGCGGGCGAAGCAGATGCTCTTCCGCTTTTCGCGCGATCTGTGGCTCGGCGTGCATCTCGGCATGACGGGCAAACTGCGCGTCGCGCCGCCGGATTTCGCGCCCGGTCGGCACGATCATCTGGTGCTTTTTCAAAAGGCCCACGCGCTCGTTTTCACCGACCCGCGCATGTTTGGCCGGGTGCTCTTTCACGAAGGCCGGCACGCTCCCGCGTGGTGGACCGCGCTACCCCCGGCGGTGACCGCGCCGGAGTTCACGCCGGAGCTGGTGCGGGCCTTTTTGCAAAGGCGGGCGCGGCTGGCCGTGAAGGCCGCGCTGCTCGTGCAGAGCGCCTTTCCCGGCGTGGGCAACTGGATGGCCGACGAAATCCTCTGGCGCGCGAAAATCGCTCCTGGCGCGCTCTGCGGCCAGCTCACCAAAGCCCGCGCCACCGCACTCTGGCGCGAGGCCCGCGAAGTCTGCGCCGTGGCGCTCGCCACCGTCGCCGTGGATTTCTCCGACCCGCCCGCCGACTGGTTTTACCACGAGCGCTGGTCGGCGGACGGCCACTGCCCGCGCGACAGCACCACGCTCCGCACCGCGACCATCGGCGGCCGCACCACCCGCTGGTGCCCGCGCTGCCAGCGGTGAGTTGCA
>Ga0163144_10015609_pt1 | contig 15651 bp, 9 predicted proteins | sample OliLak19BULKMAT1_FD_123175 | JGI IMG/M metagenome (GOLD analysis project Ga0163144, IMG submission 123175) | Freshwater microbial mat bacterial communities from Lake Vanda, McMurdo Dry Valleys, Antarctica - Oligotrophic Lake LV.19.BULKMAT1 | ecosystem: Environmental > Aquatic > Freshwater > Lake...
CACCCTCGATGAGAGCATAGATGCATCCGATATCCAAATACCTTCTATGCTGCTCCAGCCTTTTGTAGAGAACAGCATCTGGCATGGATTGCTTCCTCAAAAACAGGAAGGCTCCATCACGCTAAACATCACAAAAAGAAGCAGTGAACAACTTCTGCTTACTATTGATGACAATGGCATTGGAGTTGATACCAGCATGAAGAATAAATTAAATCACATACACAATCATGTTTCCCGTGGAATGGGAATAATAAAAGAACGCATTGCTCTTTTGAAAAAAAATGGCTAATGTGGAAATTTTGCTGGAAGGCCCTTTTGAAATGAAAGATGAGAACGGTATAACAACAGGAACAAGAGTGCAGATCGTTCTGCCTGTAAATTGCAATTAATTAGGATGAAGCTGTCATTGAACATATTTACTGTGCGCCTGCTTAAAATGCTTGTGATAGTGCTTGTTGTTCTAACCAGCGCCTGCAAGAAGGAAGAGATACATGTGATGGATAAAGCACATCCGGGAATATTTGGTAAAAAAGCATTCAACACCTATACGAACGAGATAAACGATAAGAATGGGAAAGACGGTGATGGCGATGGAGAGAACAAAAGAGTAATAAACGATAAAAACGGAAAAGACGGTGACGGTGATGGAGGAAACAAAAGAGTCATCAATGACAAAGGCGGAAAAGATGGAGATGGTGACGGAGAAACCGGAAAAGAAATAAATGATAAAAACAACAAGGATAGTGATGGCGATGGAGAAAACAAAAGAGTGATAAATGATAAAGGCGGCAAGGACGGGGATGGTGACGAGGAAACCGGTAAAGAGATCACTGATAAGAACGGAAAGGATGGCGATGCGGATGGAGAAGAGGATAAAAAAACCAAATAAAAAATCTGCTTTTACTTTTTTGCTGATCTCCCTATATGAGCGGGGTGTAACTAATATTCTATGATACGAGCGATTATAATAGATGACGAGCAAAAAAGTCGCGAGATACTTAAAAGCCTGATTGAGCAAAACCACCCCGAGATAAATATTGTGGGTACGGCAGATTCAGTGCAAAGCGGCATTGCCCTTGTTCGTTCATCAGCTCCACAGCTATTGTTTCTTGATATTATGATGCCCGATGGCAGCGGGTTTGATGTGCTTGAAAAGTTGGGAGATTTAAAGTTTGATGTTATTTTCACAACAGCCAGCGATAAGTTTGCTGTAAAAGCAATTAAATTCAGCGCGTTGGATTACCTGCTGAAGCCCATTGATTCCGATGAGCTGATGCAGGCGGTTAAAAAAGTTTCCGAGCGAAATCAGAAATTTTCCAACGAAGCAAACCTCCGCTCGCTACTTGAAAATGTAAAGCAGAACGAAAGCCAGTTCAGCAAGATCACCCTGCCTATCGGCCATGCTTATGAAGTGGTATTAATTAAAGATATCATTCGGTGTGAGGCAAATGACAATTACACAAATGTTTACCTGACAGGAGGGAAAAAATATCTTGTTTCCGCAACACTTAAGCACTACGAAGACCTTCTTCCCGAAAAGGAGTTCATCCGTGTCCATCACGGCCATCTTATAAATATGAACCACATGGTTCGCTTCATTAAAGAAGATGGCGGCTATGCAGTGATGAGCGATGGAAGTAAGGTAGAAGTTTCCAGGAGAAAAAAGGAAGATTTTCTAAGCAAGATCAAGTGATCCAGATACCAGATCTTTATAGATTTTCAGATTACTGCGGAATGGCCGTTCATCTGCAAATCCGAGTGAATCAGTTATCTGTACCGTATCGCCACTTACTAAAATAATCCCACCACTTACTAAAAACCACTAACATCCATAGCAGGATGGGCGTATATTTATCGTAGGAAAAATATTTACAGCATGAAAATCACCGGCAGAAAATACGTGAAAAAATATTTGGATATAGCATTTATTTATTTATACATTTGCCCGCTCTTTTTACAAACAATCTTCTTTTCTCCAACGCTCTTTGGGAGGAAGACACAAATTATTTTGAAATTGATATCGAATACTCAGACATATCGTGCTTTATCTGTTATTCAAAAAGGTTCTTTCGGCTCCATTAACTTTAGATTTTTAATATTAAACTTCCAATATTATGCTTAAGAAGATCTACACAGCTATCATCCTAGTAATTGCAGTCGGCAGCGTTGCTATGGCGCAGTCAGGTACCCTCAAAGGAAAGGCGATAGATGAAACAAACGGTGAAGGGATATCCTTTGCCAATGTTCAGCTGGAGCAAAACGGCAATCCCATTGCTAAAGCTGTAGCGGATATAAACGGAGATTTTACTATCAAGCCCATCCCTCCGGGAGTGTATGATGTAAAAGTTGCTTCGGTAGGCTACCAAACCTATTTTACCAAAGGAGTAATTATCGGAGCCGATAAAACCGCGTACGTAGAAGCAAAAGTAAAATCCACTATGATAGAACAGGCAGAATTCGTGATGATAGAATACGTAGAGCCTCTCATCGATCCGGATACAAAATCGGGAGGTACTGTAACCCGTGAAGAGTTTCAGGCAATGCCGTCTAAAAATATTAACTCCGTAGCTGCTACAACTGCGGGTGTATTCCAACAGGATGAAGGATCTGCGCTCAACGTTCGTGGAGGTCGTGCCGATGGTACGGATTATTATATTGACGGAGAAAGGGTGAGTGGCTCAGGAGGACTTCCTCAATCAAGCATTGAACAGGTTTCTGTTATTACGGGAGGAGTACCTGCCCAATACGGAGATGCTACCGGAGGAATTATTAATATCACAACCCGCGGTGGTATGCGCAATGATTATTTCGGAGGAATTGAATTGATCTCTTCTCAATTCACGGATGCGTATGATCACAATTTTTTCGGAGGCAATGTGGGAGGGCCGCTGATAGTAAAGAAAGATAGCTCAGGAACCAAGCAGTCTAAGCTGGGATTCTTCATATCCGGGGAGGTGTCTACCGATAAAGATCCCAGTCCATCAGCAGTAGGAATCTATAAAGTAAATGACGAAAAATTAAGAGAAATGGAAGTAAACCCGCTTGCGGCTTCTGAAACAGGAGGCGGTACTCTTCTTAATGCAGAGCTTCTCAGAATGGATGACCTGCAGCATATCAAGGCAAGGCAGAATGTGAGATCCAATAACATGCGTATGACAGGGAAGCTTGATTTCAAGGCAACCAATAACATCACTTTTACGCTGGGAGGTAATTTGGATTATGGCCGGTATCATAATTTTGTATATGAATATGCCCTGCTTAATCCAAGTAATAACCCGGAAATTATATATAATACCAAGAGAATTTATGGTAAAATGACTCATAAATTAGGTAAAGTGAGGTCGCAGGACGACAAGTCAACTTCTACGATAAAAAATGCATATTACACCTTGCAGGTTGGATATACAAAATATAAAGCAACCACACAGGATGATACTCACAAGGATAAAGTATTTGATTACGGATATGTTGGAAAATTTGAAACTAAAAAAGCTAACGCGTATGCGTTTGTTGATAAAGATGTAGATGCAACTGTTGACAGCAGCTACTATGAGCAGGTTGCGGTTTCCGATACGCAGGTGCTTTTCAGCCGCGGAACGCCAAATGAGTTTGCAACAAATTACACCTCTCAATATTATGATCTGGTTGCAGGGGAACCAAATAATCTGTCCGATATTACATTGGGATATGGATTGTTGAATGGCGATCGGCCACGTTCTGTATATTCAATATGGTTTAATACAGGAAGACAGTATGGTGGTTACTCTGTAGTGGATAACACCCAGCTGCGTGTTACCGGACAATTCTCGGGCGATATAAAAAATCACGCCATCCAGGCCGGGTTTGAGTGGGAAAAGAGGGACGACAGATCCTGGGCGTTGAACCCTGTTGGATTGTGGGGAACCATGCGCCAACTGGCAAACAAACACATTACACAATTAGATACAGGCGTGAGGAATACTGTTACAGGGCCCATATTGCTGACAAACGGAAGCGTGCTCACAAATCCACAATCTCCAGTATATGCTCACCCGTATATTGTTAATTCCGCTGAGCAATCTCAGTTTGACAGGTCCCTGCGTGAAGCTCTTGGAAAAGGTCCGGATGAATGGATCGACATTGATTCGTATGACCCAAGTGTTTTCGACATCAGCATGTTCAGCCCGGATGAGTTAGGAACAGGTCGCACCGGATATACGTACGATGGAAAAAAACTTACCGGAAAAACCGGATATGGCCTGGCAGATCTGGAAAGGTACCACAGAGAGAAAGATGAGAATGGCAACTACACCCGGATACTTCCATCCGCAAAGCCGGTATACATGGCCGGATATATTCAGGATAAGTTCGACATTAAGGATATGAAGTTCAACGTGGGTGTGCGTGTAGACCGTTTTAATGCAAACCGTCCCGTTCAAAAAGATAAATATTTAACACACTACGAAGCCTACACGGTTGATGATGTCAACGGCTTCACTCATCCTGCGAATGTATCTTCCGATGCGGTGGTGTATGTGGATGATGCAAAAAACCCTTCTCAAGTGCTTGGTTACAGGCACGAAGATACCTGGTACAATGCTTTAGGAGTTCAGATCTCTGATCCTCAAATTATTACTCCTTCAACTGGCCTTATTCAGCCATATTTAAAATATCCGGGGGAAAGCAAAGCAATAAAATTCGACTCTTCATCGGTAGAAAATACATTTGAAATGTATAATATTCAAACTACTTTTATGCCCCGTATAGCGTTTGCATTCCCTATTTCTGACAGAGCCAGCTTTTTTGCTCACTATGATGTGCTTACGCAGCGCCCTCCTGTTATTACAGATAATACTTCTCTGAAGCCTGAACGTACTACCGATTACGAACTTGGATTCAGTCAGGTATTAAATGAACGCAAAAATGCAGCGCTTACAATTTCTGCTTTCTACCGTGAGATGCGTGATATGGTTCAGCTTATCAATGTATATGGCGCTTACCCCGCTCAATATACCACCTATGGAAACATTGACTTTGGTACAGTAAAAGGATTTTCCATTGCGTATGATCTTCGCAGGACGAACAATGTTCAGATGACTGCCGCTTATACATTGCAGTTTGCAGAAGGAACAGGTTCCGCGGCTACTTCTGCCGGAGGAATTATCGGATCGGGACAGCCGAATCTTCGCACTACTATGCCGCTCGACTTCGATCAGCGCCATGCGATTGTGCTGAACACCGACTACCGTTTTGGGAAAGGAAAAGATTATAAAGGCCCTCAGGCAAAATGGGCAAAAATGATCTTTGAAAATTTCGGAGGTAACATGGTTCTGCGTGTTGGAAGCGGATTGCCTTACACACGTCAGAAGAACGTAACATCGGGCAATGGAAATAACAGCAGCGCAGTAGTGTTTGGTATCAGTCAGCGCTCATCCATCAAGGGGAAATTAAACGGATCCAACCTGCCTTGGCAATATCGTGCCGATCTTCGTTTGGATAAGAACATAGCTCTTATCTGGAAGAAAGCAGAAGGCGAAAGCAAAGCAAAATCTTCTAACCTGAATATTTATGTTCAGATCCTGAATGTTCTGAATACAAAGAACATCATCAACCTGTACCGTTTCACTGGCGATGCGGATGATGACGGATATCTGTCCGCACCGGAAAATCAAAGCGGTATTGAGGATCAGTTTCCTGATCCGGATTCATTCAGGGATCTGTACGCTTCTAAAATTGCGAACCCATCTCACTACAGTATTCCAAGAAGAACACGTATTGGAATCCTATTGGACTTTTAAAATAGGGAGCCCCGGTCCTGGAGAGGTAAAACAAGTGAAAAAAGATAGGAACTAAAGTTAACCGAAGTCCAAGAAAGGAGGATAAATAAAATAATAAAAATTAAAACTGTCCTCTCCCTTTAGGGAAGGGGCAAAACTTAAAAATATGAAACACCTACGTATCTTGATCATTCCCGCACTGATTGCGACAATCAGCACCCCCCAATTGGCTTCAGCGCGTGAAAACGTTGGAATGATTGTTAAGTCTAATCCGGCTGCTCAGCCCTTGGCTTTAGCATGTACGCAGGCCACCTCTCAAGTGGACCTGGCGGTGAATAACGTTCGTTGCCGCATTTTGATGGGAGATATGTGGTGGGATCTGGTAAACCCGATCTATGAAATACCCAAAGGAGGCGGTGTTACTTCCATATTTTCAGGTTCTTTGTGGATAGGAGGGGTTGATGTTGGAGGAAACTTAAAAGTGGCAGCTCAAACATACCGTCAAACAGGAGTTGACTTCTGGCCCGGCCCCCTGGATACCACCGGCAGTGCTGCAATCAGTTTGGATGTGTGTTCTCAATATGACAAGCATTTTAGAATAACAAGAGAAGAAGTAGAAAAATTTGTTTCAACCGGAGTAACCACCCCTGCAATTATAAACTGGCCGGGCAACGGAGATAAATCACTGGGCCAGCAGCATTATCTTGCTCCTTTCTTTGATAAAAATGCAGATGGAATTTATAGCCCTTCTGCGGGAGATTATCCCGGATATGATCTGGTTGCCGGAGATTCGTATGGAGAATGTCAGAAATTAGCTGCTCCTAATCAGTGTATTCCTGTAGATCAGTTATTTGGAGATGAAACAATCTGGTGGGTGTTCAACGATAAAGGAAACATCCATACCGAATCAAAATCCCAGCCTATCGGATTAGAGATCCGCGGACAGGCATTCGGATTCTTTACGGACGATGAGATCAACAACATGACCTTTTATAACTACCGGATTTTCAATCGCTCTACGTTTCAGGTAGACTCTTGCTTTTTCGGAGTTTGGACTGATGCCGATCTGGGTTGTTATACAGATGATTATTCCGGCTGCGATGTGAAACGAGGCTTTGGTTACACCTATAACGCGGATAACGATGACGAAGTTGCTTGCGGCAATGGAGGCTATGGACTTAATCCACCTGCAGTGGGAATGGACTTTTTTCGCGGGCCTATTGCAGATCCAGGAGATTTGAAAAATAATGACCGGGATTCTTCTGTTGATGAATCATGCGAAGAGATTATTATGTCGGGGTTTTTAGTGTACAGAAATACTAACGGAGTACCTGATGGTAACCCAGTTGGAGCAAATCATTTTTACAATTATCTGAACACCAGGTTGGGAGATAATACGACTGTTAAATATGGCGGAGTTTCTTCCGGACCTGAATGTAAGTTTATGTTCCCTGGGGATACCGATGAACACGATTGGGGTATTGGAGGCAACTATTCCACCACTCCCACGCTTGCACCTTGGGTTCAATCCGGTGCACCTGCAGATTATAGAATACTTGAATCAGCAGGACCATTTACCCTTCAGCCGGGTGCTGTGAATGTACTCACCACAGGAGTTGTGTGGGCGCGGGCTACCTCCGGAGGAGCTCAGGCATCTGTTAAATTATTACAAGCGGTAGATGATAAAGCGCAGTCTCTTTTTGATAATTGCTTTAAAGTGTTGGATGGCCCTACGGCTCCGGACCTTACCATTCAGGAACTGGATAAAGAGCTGATCCTTTATCTTACCAATACTGATCCGAATTCCAATAATTTCAATGAAAAATATAGAGAGTTCGACCCGCTTATTTTCTTGTTGGATGAAAATTCAAATGCATGCCCTACTGTAAATAAGTATTATGATTTTGAAGGGTACAAGATCTATCAAATGAAGAATGCGCAATCTTCATCTACGGATCTGGATGACCCAAACAATGCACGGCTTATTTATCAATCCGATGTCAAGAACGGGATCACCCGTTTGATCAACTATGAATTTGATCAGTCACTGGGTGCCGGTATTGCCAAGGAAAAAGTAAATGGAGCAGATCTGGGACTTTCCCATTCTATAAAGATCACTACGGATGCATTTGCTACCGGGGATCCTACTCTGATCAATCATAAGACTTATTATTTCATGGCAGTGGCTTACGGATACAATGAGTATAAAAAATACCTGCAGGACCTGGCACCGGACAGCGCTAGCATGTGCGACCCTACCATTGCAGCAACCACCGGACAGAAAAAACCTTACAAGCAAGGCAGGAAAAATCTTGTAAATATTTCTGCGATCCCTCATATTTCATCTCCATATACTGGCGGTACGGAAATGCATGCAGTATACGGAAGCGGCCCTCAAATCACACGTATAGAAGGGAATGGAAACGGAGGCCTGCCGCTTGAATTAACTGCTTCTACGGTTTCATCTATTCTTGCATCCAGTGATGGAAGAACAAGAACTCCAACATATGATTTTGGAAAAGGACCTATTGACGTACGCGTAGTAGATCCGCTCAACGTTCCGGACGGTCAAACGTTCACTCTTAAATTTTTAGATAGTCTTTTAACACCTATCAATGATCTATCTGATGCATACTGGACATTGACAAATAATATAACAGGGGATGTAATACCTTCAGATAAAACCATTAAAGGAGTTAACGAGCAATTGCTTTTGCAGTGGGGATTATCAGTTTCCATTGTTCAAATTACAGATCCTGGAACAACCGCATCGGTGCAAAATGGATTTATTTCTGCAACCATGACTTTTGCGGATCGAAGTAAGAAATGGTTAACAGGCCTTGCGGATAGGGATGGAGAGTATCATGCAAACTGGATCCGTGCGGGAACGGTTAGCAATGTTTCCACTTTCCAAAATGACGAGCTGAACATTGATCCGCAAGAGATATACGAAGGCGTGATTGGCGGGACATGGTCACCATACCGATTGGTTGCCGGAACCGAGATCGGCTCATTTGATCCGGAAAGATATTACACAGGTCCCGGGTTCAAAAAATTAATGTCCAATACATTAATAAAAGAGCTTGCGAGTGTGGATGTGGTTTTCACAAGCGATAAGAGCAAATGGAGCCGTTGCCCCGTATTTGAAATGTGTGAAGACGCAGGGTTTTCATCAAATACAGCAGGTGGATTTGCAAACGCAAGAAAGTTTGACTTCAGGCGTGCCGCATCTGTGGACAAGAACGGAAGCACTGCCAGCGGATCCGATAATAATGATTATGCAACCGGTATGGGATGGTTTCCCGGCTATGCAATTAATCTTGAAACAGGGGAGCGCCTCAATATAGCTTTTGGTGAAAACTCCGCACTGGTTAATGAGAATGGTAATGACATGTTATGGAATCCAACCAGTAATCAAACTACTAAAACATATAATTTGCCTTGGGATACAGCAGGTCAACCATATACTAGCCCTGTTTACGGTGGGCAGCATTACATTTATGTTTTCGGCCATAATCTGGATAATGATCCTGTAGGTTCACCAACACCGAATGACTTTGTCAATATTCCACGGTATGATGCAGGAAAAGCGATCAGGGATATTCTTGGTTCGAACAATGGGGTGCCGAGCGAAACCACAAGCGGAAAAGAAAAGTTTGAGATCTTTAAGGATGCAATGTGGGTAAATATTCCACTTCTGGTAGCATCACATTCATTGCTCGAAACAGATGTTACCATCCGTTTACGAGTGGGTAAGCCTTATAAGTATGGATATTCCAATGCGTATATTAAAGACGGTACAAAGATCATTTATACAGATACTGCTTCCACCGCTTTTGGGCAGAACAAGAATCTGCCGATGTACACTTTCGGTACAGATGGAATTGCTACACATAGAGACGAAAATGAAGTGGCCATTGAAGCATTGGATATCATAAGAGTGGTGCCTAATCCATATTATGCATATTCCAATTATGAAACAAATCAGCTGGATAACCGGGTAAAGATCACTAACCTGCCGGAGGTGTGTACGGTTTCAATTTATAACGTGAGCGGTACGTTGGTGCGCAGATACCACAAAGGAGAACCTGTGGTAAATCTTTCTCCGAAGAAAGCGACCGACACGAAGGCATCGCATGATGGCTCTTTGGATTGGGATCTTAAAAATACGGTGGGAATTCCAATTTCCAGCGGTGTTTACATCATACATGTGGAAGTGCCTGGAGTAGGAGAAAAAGTGGTAAAATGGTTTGGCATTATGCGGCCTATTGATCTTGATTCGTTCTAATATTTCAAACGTATATAAAAAAAGAACAAAAGAAAACTATGAAACATACAACAAAAATTCTAACAGCAATACTTGCCGGATCAATGATCGCGGGCATTGCATTTGCAGGCAATGAAGATCGTGCCGGACAGGCAGGCGCTTCCGAGCTGCTTATTAATCCATGGGCAAGAAGTTCAGGATTGGGAAGTGCGAACATTGCAGGAGTGCGCGGATTGGAAGGCCAGTTCCTGAATGTAGCGGGAACAGCGTTCACCCAAAAAACAGAAATATTATTTGCACACACTAATTATTTAAAGGGCACAGGTATCGGTATCAACTCTTTTGGTTTTGCTCAGAAGGTTGGTGTATCCGGAGTTCTTGCTCTGGGATTCATGTCTATGAATTTTGGAGACATTGAAAGAACCACCACAGAAATGCCTGAGGGCGGTTTGGGAGATTATCCGATCAGCTTTATGAATATCGGACTTTCTTATGCGAAAGGATTTACCGACCATATCTTTGGTGGAATGTGTATGCGTGTAATTAACCAATCAATACCGGATGCGAAGGCAAGCGGTATGGCTTTGGATGCAGGTATTCAATACGTTACAGGAAAGCAGAACAATGCTAAGTTTGGTATATCCCTTAAAAATGTGGGGCCTAAAATGCAATTCAGAGGGGATGGGCTTTCTTTCCGCGAGCTTTTAGAAAACGGAACATCTATGACTGTAGATCAACGCTCCGAATCATTCGAAATGCCTTCGCAGGTGAACATTGGAGGTACTTATGATTATTATATTGGAGGAGATACTGCCAACAAAACACACAGGATTACAGGGGCTGCTGCGTTTGTTTCAAACTCCTTTACAAAAGACGAATTCAGGCTTGGATTAGAATATGGCTTCAAAACATACCTCATGCTTCGTGTGGGTTATGGGTATGAAAAAGGCATTGTTAACGAGGATGATACAAAGGAGACCTACCGTACATCCGCTCAGAAGGGCCTAAGCGCTGGTTTTACAGTAGAATTGCCGCTTAGCAAAGACAAGGGCACTTCATTTGGATTGGATTACTCTTATCGCGATACACAGCCATTTGATGGTACCCACAGTATTGGAATACGCATGAATCTGTAATTTTAATAGAATTTATTACCTTTGGTGATCCCGCCCCGATAATTATCGGGGCGGGATTTTTTAGTCTTATTATACCTTAAATACTTTTACCATGTCTCAGAGTTATGTTACAGCAGAAGGCCTCAAAAAATTGAATGAGGAGCTGCATCAGTTAAAAACAAAGGAGCGGCCTAGTATTTCAAAGCAAATAGCAGAAGCGCGCGATAAGGGCGATCTGTCCGAAAATGCTGAATACGATGCGGCAAAGGATGCGCAGGGCCACCTGGAATTACGGATATCCAAGATGGAGGCAGTTATCCGTAATTCTAAAGTAGTTGATGGTTCTAAAATAGATAACTCCAAGGTTTCCATATTATCCAAAATAAAAATTAAGAATACAGCAAACGGCAAAATGATGACCTATTGGATAGTGCCTGAAACGGAAGCTAATTTTAAAGAGGGTAAAATTTCGGTGGATTCTCCTATCGCAAAGGGCTTGCTCGGTAAAAAAGTAAAAGAAAAGGCCGATGTAATGGTGCCGGCAGGTAAAATAACGTTTGAGATCCTTGAAATAGGCAAGTAAATGATCCGGAATTTTTTTCGGTGTCTCATTTTTTTATTTCTTGCTTCTTCCTGCAATCCTTCGTCATCAGAAAAAAACGACTTTTTTTCACTACGGGTGTTGTCCATTGATGGTCAACGGATAGGCCTTTCGGAAATTAAAAAAACCAAAGCCGCTGCCTTTTTTTTCCTCAGTCCCGATTGCCCCCTCAGCCAGAAATATTCCCTAACTATTAAGGATATGTTTTCGGAATATTCTAAAGCGAATGTGGCTGTGTATCTTGTTTTCCCGGGAACACTTTACAGTGCGGAGGAAATAAAAACATTTCTCACTGAGTATGATCTTCCCTTTATTTCAATTGCCGACAGCGATAAAAAACTGACTGCAAACCTCCAGGCAACTGTAACTCCGGAAGTTTTTTTGATGGATTCAGAAAGAAACATATTATATAAAGGTGCTATTGACAATTGGTTTGAAGCAGTAGGCCGGCAAAGGCAGGTTATTACCGAACATTTTCTGGCAGATGCTCTGCAATCATTTTTATCTGGCAATTCCATAAAAGTTTCAGAGACAAAAGCTGTAGGCTGCATCATTGAATAATGAAAAAGTATAATTACAAAACAATTTTGCTATTTGTCTGTCTCGGGCTCTATGTATTCTTATTTTTTTCATGTGGAAATAATTCAACCGAAACTAAATCGGAATCATCTATTACTTTCAGCGGACATATAGCCTCCATCATTCATACTAATTGTACTCCCTGCCATCGTCCGGGATCGGCCGGCCCGTTTTCTTTGATAAACTATCGCGATGTAGTACGAAAGGCAAAAACCATCCGGTACGTAACCGGAATTGGCCTTATGCCACCCTGGCCGGCAGACAGGAATTACTCGTATTTCGCAGGGGAAAAAGGATTGTCAGCCGAACAAATTTCAATGATCGCTGAGTGGGTGGGTAATGGATGCCCTATCGGAGATTCCACTAAGATCCCTTCTCCGCCTGATTATCCCAGCGGATCGCAGATCGGTACACCGGACCTCGTGATCAAAATGAAGGATCCTTATAAAATTACCGCCAACAATAAGGATCAATTTTTACTCATGAAATTTCCATATGATCTGGAACGCGATACATTTATCCGTGCTATAGAATTTGTTGCCGGCAACAAGAAGGTAGTGCACCATGTAAATGGATTTTTGATCCAATATGACGCAAACAAAAAGAAAAATGTTTTTGAAGGGGCACATTTTGTTGATACAGATGAAATGGATTATCCCAAGGCATACGAGAAGATGAAACTGGCCAATGATGACGGAACCTATCCGATGCTTACTTCTTCCGCAGTAAATTACCTGCCGGGAGTATTGCCGATCTTGTACCCGCCAGGCATCGGGGGAATACGAGTAAAAAAGAAAGGTGCTATCTTTTTGAAGGACATTCATTATGGACCTTCTTCAAAGGAGAGCATGGACTCCTCGTATTTTAATATTTTTTTCGCGAAGGAAGCTCCTAAGCGTCCGCTCCTGGAATTGCAGTTAGGTACCCTGGGGGTTTCTGAAATTATTCCTCCACTTGTAATTCCACCTAACGTAGTAAAAACGTTTCGCACCCAGGTGGTTATTGCAAAAGATATTTCTCTTGTGACCATTAATCCACACATGCATTTGCTGGGCCAATCCTTTTGGGCATTCGCTGTTAAGCCCAATGGAGATACGATCCCGCTGATCAGGATCCCGAAATGGGATTTCCGCTGGCAGTATTTTTACACTTTTAAAAAAATGGTGAAAATCCCTAAGGGGTCTTCGATACAAGTCATTGGGATTTATGATAATACGAAGAGCAATCCCCATAATCCTTTCAATCCTCCCCAAACTGTGGGTGAACGGGCAGGCAGCATGCGTACAACGGATGAAATGTTCCAGTTCATTATTAACTATTTGCCCTACCGCGATGGCGATGAAAACATCTCACTGGAAAATGGTTCGCTGGCGAATTGATTTTATTGGAACCGTCATTGCGAACCTGCCTGTCCGGTAGGCAGGGGAGGAATCCCGATAGCTATCGCATAGGCGTCAGGCTAAGCAGCAAGTTTAAATAGAAATTGTTTAGCATTATCTCTGTCGTTTCGTTTGTCATAAACACAATGTATTTTTAGTTGTTTAATAATTTCTTTGTTTGATGCTGATGTTATTATTTCCACAAAATGGTTGCTGAAGAAGTTAGCCAATTTCAAAATGCTTAATGTTTTTTTCGATGATTTGAGTTCGATTTCACATTCGCATTGATGCCACCAAACCACATGAAACAAATAAATGTAAAGCAACATGAGATAGATGATACAATTTATCCGGATGGCATTTTTGCATTGCGCATGAATTATTTTTTCTAAAGAGAAACAACTTTTCCAACCTTTAAAAATAATTTCGATTTGCCATCTGAGTTTATAGAGTTGAAAAATTTCATCTGCACAGCATAGTTCAGATGAGACATTGGTAATGTAAGTGCTATATCCAAGTAGTTCATAGTAGTGAGAAGAATGATTAAGTCGTTGATCTCTGTCGGCACGGGCTTTTCTTCTGCGCTCTGCGGCTTGCTTGGGTGGAATGGGCAGGGCGACCATTCGTACTTTTAGTTGTTTTCGCGCACCTATCAACACTTCTTCATCAATGAGTTTTTTCTTTCGCAATTTTCTAAGCAGATTCAATTCTGCGCCTGTTGTCATATCATATGCGTTGCTTGCATATCCTTTTCGCGCTATAAAATAAATCCCATTATCAATAAATTCGGAAACTACATCCAGTACAGTAAATCCTAGATCGCGAAGACACAAATCGCCTTTTTGCAAATAGGGTAAAACATTGGCAGAAAGGCTTTGATCGTTGTTGGAAAAACTATGCACATTAAGAAATGAAAAATTGTTTTCCGTAAGATTATACATTGCGTGGATTTTTGCCTGCGCCTTTTTCTCTCCTCTTGAAACATTGCCCGGAAATTCTTTTGCCAGCGCATCAGGCAAGTGAAGAGTTGTGCTGTCATCAACCTTCACGCTTTTAAAGTACTTCAGTATCCCTTTTATTTTTTTAGTTCGTAGTTGCGGCAGTTGCTTGCTGATTATTTTTTTAACGACACTTTTTACAAACAGTTCCGTCTGTGGCTGCATACGTTCATTCAATGACTGTTTGCTAATGGTTTTGCTTTCCAGCAAGCCAATCTCCGTTGCCCAATCACTATAGGTATTACGTTGTTTTGAAACCATCATCATAAAGCCAACAATCAAACTCCTGGGAGTGATCTTGCCCGTACTGCGTTGAATATATCCACAAGCACGTGCTGTATTGTTAATAGTTTTAGTGCCTAATTGTGACATAATTGTTTTTCCTTTGCCATGGGATTTTTTCCTACTGAAGCTGTTTGTTTTCATTAGTCGTATTTTGACTACAAACAGCTTCTTTTATTCTATACCTTCGTCATTCAAAACTCTTGGTTTTTCTACCGCCTCTTGTTAATAATCATAAATTAGCCTGACGCCTATGCGATAGCTATCGGGAAAGCAATCTGTATTAATACAGATTGCTTCGACCTGATCAGGGCATCAGGTCTCGCAATGACGTACAAAATCAGGTTGAAGTCGTACATTTGTAAAAAATAATTAAATGCCTACCATTTTTTCTAAGATCGTGAGCGGGGAAATTCCTTGCTACAAAATTGCCGAATCGGATAAGTACCTGGCATTCCTGGATGTGTTTCCGCTGGCGAAAGGGCATACGCTGGTTATCCCAAAAACTGAAACAGATTATATTTTTGATATCGCAGACGAAGACTTTTCAGGGCTGCAGTTATTTTCAAAAAAAATTGCGAAGGCCATAGAAAAAGCTATTCCCTGTAAACGCATTGGTGTTGCTGTGATCGGATTGGAAGTGCCGCACGCTCATATTCATTTGATACCGCTGA
>Ga0163144_10015610_pt1 | contig 15651 bp, 15 predicted proteins | sample OliLak19BULKMAT1_FD_123175 | JGI IMG/M metagenome (GOLD analysis project Ga0163144, IMG submission 123175) | Freshwater microbial mat bacterial communities from Lake Vanda, McMurdo Dry Valleys, Antarctica - Oligotrophic Lake LV.19.BULKMAT1 | ecosystem: Environmental > Aquatic > Freshwater >...
GTGGATGGATAAAAGTGATAAAGGAACATATCTTATCTCTCCTTATAGTTCCAAGTTTCCTGGTGATTTTAGGATGTGGTCTCGTTCTGAGCTTGTTCGTTTCCTTATAGATTGTGCTAAAAGCAAGCTCTGCTTTGATACTATGACCTTAGTTACTTTGATTCCAGGTCCTACCGAAGTGGATTCAAATCATAAAGTAGAAGCCGGTCCTAAGTTAGATATCGATACTGTAAAACGTATTATTGATGCTGCTCATAGAGCAGTTCAAACGGGTACTAAGTTAGACGGTAAGATGGTTACTGATTGGTTAAAAAAGAACACACAGGTTAGTCACCAAGATCCTTTAATGGACTTCGCCAAATCCGTTGTTGAATACTTTGGTCAAGGTAAACTTCAATGGAAGGATATTGATGTTTTAGAGGATGAATTTGATCCCGGCAAAGACATTGTACCTTGGTCATTCTTCAAAGCTCAACTTTCAGATCCTAAATTTGATAAAAAATTGAATCCTACAGCTTATGATAAGGTTCATGATGTCAAGCCAGGTCCAGATGGTGGCAATAACCAAACTACTTCGGCTTATATTGAGCACAGAGTTAAAGATATCATCCAAGCTAGAAACGAAGGCAAATCAGTTTTAGAGGCTTTAAATCCTCTTTTAGAGATTGGTGATTTCGGTCAAAAGGTTGAAGCACAACTTAAAGCTGGCAAAGTTCCACTGCCTTATCTTGCTTTATTAGAAAAAGCAGATAAGAAAGAAGAACTAGCTCCTTGGTCTATGATTAGACGCACAGTTCTAGCTTATGACTTACCTACGGTATCTGAGATCCCTGTAGAAGAAGCTATTGTGGAATGGTTACAGAAGGCTCAGTTGGTTTCTGCTCTTTATCAAAGTGATGATAGTGAGATGCTTATTGATCTTTTAAAGAAGAAAATCGGTACGTTTGCTTCTCAAACTATTAACAACCAAAACTGGACTAAAGAACTTTGTGATGAAGTTGTTGGATACATTGATCCACACGACAAAGCGAAATCTTTACAGTCTGAGTTTGATATGTGGTTACTACAAGCTTTAAGCCCGTCTGTAGCAGCTTCTAAACTACCTATGTCCCCCCATGCTTTCAATTACGGTAAGAATGAAGAAGAACTTTACAATAAAGTTTTTGGTTCATGGCTTAACTCTGTAAAACAAAGTGTAGAAGCTCGAAGAGAATTGTCTATTAAAAACCTATCTCATTCTTTAGAAGGTTTTTATAATCAAGTATCTGCTGATTGGAATAGTGATTGTCTGGCTGGTTATAAGCCTAGAGTTCCTTCAATAAAAGATATTATGTCTGCGTCTTTAAAAGGTGATAAAAGTAAACTATTTCAAGTACTTGTTGCTGATGTAGAAGATGAAGTTGGAAGTCAAATACCTGAAGATGTCTGTGCTAAATTCAAGCTAGGACCTTATTTCAATTCTATATTTAAAGAGATCCGCTTTCAAAGCGTGAAGCTTTAAGGGGGCCATAAATGGGACAGATTTTGGTAATGCTGGACGTTTAAACGCAAATGCTTACGGTGTAACGAGTGCTCAAACCTGGGGTCAGATGAATACAGATAAGTGGCGTGTTCAAAAATTGTCGCCACAGGACATTATTCGTTAATGACAGAACAAATTACCTATCTTGAAAAATTGCTTGAGGGGTATCGTGCTCGCTTTAAAGGTGGGGAACAAACCCTTATAGACAGGATCAGGGTTACTGCCGCTAAATTAGAAGAACTCAAACTCCAAAAATCCTACGAAGATGCAAAGAAAGTTAAACCTACTCTTACTTCTTTTACAGCCGCTCCTCGTGGTGGTTGTTGTCGAGGTAGGTAATGGCTATTGAATTAGTGCATATCGAGACTTCTGAGTACAACGAAGCAAAAGAAAAAATCAAAAAATATACTAATTGGACAGAGAAAGACATTTTAAAGGATATCTACCCAGATGAACATGTAACTGGAACAGATCTCATTTTTGCCATTGATAATGGACAAGTCATAGGTATGCTTAATTTTATCAGAGGCGAGTATGCTCAAGATGTTTGGGTAGATGACAGCCACAGGCGTCAAGGTATTGCTACGAAAATGTATGATCTTGCAGAAAAGAAAACCAAAAGGAAACTAAAAAAGCATCCTTTAGCCAACGAGAGTGCGGAGAATTTCTGGAAAGAACGTGTGTCATCGGCATATATAATTGTAACCTGTTTCTAATCTGTAAGTTACAATTACCTCAAACTCCTGCTAAAATTAGATTCACTACATCTTCCTGTTATTAAGGAGTCTAGATGCGTCGTATAAATGTCGAAGCAGAAATTTCTGCACGTTCATATAAAAAACTATGTGAGAAACTCAAGGGTTTTAACAAGAAGCAACTGTGGAAAGTCTTAGATCATTACATTTTCCACACCATGTCTGACACGCATGTCGATGAGCTTTTACAGATTCTGGACGGGTTTGAGAAGACTGATAGCTTCAACGAGCCCCATGAAGCTCAAGCTCAATTCTCTTTACCTAATGCTGAAACAGTACGTCAGCCAGTCAAGAGAATGTCTTTTACAGATGTAATTACAGACAAAGATATGACACTAAGTAAAGATCGTATGGATCTTATGTACGATGTAACTTACTTCACTAGATTCACCCCTACAGTAGCCGCTGAAAACGCCAAAAAGCTCATCTCCTTTGCTCAAGATGCTAAGTTGCCACTACAACCGCATTGGCATTTAGTAGCTGCTGGAGCTGATTTTAACGAGGAATCAGAAGAGTGAAATTAGTTATTTCAAAAGTTAGAGCCCGATCATCACTTAGTAAGAGTCTAAACCCTATTAAGATGGTGCTGACTTTATCTTTATCTGACAAAGCGGCTTTGAAGGCTTTGAAAGTAGGTAAGAAACTATATTTCTATGTCAATGATGACGGCAGTCTGGGACAAGTTGGTATCTTTAAAGAGGGTATGGATTCCTCTGTTTATAGTGCTAAGGATCTCTTTAAAGAACGTGCTGACTTTGTTTATGAAGCTAAAGGGCAACCTAATGTAAAAGGTTGCAGGATAAATCCCTCCTTTATGGAGCTTGCTAAGGTATCTCCCGACTTCAATACTGCAACTGTTAAAGGTTTGGTGTTCAATGTCTATGATCCTGTTATAGGAGATGCTTTTGATACCAATGAAGTCAGAGCACTTTATGATGGGTCTTACTATTACACTGGTCTCAGCCCAATGGCTGAGACTATTAAGACAGTAGTAGATGAGCAAAGACATCATTTCAGCAAAATGAATGAAGACCCAGAAGCTAAAAAGCTTTTAGATAAAACCGCCAATTTGCTTAAACCTCACGCATATGAAGCCTTTCATAAACAAGATGATTTGGTTTACTTCATTACTAAAGCTGGTCAATGGGTGGCTTTGAACTTGGGTGGGAATAGATCTATAGACGCTGTAGATCGTAATAGACTTCGTAAGTACATGGAAACAGAAGGTCTTACGGGTGCTGAGGGTCAGAACCGTATTGAGCAAGCTAAGCAGACTTTCCATAAGTTGCCGCTTTATGACCGTTTCGATACGAAAGCTCTTTTACCACTAATGCAAAAAGAACTAGATAAGCATAAAGAAGCTGATGCTTTAGAGCTTGAACGAATTAAAAATATTCAACCTAGATATAACGAAATAGAACTTCTTCCAGGTTTAAAAGACAATGTAGAATACCCCCCCCATCAGATCTATTTATTTAATAAGATCAAAGATCGTGATCGTATTTTAGTGGATGCTGATGCGGGTTGCTTTGGTAAAGGTACTAAAATACTAATGGCTGACGGGTCCATTAAATTGGTTGAAGATATTTGCGTTGGGGATCAGGTCATGGGACCTGATAGTAAACCGAGAAATGTATTGGTTCTTAAACGTGGACAGCAGAAAATGTACAAGATCACACCTATAAAAGGTGCATCTTGGATATGTAACGAGTCTCACATTTTATCCCTTAAAATGACTCCATATAGGGATAATAAGTATCAAAGAGATCAGATTGTAAATATTTCTATACAAGATTTCTTGGGAAAAATCCCTATGTTTAGATCTAATGCAAAATTGTGGAGAACTGGAGTAGCCTTTTCAAAACTAGATACGTTGATTGATCCTTACTTTGCAGGATCTGGAACAAAAATTGTCCCTAAAGAATTTATGATTAATGATGAAAAAACTCGTCTACAATTTTTGGCAGGTTTACTAGATTCGGACGGACATTACACTCATCAAGGCTATTATGAAATAGTCGTAAAAAACATAGATATGGCTAATGATGTTTTGTATCTAGCGAGATCGTTAGGTTTCGCAGCATACATGCGAGCTAGACATGTTAAATATGCTTACAAAGGGGTTGTGAGTTTAAAACTTTCACACCGCATATCTATCTTTGGTAATCTAGATAAAATTCCTTGCAGGATACCCCGAAAGAAGGATCGACCTCGCCAACAAGTTAAAGATGTCTGCGTTACTGGATTTTCTTTAGCTGCTTTACCTCAGGATGACTTTTATGGATTCACTGTAGATGGTGATCATCTTTTCTTGCTAGATGATTTTACTGTAGTACATAACTGCGGCAAAAGCTTAGTTATTATATCTGATATTCTTTACCAACTATCAAAAGACAAAATAAAAAGACCTCTGATTATTGTCCCAGACGAAGGCTTAGCTAGTCAGTTTGCTTCTGAGGTTTCTAAATTCTCTGATTTAAATCCTTGGGTAATAAGTACGGGTTCTGTACATAAGTGGAAAGATGGTGATATTAATGTTTTCTTAGTAGATGCTGCTTCAGCTCCTGAGAATACTGTGTTCATCTCTACCTATAATTGGATCTCTAGAGATGCTGATGAAGTAGATAGCGGTCATATCGATATGAAAGAAGGAAAGTATTCTTATAGTAAGACTACTGTCTTTCAAAGAAGCTATAAGCTTTTACAAGATCTAGGTGTGGATTATGTCGCACTCGATGAATGCCACATTTTAAAGAACGAAAGTAATAAGTCCACGGCGGCTTCGATCTTAGCCAGAGCTAAACAGGTCAAAGCCTTCTCAGGAACTATTATGCCTGGAAACTTGGTGGATGTATTAGGTCCTATGGGAGTTGTTCACAGTGGGGTCTTAGGTACAGTAGACGAATTTGTTTCTAAGTATTCTCCTACAGAGACCATTAATAGTTACCATGACACCGCACCTAAAGATATACGCAAAGAACTTCAAGACTTTGGTGTACCTCAGGTAAGATCTACGGCTTGGGCTTCTTTGATGCCTAAAACTTCTAGACTTTACCATTATGTAGAATTCAATAAGGTGCAAGAGAAAGCTTATGAAAGTCTTCTCCAAAATGCTACTGAAGAAATTGAAAAAGATCCTAAGCTAAAGAGCATGTTTGAAAAATTCAAAGTAAGTTTGGATAGCTCTGATGAGGTTGTAATCAGCCCTATTTTACTAGCTAGGTTCACCCCATTAGAAATATTTTTGAATTCCCCCTCGGCTGCTAGCCCTTATTTAAAAGCTATCTTAGCTGGTGAAGATGCTAAAAGTCCTAAGATCAGAAAGATAAACGAGATTGCGGCTAAGCATTTAAGTAATAAAGATAATGGTAAAGTCTTAATTTTTACACAGTTTCAAGAATCTGCTAAAAATATTTTAGAAGATTTAGATCCTAATTTGAAGCAGCAAGCGGCTTATTACCAAGGCGGTATGGTTGATGTGTTATCTCAATTTAAAAATCCTGATTCAGACCTTAAAATTCTTATAGGTGTCGATAAGACTTTACGCACTGGCTATAACCTCCAAGCGGCTAACTGCATCATCCATGCTGATACCCTTTGGTTATCAGGTGACATGCGTCAGAGAGAAGCTAGAGCAGCTAGGATTAAGCAAACTAGACCTGTATATATTCATCATGTAATTCTCCACAATTCTAATGAACTTTTGAAGAATGCTAGAGTGTTGGCACAAGAGAATTTGATTGCGAAGGCTAATTCAGACTTTGAAGATAAAGAAATTGTTGCTCAAATAGACATGACTTTATCTTCTATGAAGTCTTTCAGATCGTTAGATAAACTAGATCCTTATATCAAGAAGCAACAAAAACTTGCTGAGTATCAAGCTGAGCAAGGTGAGAAAGACAAAAAGGTTTTCGGTACTAGGTTAGTAAAGCCACAACAATATGTAGGTATGGCTAAGGGTAAAAAGTTAGCTGTCGTCCCCTCTACTGGAGACTTTGAAGGTAATTCAAACGCAGCTTCTTACCTAATTGAAAAAGAATTAGAGGAGTTACCAGAGAATCCGTCTGCTCCTAAGTTGATTAAATTCCATCTACAGAATTGGGACGGGAAATGGCTTCTGACTTGTTTTAAGAGTAGTGATACGCAGGGTTTTGTGAGGCGTTTAGGTTTTATGCTTCAGACTCCTTATATGTATGTAGAAATACCTAATAAGGGTGGAATTTCAAAAGTCATCGAAGATATTGAAAGCCAAGATATTGAGATCGTGAATAAGGAAGCTTTAGAGAGCGGTGCTTTCAGAATAAGGTCGGTGTCTTCACCTAAGAATGTTTTGAGAAATTTAGAAAGACAAAGTAAGCAGGCGGTCAACAGTTCTGTCAGAACTCAATTGGAATTCCATTTTGGAACTATAGATAATTTCCCATTTGTTTACTGTGACAATCTAAAATTCGGAAGTAAAGAAGCTTTAGCTCTTAAAAAGGTTTCTTTTAAGGAGGGGTTCTCCTTTTGGTATTTGCTTATAACAAGAACTCGTTTGACAAATATTATGCGTAAATTTCAAGAGAATTATAAAGATGTAAAAATTGCTGACTGGCAACAGTTTCAAGATCAAGTCAGTGATATCTTCAAATTAGATCTAAAGGATTTCGAAGGGGTGGGGCACGAATGAGACTTATATTATCAAAATATCCACACCGTAAGATGCTTAAAAGAGATGAAAGTGACTCACCTATTATCTATGAAACTGGCAATAGAGTTACTGATCTTGGTGATTTGCAAGATTCTTTTGACGATTTAGTTAAAGAAACTGAGGGGGACGGTTCCTTTGAAGTTTCTCAAGATAAAGATTCTGGGGTTAAGATGGTTCCTAAAACTGATGGGACGTATCCCAATGAACTTGCTTATGACAAAAAAGTCTTAAGTAGTAATGGTATTAACATAGATACGTTTAGACCTACAGCTATTGAAGTTTTTGACACGATAAAAGCAATTAAAAATAAACATATTCAAGAGCAGTTGATTGGAATGATTTTTGGCAGTGAGATCTGGCTCTCAGAGATATGCGATGGACTCGCAGACTATAAGGAGGACTCATGCCTGACTTACTAAGTAACGGACGATTAGCCGAACATGTTATCTCGGTGCTAACATCTGGTAGTCCTTATACATTTTTAAGTACAACGGGTCCGTTTGTTCAATTCAGTGGATCTACTGCCCAAACGGTTATCTTACCGAATTCTACGACCTGTTTTGTAGGTCAACATTTTGTCATCATGAACCGCTCTACGGCTGATATTTCTATTTACTTAAATGATGCCATCACTCTTTTTGGTACCATCGTTGCAGGTAAAGAAGCAGAGCTACGACTCTTCATCAATGTCAGTACTAATGGTATCTGGGACCAATTTAGAACTGGATCTAAGACTGCACTAGCTACAGAAGTTAGTGGACTTCTGCCTATAGCTAATGGGGGTACTAATTCTTCTACATCTTTAAACAACAGTCGAATTCTAGTTTCAAGTGGTGGATCTATTGTAGAAGCAGCAGCTCTTACTGCTTCTATGGCTTTAGCCACAAACGGATCTGGATTACCTATTGCGACCACTACTACGTCTGTTGAGTTAGGTTATGTCAACGGTGTAACTTCAGCTATACAAGCCCAATTCACTACTAAAGCTAATAATGCTCTGTCAAACTTAGCTTCTGTTGCTATTAACTCAAGCCTTCTTCCAGGAACAGACAACTCAATCAATGTTGGTTCTGCCTCTTTTAGATATTCTAATGTTCATGCCTTGAATTCAATTCTTTATGGTTCAACATCTGGAAACGTAACTTTAAAAGCAGCAGCAGCAACCACTACACATATTCTCACTTTACCATCAGCTCAAGGTGCGGCTAGTACAGTGTTAACCAATGATGGCAGTGGTGGATTAAGTTGGGGAACGGGTTCAAACACTACTGAGACTTTAACTGTTATTACAGGAGCTACAGCGGTTACTATTGGTACTGATACTAGACATATAGCAAACGGAGTCTCTAACTTCACCGTAACACTGTCTACTGCGGTAGGTAATGATGGGAAAAAGTTTAAGCTTAAAAACATCAATACTGGAATCGTTACCATCGATCCAAACAGTGCAGAGACCATTGATGGGGCTTTGACAGTAACTGTGAACCAATACTCCTCAGTGGATATGGTCGCTTATAGTGGTAACTGGTATTTAGTCTAAAAGGGTATTTATGCAACTTATTTACGACAAAAACTATTGGCAAAACTACTACGATGGTCCCTATGACGAAACCTTTCATTACGGTTTTCACTTAGAAGACATCTATGTAACTTGCTGGAAAAATATCTATAAAGATCCCCCTAAGAGTTTTGCAGATATCGGCTGTGGACCTGGGCAGACCTTAAAAGTTGCTCAAGATCTTTTTCCTAATGCTCAAATTTACGGTTTAGAGATCCAGCAAATTCCAGCCACAGATATTGTGCATCCAGGAGTTAAGTTTGGAGACTTTCTTGAAGAATCCCACAAATTAGCTCCAGTGGATTTTCTATACTGTGCTTGCACTATGTATATACCTTGGAACAAGCAGGCTCAATTTTTAGAAGAAGTTTTAAGACTAACTAAGAAAGCAGTTTGCTTCGCTAATATCTATTTAACTGATAGGGACCATATCCCAGACGATGGTCAGAGATTGGTGCTTTACAAAAGTAGACCTTCCTTTGTACAATCAATCGAAGCAACCGGCAGTTTTAAATCAGTACCTGGACCTTATGATTTCTTCTATAGGGTTTGATTCATGTTCAAAAAAATTATCCTATCACAATATGTAATTGTTGCCAAAGAATGGTCTAATGACACTTATTGGAGTTGCTTCGGCTTTGAAGACGAGATCCCCGATGATCTCCACTGCACCCATAAGTACTTTGGTGAGCAAGATGCCGATACTATAAAAGAAATCACCCAAGTCTTAGACGATCACTTTAAAGAAGAACCTTTCAAAGATATTAATGCAGTCTTTGATGAAGAAGATTTCTTCGGTGAAGATAAAGATGTAAGAGTTTTAAGTCTAGCTGAAGATGAAGATAAAAATAAATTCTTATTAGATCTGAGATCTAAGTTAGATGCTTTTGCTGAAGATAGGCACCCAGAATATAAACCACATGTGACTACTGACCTTCCAATAGTCGATAAACCACTGACTAGATATTGTTTCTGTCAGGGTGATAACATTCTTAAAGAATGGGGTTCTACATGAGGTTTTTACTGTTATTGTCATTACTTGTTTCAACTCAACTTAACGCTAGACCTATCGAGACCTGCTTCTCACCGTCCCAACAGTGTGCCCCTAAATTGATCTCACTTATTTCTTCTGCTCAACACAGCTTGTCTATTGCCATCTACAATATTACCAATATGCAACTTACAGATGCAATCATAGCAGTCCACCAAAGAGGGGTACCTGTTAAAGTTGTAGCAGACAGAGGACAAGCTTCCTTTAATATAACCAAACTAGTTAATGCTGGCGTACCTCTGAAGTATGGTAATCAGGTCGGTATTATGCACCACAAATTTGTTGTTATTGATTCTTCTATATTAGAGACTGGTAGCTACAATTACAGCTATGCAGCGGAATCTAAGAATCAAGAGAATCAAGTCTATGTCTATGACTTAGATGTAATAGCATCTTTCAGTAATCAATTTAGTCAGATGTGGTCTGAAGGTATTGCACCTTAAGCCGTATACAACATCGAAGGATAACGGTTCAGAACTGGTCCGGTCTTCTTAGAACAACAAAACAGGGTATCTCCTCGATCTTGACCTGGAAAACCCCAAGCATCAAGTAGTTGTTCCAAAGCCGGTATATCCTTCATATAGACGTTCTCAGTCCATACATGCTCTGCGAATCCACCTGACTTAACTAAGTCTTTCAATTGGTAAGGAGCATATTCATGAACATGTCTGCGTGCATTTGGAAATCTTTCATACTTCGCATGGAAGTATGGTGCATAACCACATAGAGATGCGAATACACTTCTAATTGATAAAATGTTAGGAGTGGTTATAACCAGTAAACCATCAAGCTTTAAGATCCTATTTATTTCTGCTATACAGAACATGGGATCTTCATAGAAGTGCTCTACTACTTCTAATAAGAGGACAACATCACAACTATTGTCTTCGAAGGGTAATTTGTCAGTTTCTAAGTTTAGGGAGAACCAATTAGGGTCTTTTTTACCCCCTGAGAAATGGAGTTCAGCAACTGGGAATATATCTTTAAGTTCTGGGTGATAAATAGTATTGGTGCCTAAGTCTACAACTTTGGTTTCTGTTCCGGTTACAAAATTACGCAAATGGTTAAAGGTTTGTTCCATTCGATATAGATGACCTAGAGCGTATTGGTTGTTAGGCAATACATCTAATTTTATTTCGGCTGAATCTAAATGTTTGGTGAACTTGGCGTTTTTAAGTTCGTCTAGAATAACTTTAAGCATGTCACCATTCCTTATCTATGAAAGCTTGTACCTCGGCTAACTCTTCTTTTTTACCGGAACAAATCTCTTTTAATTTGTCAGGGGTTTCACTTCTTTCAGCTTTTTTTACTGCTTGCATTACTTCATCAAAAGCAAACGTAAAAGGTGGAATAGAAAGATCCGATAATCCATGCTCCAAACAAAACAAATGAGTCTTTCTAGACTGACCAATATTAACAAAAGGTGTTCCTGCTAGCGTAGCATAGATACAACCGTGGAAACGCATAGTTAATAATAGGTCTAAATGACTAACAAGCTTGATAGTATCTAGAGCCGATAAAGGCTTCTCTATGAATTCACATTCAAAAGGTTTCATCTGACTTTGAATTTCGTACAAAGACTTAACATCATACGCATACAAATCATGGCTCATGGGAATAAATACGACCTTGTACCAAGGGTACAGCTCTTTAATTACATCTACTAACTCTGCTTTAAAATATTCAAAATATAAACTGTGGTTTCTGTTTTGCTGACCTAATGACCAGCTCATATTATCAACCATCATAAGTCCTAAAAGCTTTTTACCTTTAGCTGAAGGTTGGGGAGTGTACCCTTGAGCTGGAACGTCTAAGCCGAAGACTAGATCTGGAGTATAAGCAGCATCTATTCCTGCTTTATGAGCAAGCACTACATCATTTTTATTTCTAAAGAAGGCTTTATCTATTTTGAAGTTTTTTAGCTTATCAACTTCTGAGGGATAACCTAGACCTGCTCCTAGAATTTTTATAGGTTGACTAGAGTCAATCTCCTTTAGGTCGAAGTCCTTAATTACATCTCCACCACCTAAGACAACATTTTTTACAGAATTTGGTCCAGTTTCGCAGATAAAGTCTTCTACTTTATCTCCTAGTAATTTTTTAATAGCTAATTGAAGGGCATCATCGCCGTTGTTTTTACGGCCATAATAACCCAAAATATTATACTTCATTATTTCCCTTACAACGCTGTAAATTCAGCATTAGAATCAACAGACAGATACCAAGCAGCGATCTTATCCCACGATCTTTCCTCAATAAAATCTTTCATTCTCTGCTTTATAGAGAAAGCATATGCTTCATCTTTAAAGATCTTTTTGATCTGAGCTACAAATTCTTCTTGATTACTACAAACAGGTAAGTAATCCTTAAATTCATAAAAGAAAGGCACATTACCCACTACTGTAGGCGTTCCACTTGCCAAAGCTAGCCTAACTGCACCAGAAGCTCCATGCACCATCCAATCATGATGATTCCAATACGGGAAAAGGTTAACCCTCGATTGCTGCATATAACTAAAGAGTATTTCCTCAGACCTAAACCCCTTATGGAGAACTATATTGGATTCTAGATTGCGGTTACGGATCTCTTCCATGAGCTTAGTGTAGTAGTCATTGTGTTGAGTTAGACAGAACTTAGAGGTATTGAAGACTCCAATATAGGTCGCTTCTTTAAATTCCTTTTTCAGCTCCTCTATAATTCCACTGACATTTGACCAACCTTTATATTCAAAACCAAACCCATATTGAAAGATAACATGTTCATCAATCATAGACGCATATTTGGGTCTCTCTGAACGCTCAGAGATACAACCGTGGGGAATATAATGGATGAGGGCATGATTAACCCCCTTTTGTTTTAAGAGGTCTCTACCTAATGCAGAATGGACAATAATCTCCCTACAGGGGGCTTCAATAACTAACTTAGCTGCATGATCATAAACACTGTGAAGAACTACAACAGTTCTATAAAGACTGCTGAGATGACCTACTAAGACGTTCCATTGGGAGTAATTGGTGAAACTGCCATACTCATGTTGAATATAAACAATATCAGGCTCGAATTTTACAACTTCTTTGACCACGCCATAATATGTGCCTTTAGCTCTATCCCAACACCTCAGCACCGAAGGATCTTCAGGCAATGAAGCATCAATCTCTGCAAATATCTTGATCTCATTAACCATCTTTTTCATTTCGGTAATGAGGTACTTACAATAAGTACTCATACCGCAGTTGGAACCATAGCTAGAAACAATAGCGATCTTAAGCCCTTTGTAACTAGAGAGGTTTTGCTCAGAAGTCTTCTTAGGTAGGAGTTTACCGTTTAATACTTCAAATCTTTGTTTGATAATGGCTGGTGGAATTTTAAGGTATTCACTGTCTAAACGAATGAATTTAAGGTTGGGACTGTTAACCGGAGTTGGAGTTACACATTCTATTCTAGAGCCGTTGTAACCTACGTACATAAGTATGCCTTAAATTAAGGTTGATATCCTCCCCACGGCTTTAGCCGGGGGATTTCCTTTCCAGTTATGGATTGGCTTTTAGAAAAACGTAATCTGATAGTTTAGGTGCGACATATTTACCTACTCCAACTTCTACAACGTAACCAATTGGCGAGCAAATTAATCCAATTGCCCCTGCTCCAAACGTGGCACCAACGCATACGGACCATGTAAGCCAGTACGAAACGACTGGAACTACCCCAAAGTATTCGAACTTAAATCCACTAACTGGTTTTCCAGCAAAGTGTAATTTGTATTCATCTTGGCAAGAAATAGCTGAAGTTTCAACACACCACTGATTACTTTTATTTGGTTTAAAGGTAACTGGCAAACCGAAATTCAAGATCTTGATGTCGATCAAATGGAACACTTTACACAAGTTAATGGGTGCGGTGTTGCATCGGAGTTTGGTTTCGATCATATTATACCAAGTAGCCAGCTTCTCACTAATTGGCTTATGGTCACCAAGCTCTACAGGTACGATGTCGTTGTAGTAATAATACACAGCATTGGCGTAAAACAACTCATACTCAGACACCAACTGGTTAGCTTCTTCAGCGTAGCCTTTTCGAGTTAGAACCCACGCAGATCTCTTAATCATCATACCTAAAGCAATATCTGTTTTTTGAGATAACTTATTTAAGTCTTTAGCAACCTCTTCCATATCTTTGCTAACTTGGTCACGAGCTTCTTTGGTCATCGGCTCTTTAATTTGCATTAATTCGTCTGGTGAAATTCCTACGTCTTGTCCCGCCTCGATCTCTTCTTGTGTCAATGGTTGTGGCTCAAGCTGTTCTTGAGCAATACATTGAAACGAAAAAAGAAAAAGTAGTGCCGTTACGATTGTCTTTTGCATACTATATCTCCCTGGTTTAGTTTTTATTGTGTATACAGGGATAAAATGATAAGGTGGACGCCAATGAATCTCGATATCATTTTCCACTGAAAATGTTAAAAACTTATGTAAGTTCATATTATATATTATGGTTGAAAAATGATTAGAGAAATATCAGATACTCCATCTAAAATTAAAATCTGGGCTTCAGATTTGGAAGAATCTGCTGAAGTTCAAGTTCGCAACGTTGCTAGGTTACCGTTCATTCATAGTCATGTAGCGGTCATGCCCGATGCTCACGCAGGTAAAGGTAGCACTGTCGGAACTGTAATAGCAACCAAAGGAGCTATTATCCCTGCTTGCTGTGGAGTTGATGTTGGCTGTGGAATGAAGGCTCTACATTTACCTTTTTCAGTAGATCAGCTTGGTAACTTGAAGGCGCTTAGACATTCTATTGAGAGGTCTATCCCAACTGGTAGAGATGGAAATAGGGAGGTTTCCCAGCGTGTAGACGAAACATTTGCGGTTTTGGGTTTACCTCCTTCGATGGATGCTGAAAATCCATTAGTTAAAAGAGCTATGTTACAACTCGGCTCCTTAGGCGGTGGTAATCATTTCATTGAGGTATGTAGTGATTTGAATGGGGGAGCCTGGATTATGTTGCATTCAGGTAGCCGTAACATTGGTAAAGTATTGGCTGAAAAGCATATAGATAAAGCTAAAGGTATTGCTAAAGCTCGTATGTTAGAATTACCAGATCCTGATCTAGCTTATTTTACTGAAGACATGCCTGAGTTTCAGGCTTATTTGAAAGATCTTTTGTGGGGGCAAGATTTCGCCAAATGTAATCGTAATGAGATGATGCTGCGAGTTTTGAAAGATGTCTCTTACCATGTCTATAAAGATTTTAGATTGCTAGAGCAAATGAATTCTTTGTTTCAGGTAGATTGCCATCATAACTATTGCCAGATTGAAAATCATTTTGGGGCAGATATTTGGGTTACCCGTAAGGGGGCTGTGTCGGCTAAAGCTGGCGAATTTGGAATAATTCCTGGTTCAATGGCAACGAAGTCTTTTATTGTTAAGGGTAAAGGAAATCCAGAATCTTTTAACTCTTGTTCTCACGGTGCAGGACGAAGAATGAGTCGGACCCAAGCCCGTAAGCAATTTACCGAGGCAGACGTGATAGCTCAGACTTCTGGAGTGGAGTGCCGTAAGGATCAAGCCATTATAGACGAAATACCAAGTTCATATAAAGATATAGATCAAGTTATGGCCAATCAAACTGATTTAGTGGACATCATCTACCAACTTAAACAAGTTATTTGTGTGAAGGGTGATTGAGTGGGACTGCTTAATTGATTTTTCATTCCCCACTCCGGTTAAGCGACTTGTTTCGTAAGGTTTTCTACAAAGTCTTTATAAAACGCTGCGGCCTTCTTTCTGCCGCTTTCTGTATCGGGAATGGAGAAAACTAATTCCCCCGCATAACATTTGTTGCTGAGTTGGCTACGCACGACTTTCGCCACGACTACCCAATCTTTGTCTGCCCTCTTGTTAACAGCCAGTACGAGAACAGGGAAGTCGTCGCCCAGCAGGGTTAAGCTATTTAAAATTTTTAATTGATCTAAACTTCGCATATACACCTTTCTGATTAGCGTCTATTACGGCTTACTGTCTCAACTAACAAACCCTTATCGGCACTCTGAGCTAAATCATATTAAAATTGCCTTAA
>Ga0163144_10015611_pt1 | contig 15649 bp, 4 predicted proteins | sample OliLak19BULKMAT1_FD_123175 | JGI IMG/M metagenome (GOLD analysis project Ga0163144, IMG submission 123175) | Freshwater microbial mat bacterial communities from Lake Vanda, McMurdo Dry Valleys, Antarctica - Oligotrophic Lake LV.19.BULKMAT1 | ecosystem: Environmental > Aquatic > Freshwater > Lake...
AGTACGTACTCAAAGTGGCCTGCGATGTCGCGCACAACGACCGACTGACCGCCGAAGGCGAGGCCCTTGCACGACTGCATCATCAGAATATTGTTGCCCATCGAGAGACCCTGACGGTCGCCGGCCGTACCGCATTGTTACTTAAGAGCGCTGGCGCCACGACGATGGCAGAAAAGCTCAAGGAAGAAGGGCGTCTGTCGCTCGACATGCTGCAGCGCTTTGGCGAGGAGCTTATTGAAGCGGCGAACCACCTCGAAGCTGAAGGCGTGGCCCACCGCGACATCAAGCCCGAGAACATCGGCATCGCTGAGAATCGAAATCGCAAACTGCAGCTCGTGCTATTCGATTTCTCGCTGTGCAGAACGCCAGCCGACAACATTACTGCTGGTACCCACCCGTATCTTGACCCGTTCCTGTCACTGCGCCGCCCTCCCCGCTGGGACCTCTATGCGGAGCGGTTTGCGCTCGCCGTCACGCTTTACGAGATGGCGGTGGGTCAACCGCCGGTGTGGGGTGATGGACAGACCTCGCCAGCCATGCTCGATGTCGAGGCCACGATAGAGCGCGATGTCTTCGATCCGGTGACGCGCGAGGGCTTTACCTCCTTCTTCCGCAAGGCACTGAAGCGCGACTACCGGGAGCGCTTCGACAACGCGGAGGAAATGCTTCGTGCGTGGCGAGCAATTTTTGCTGATCGCCAGATGAAGCAACCCGGTGAAGCAGGCGCGGAATCGAGACTTGCGTCCATAGCTATGACCGCGACCGCGCTTACTACCATGGCCGAGTTGGGCTACGGCCTTGAAGCGCAGGACGTACTGGAACGTATGGGCGTCCACAACGCTCGCGAGCTGCTGGCCGTCGATCGCATCCGATTCCGCTACCTGCGTGGCGTTGGCGACAAAATTCGCAAGGAAATCCGCATTACCGCCAAGGAGCTCGCACGCCTGCGGCCAGATCTCACCCAGGGCCGGAGCACCGTGCACGATGCCGACGAGGATCTCGGGGGCGCGGTCAGCGTCAACGAGCTGGCTGCCCAGTTACTGCCACGTCGACCCGCCGGCGATGACCGCCCCGAGGAAGCAGCTCTCGCCCACTATCTCGGCCTGGACGACAGCGTGTCCGCCGGCACCTGGCCGCCCCTTGGCGAATCAGCACAAGCGAACCAGGTTGACCGTTCCACGCTGACGGCGGCGCTTATCAAGGCCCGCGAGCGTTGGCTTAAGAACCCTGCGTTCACCGAGCTTCGCCAGCAGCTCGATACCCTTCTACGCAGCCAGGGGCAGGTTATGAGCGCGCACGAAAGTGCGATTGCTCTACTTGCGCTACGCGGCTGTGCGGCACAGGATGACGCCGAGCGTCTTCGTCAAGCGACCGCAGTACTGCGCGCAGCCGTAGAGGCAGAGTCTCACCTAGATCAGCCACGATTCGAGGCATTCGCCCACCAGCCCTGCGCGCTGATTGCCAGCGCCTCGGCATGGGCCGACTACGCGCGGCAGCTCGGCGCCGCCGCGGATGCTTGCGCGCTTGCAGATCCGCTGCTTCCGCCTCCGCGGGTGCTTGAAACACTAGAAGGCGTGCCCCTGCCGCCCGCGCTGGCCAACGATGCAGCCCCTATCGCAGCGATTGCACCCACCCGCCTCCTGCGCTTAGCTGCCTCGGCATCGCGCAAGGCGGCGCTGTCCAGTCGACAGGAGCTCTATCCTCGTGGCATGGCGGCATTGCAGGCCCTGCGCCAGTCACTTGGGGCATTGGTCGGAGCGCCGGAATTGCGGCTCCGCGACATTCAAGACAGGGTTCGTGGCCGCTATCCCGAGGCGACACCGCTCCCCGGCAGGCCCCAGCTGGATCGTTTGCTCGAAGAGGCCGGTGCGCCCCTGAGTTGGGATGCCTCAGCTGCGCAAGGTGCAGGCGCATACCGCCTTGCGACCTGGGGAGGCGCGCAGACAGCAGGTACCACCACGGCATTTTCGCGGCACAGCACAAGACCAAATGAGGGAATCGTCAGTGAAGGAGAACTGGCGGACGTGGCAGCAGTCGAGGAGCGGCTGAACCGCAGTCTCCAGCAAGGCGGTCTGCTCGTGCTGACCGTACACCCCCGCATTGCGCGTCGGGCTGAAGCCGAATTGCTACACCGCTTCGGGCGGCCCGGGACACAGCCGGCCCCACTGCAGCGGGTGAACTTCGATGCATTGATCCTAACGGCGCTGCGAGAGCAAGCTGTCGCAGCCCGCATCGACTGGAAGGTAGTTGTCGAGGCCGATGCAGCGGACCGCGAAAGCCGACATTGGATCAATCTGCAGCGACTCGTTCAACGCACCATGCCCGCGCTGCGCCGCGCACTGCTGCAAGGCTCGGCTCCAATCCTTTTCGTCTGTGCCGGCCTTTTGGCCCGTTACGATCTGATGGCACTGATTTCCGAGATTGAGGAGAAGGCCGGTCGCCCGGGCCACACGCCGAACGTCTGGCTCATGTTGCCCACAACGCATCAAGGCCTGCCCGTCATCGATGGGGTGGCTGTGCCGATTGTGAACAACATGCAGAACACGCGCACTCTTGCCCTGCCACAAGGATGGATCGAGAACAAACACCGCGCAGGCGTCATCGCTTAAGCCATGCTGACGAAGCGCCATCCCAAGACAGGAAGAACAGCTAGGTGATCAACGCCCCACAACTGCTCGGAGATCTCACTCGCCTGCTCAAGCGCCTGGAAGACGATCTGCGCCAGCGCATCGCGGACGTAGCCGAACTGAAGGCCAGCCTGCAAGCCGAGTGGCAGGGGGCCCGCGCCGCCGACCGTACGGCAGAGACCTTCGAGACCTGGGTCGACCAGGTCATCACCCAGGCTGGCGTGCACTGGCTGCTGTCCTGCGTGTTCCTGCGCTTCATTGAAGACAACAAGCTGGTGGACCGCCCCTGGCTTGGCGGCACGCCCGAATCGGGCAACCTGGCGCTGGCACGCGATCGGCACGAGGCCTACTTCCGCGCCAACCCGCTGCACAGCGACCGCGAATACCTGCTGACTTCCTTTCGGGAGGCCGGCACGCTGCCCGGGCTGCACACCTTTTTCGACGAGGGTCACAACCCGGTCTTCCGGCTCGGCATCAGCGGTGACGCGGCCATGGCCGTTCGCCAGTTTTGGCAGCAGGTGGACCCGAACACCGGCGCACTGACGCACGACTTCACCGACCCGACTTGGAACACCCGCTTCCTCGGTGACCTGTACCAGGACTTGAGCGAGGCCACCCGCAAGCGCTATGCGCTGCTGCAAACGCCCGAGTTCGTCGAAGAGTTCATCCTCGATCGGACGTTGACGCCCGCCATCCGCGAGTTCGGCTACCGCACGGCAAGCTTGATCGACCCGACCTGCGGCTCAGGCCACTTCTTGTTGGGCGCCTTTCACCGCATGGTCGATGAATGGCAGCGGTCCGAGCCATCGCGCAACCGGCGCGACATCGCCCAGAAGGCGCTGGACGCCGTGGCTGGTGTTGACCTGAACCCGTTTGCGGTGGCGATCTCACGCTTTCGGCTGCTGGTGGCGGCGTTGCTGGCCAGCGATGTGCGAAAACTAACCGAGGCGCCAGACTTCCGTATCCATGTGGCTATCGGCGACAGCCTGCTACACGGCAAACGCTTCGGTTTCAAGGCGACAGAGGAGATGTTCACGCCGGCGGAGTACTCACGCGACGTCGGCCTGCTCCATGCCTACGCCACTGAAGATCTGGCCGAGGTGCAGCGCATCCTAGGCCGGCAGTACAACACCGTCGTCGGCAACCCACCCTACATCGTTGTCAAGGACGCGGCGCTGAACGCAGCGTATCGCCAAGGCTACACCAGCTGCCACATGAAGTATTCGCTCGGTGCGCCGTTCACCGAGCGCTTCTTTGAGCTGGCGGTCACGGGGCGACAGGGCCAGCCGGCCGGCTTCGTCGGTCTGATCACGGCCAACTCGTTCATGAAGCGTGAGTTCGGCAGCAAGCTCATCGAGCAGGTGCTGCCGCGGCTGGACCTGAGCCATGTGGTCGACACCTCGGGCGCCTATATCCCCGGCCACGGCACACCGACGGTGATCCTGTTCGGCCGCCACCGAGCGCCAGTGGACGACGGCGTCCGGACGGTGATGGGCATCAAGGGCGAGCCCAGCACACCGGACGATCCGGCGCAGGGGCTGGTGTGGAGCGCCATCGTCGGCCAGATTGATCAGGCGGATAGCGAGAGCGATTTTGTCAGCGTAGCGGATGTCCCGCGTGCGACTTTTGGCAAGCATCCTTGGAGTATTGGTGGTGGTGGGGCGGCTGACGTGAGCGAAGCGCTGGCAGCGGTAGCCAGCCAAACACTTGGCGATGTCGCCCAGGAGATGGGCGTATTCGGGATGACGAATGCGGACGAGGTGATATTGGCTCCTGCAACTGCGTTTTCCCGCCGTGGAGTCGAGTCGCCGTTCACTCGTGCCATGGTATTGGGCGATCTGGTGCGTGACTGGGCGGTCACGCCGACCGAATCTGCGTTGTTTCCATACGATGACCAGAAAGTTGTCTCCCTCGAAAGGGCGCCTGGTTTGGCTGCATGGATGTGGCCCTGTCGCACGGTGCTGGGCAACCGTGCGACGTTCTCGAAACTGACCTACTTCCAAGAAGGACGACCTTGGTGGGAGTGGCACCAGATCGCACTAAGACGTGCAATTGGCCCGACCATCATCTTTGCCTTCGTCGCAACTCACAACCACTTCGTCTTTGACCGGGGCGGCAACGTCTTCAACCGTTCCGCGCCGATCATAAAGTTGCCACGTGGCAGCAGCGAAGATGACTACTTTGGCCTGCTCGGTTTGCTAAATTCATCTGTGGCCTGTTTTTGGATGCAGCAAGTTTTTCATAACAAGGGCGGTCCGGGCGGGGGGAGTAGCAAGGACGAAAAATGGCACGACTTCTATGAGATCGCTTCCACAAAGCTAGCCGACTTCCCCGTTGTTAACCGACGCCCTGCCGGTTATGCCCGCCGCCTTGATGAGCTGGCCCAGCAACTAGCCGCGAACCAGCCCGCTGCCTTGATGACTGAAGCTCAGTTGCCGACAGCAGCAGACTTCAGCGCGGCTTGTGAGCATGCTACGCAACTGCGCCAAGAAATGATTTCGGCGCAGGAAGAGCTGGACTGGCATTGCTATCAACTTTACGGGCTGTTGACCGAGCCGCTGGAGTCGGCTGTGGCGCCCTCCATCCGGCTGGGCGAACGCGCTTTCGAGATCGCGATGGCTCGTCGAATGGCGGCTGGCTCCCTGTATACCAAGTGGTTTGAATGGCTTGGCATAACGCCACTTACAGAACTGCCTGAGGATTGGCCCGGCGACTATCGCAATTTGGTCGAACGGCGAATATCGTTGATCGAATCCGACCGAAGCATTGGCCTGATCGAGAGCCCGAGTTGCAAACGCCGTTGGGAGACATCCCAGTGGCAAGACCTGGAACAGGCCGCCCTGCGCAACTGGCTGCTGGACCGGCTGGAGTCACCACGCCACTGGCCCCGCCTGGAGGGCACGGGCGCCGACGCAACCTCGGCGCTAATGTCCACCGCCAAGCTGGCCGACGCCGCCCGCCACGACGCCGACTTCATGCACGTCGCCGCGCTGTACGCGGGCCATGCCGATTTCCACGTCAACCAGCTCGTCGCCGACCTCGTCGCCTCCGAGTCCGTGCCCTTCCTGCCCGTGCTGCGCTACAGCGACACCGGCCTGCGCAAACGCGCCCAGTGGGAAGACACCTGGGCCTTGCAGCGCCGCGAAGACACAGGTGAAGCGGTCGGCCACATCCCGGTGCCGCCCAAGTACCAGAGCAAGGACTTCCTGAAGACCGAATGCTGGCGCCTGCGCGGCGGCCTGGACGTGCCCAAAGAGCGCTGGGTCAGCTACCCGGGCTGCGAACGCGGGGCAGACGCCAGCCTGCCCATCGCCTGGGCCGGCTGGAATCACCTGCAGCAAGCCACCGCACTAGCCGCGTACTACCTCGACGCCAAGGACACCGAAGGCTGGGAGCCCGAACGCCTGCGCCCGCTGCTGGCCGGACTGCTAGAACTGCTGCCTTGGCTGGAGCAGTGGCACAACGAGGTGGACCCGGTCTATGGCGAGCGCATGGGCGCGTACTACAAGGGGTTCGTGGCCGAGGAGGCCCGCTCGCATGGCTTGACGATAGACGAACTTCGGGCCTGGAAGCCAGCCGCAGGCCCGGTGCGGCGCGGACGCCGCAGAGCCAGCTAAGCCCATTCAAGAATCCATGGGAGCATAACAATGCCGCTACTGAAAGACCTCATTTCCATACCTGAGCGGGTACACCAGGGCGACTTCGTCCTGCAACTGTCCAAGGGCGTGACCGAGCCCGAGCAAACACTGCGCGATTACGTCGTCACGCCGCAGTTGGTGGATGCCTTCAGCAACGCCATGGGCTTTGTCCAGCAGGCGGTGCAGACCGGCGGCAGCAAGGCGGCCTACCTGCATGGCAGTTTCGGTTCGGGCAAGAGCCACTTCATGGCGGTGCTGAACCTGCTTCTGGCTGGCAACACACAGGCTCGTGCCACGCCGGAGCTGGCTGACGTGGTGGCGCGCCACAGCTGGACCGAGGGCCGCAAGTTCCTGCTGGTGCCGTACCACATGATCGGTGCGCGCGACATGGAGTCGGCCATCCTAGGACAGTACGCCGAGTTCGTGCGTAAGAAGCACCCGGACGCTCCGATCCCTGGCTTCTACCTGGCCGAAGGGCTGTTCAAGGATGCCAGCGAGTTGCGCGAGCGTATGGGTGATGAGCCATTCTTTGCGCAGTTGAACAAGGGCGCTAGGGGCGGCGGCGGCGGTTGGGGCGAGTTCGACAGTGGCTGGGACGCCGCCAGCTTCGAGGCGGCCATGCTGGAGCCGCCCAATGGCGAGGAGCGTTCACGGCTCGTCGGCGACCTGATCACGCAGTTCTTCTCGGCATATCGCAGTCTAGCGGGCAGCGGCGAGTCTTTCGTATCGCTTGACGATGGTCTCAGCATCATGAGCCGCCACGCCCAGGCGCTGGGTTACGACGCGGTCATTCTGTTTCTGGATGAGCTGGTGCTCTGGCTCGCGAGCCATGCCGCCGATGTCAACTTCGTCAGCCGCGAGGGCACGAAACTGGTGAAGCTGGTGGAGGCCACCAACGCCGACCGGCCTGTGCCCCTAATCAGCTTCGTTGCACGGCAGCGCGACCTACGCGACCTTGTAGGAGAGAATCTCGCCGGCTCCGTGCAGCTCCAATTCAGCGATGTGCTGAAGCACTGGGAAGCGCGCTTTCACCGGATTACGCTCGAAGACCGTAACCTGCCCGCCATCGCCGAGAAGCGCGTGTTGCGGCCGGTTGACGAAGCAGCACGCCAGACCATGCAGGCAGCCTTCGACGACGTGATCAAGATGCGCAAGGACGTGCTCGATACCTTGCTCACCACCACGGCTGACCGGGAGATGTTCCGCAAAGTCTATCCCTTCAGCCCGGCGCTGGTTCAGACGCTGATTGCCGTCTCGGCAGCGCTGCAGCGCGAGCGCACCGCGCTAAAGCTGATGCTGCAGTTGCTGGTGGACCGCCGAGCCGACCTCGAGCTCGGGCAGTTGATCCCGGTCGGCGATCTGTACGACGCCATTGCCGAAGGCGATGAGCCGTTCTCGGAAGGCATGCGGCTTCACTTTGACAACGCAAAGCGCCTGCTCAACCAGCGCCTGCTACCGATGCTGGAGCGCCATCACAGTGTGACGTGGGAAGCGATCAAACTCGGGCAAGCGGACCCGACGGCGGCCAAGAACCTGCGCAACGACGCACGGCTGCTGAAAACGCTGCTGCTCGGTGCATTGGTGCCCGAAGTGGAATCCCTGAAGGGCCTGACCGCGCAACGCCTGGCCGCGCTGAACCACGGCACGTTCCGCTCGCCCATCCCCGGGCGCGAGGCGCAGGACGTGCTGCGCAAGTGCCGCGACTGGGCCAGCGAGATCGGCGAGATCAAGATCACGGAGGATCAGAACCCGGTGATATCGATCCAGGTCACGGGTGTCGATATCGAGCCCATCCTGCGCGCTTCCGAAGCCAACGACAACGCCGGCAATCGTCGCAAGAAGATTCGAGAATCCCTGTTCGAGCAGTTGGGCATTCAGGATGCTGGCGGTCTGTTCACGACCTATGAGTTCCTTTGGCGAGGCACGCGGCGCGAAGTTGAGGTGCTATACGAGAACGTCCGCGAGATGACCGACGACCGTCTGCGTGGGCGCTCGGGCACCTGGTCGGTGGTGGTGGATTTCCCGTTCGACGACGCAAACTTCGGGCCGGCGGACGATCTGGCGCGTCTTGGCGCCTACCGGGGTGGCGATACTCAAACTTTGGTGTGGCTGCCCTCCTTCTTGAGCAACAAGGCACTGGGCGACCTTGGCCGCCTCGTCGTGCTCGACTACATCCTGCAAGGCGAACGCTTCGACAGCTACGCGGTGCACCTTTCATTCGTGGACCGGGTGCAGGCCAAAGCGCTTGCCCGGAATCAATACGATCAACTGCGGATCAAGCTCAGGTCGCAGCTCGAAGTCGCTTACGGTATTAGCACCGAGCCAAGGGATGCGGTGAGTAATCCGCTCACCGCAGACCAGCAATTTCAGTCGCTGGACCCGACCTTGTCACCGCGCCCTCCTGTAGGTGCTGACTTCCGGAGTGCCTTCGAGAGTCTGCTCGGCCAGTTGTTCGCTCATCAGTATCCGGCACATCCCGAATTCGACACCGAGATAAAGGCCAGCGTCATCAAGAAGGTCTGGCCCGAAGTGCAGAAGGCCATCGAATCGTCGGGGCAGCGGGGTTTCGTGCAAGACGCGTCGACACGCAAATTGGTCCGTGCCGTGGTGAACCCCTGCCAGCTCGGCCAGATGGGCGAAACCCATCTGTTGATCGAGCCGCATTGGCAGTCGCGATTCGCACAAAGCCATGCCCGCGAAGGCGGTGGGCCGATTACGGTGGCCAAGCTGCGCCGCTGGATCGATACGCCGGCGCCGATGGGCCTGCCGATTGAGCTGCAGAACTTGATCATCCTGGCGTACGCCGCATCGACCAACCGCCGCTTCACGCTGCGCGGCGGGCCGATTGAGCCCACCATCGACAGCTTGTCCGACGAGTTGGAGCTCAAGGAGCAGACTCTGCCCAGCCCTACCGACTGGGACACGGCAATGCAGCGCGCTTCCAGCCTGTTTGGGCTGACCTTGGCGCAGACGCTGAATGCGGCCAACGTGGGCCGCCTGGTCGATGACGTAAAGCAGGCGGCCAGCGGCAAGCGCGAGGCCGTGGGCAGACTGGTCGCTCAAGTGCGTGATCGTTCCAGCCGCTATGGCGCAGGCACCAGTGGCACCCGTCAGCAATCGGTAGAGTCTTCGCAGGCGCTGTTGGCCATGCTCACGCAGGCCGCGGAAGGCGATGTCGTGTCGTCATTGGCCACCGCGAGCTTGAATACCTCAGAGGCAGCGGTGAGCCGCACCCTGGGCCAGGCGCAGGCGTGCGCTGACGCACTCACCAACGGCAATTGGCAGCTGTTCGATGTGGTCCGCGATCTTGGGGACCATCGACGTGAAGCGGCGGCGGGCATCATGACCCGTCTTTCCGAAGTGCTGACCGCCGACGAGCACGTCGTGCCGCTCAAGTCGCGCCTGGCAGAGCTTGAACGAGACGCCATGCAGCTGCTTGCAGCAGCTGCACCGACGCCGGTGACGCCATCCTCGCCCATGCCGGCGCCGCCTGGTACAACGACTACGCCTCTGCCCCCAGCGTTGCCCCCTGCACCGGGATACAACGGTCCGGAGCTGGTGGAAGAGAAGCAGGCGCTCCATCTGACCGGCTCGGCCGCAGTGGCGGAACTGGATGACTTGAAGGCCCGCATCGCACGTGATCGAGACTTGGAGCTGACACTCAGCTGGCGGCTTGAACGCAAGGGCACGAAGCTATGAGTTTGTCGACTCCGCAGATCGCGGCGCAGCTCGAGAGGGTGCTGGCTAGCGATCCTTCGACTGTTGCACTGGCGATTCACGCGAAAGCTCGCCAGCCATGGCCCGATGCGCTGAGCCAAGCCGGCCGGCAGTTCGCGCTGCGCTGGTGCGAATCGTCATTGGCCATACGCGAGGCGCTATGCAATGTGGAGCAGGAGGACCAGAAATCGGCCGGGCTCGTGGTGATCACGCCCTTGGCCACGCATGAGATTGCCGAGGACATTGCAGCGCGACTGGCGCGGGCTCGCGTGTTCCAGCCGGAGGGCTGGGACACTGTCCGTCAGCTCTTCCAGGCAAAGGAAACCGACGCGCGGCTGGGACGCTATGCATGGATGCCACAGAGCCTGATCGAGGGCGCTTCGCAAGGACCCTATCCGCCGGTGGCGAATGGTTTTCTCAACTTGGAAACGGCATGGCATGAAGTGCTGCAACGGTTCCTTCGAATAGCGACGGCCCGCCCGGACGCTGTTTCGTTGCTGAGCTGGTCGATGACCGCCGGGGCTGATGCCACGCTGGATCAGCTACCGGCCGCAGCCCGAGCCGACCTCATGCGTTGGCTTGGTGAAACGGCGGGCAGCGCAGGCGAAATGGTCCTCGGCTGCATTGAAGCGGGCCGGACAACCGACGCCCTTCCGCTTGGACTGGTCTGCGGTGTTGTCTTCGCGCCAGAAGGTGAAGCGCAAACGGCGTTGGGCCAAGCGGCCATCCGGCTCGAGCGGTTCGTCAGCGGCAAGCACATCGGCGTGTCGGAAGGCCGGGCCTGGGCACGCGCCGCCGAGCAGGTGGTGCGAGCAGCGGGGCTGGACGCCACGCGTGCCGCGCTTGAGCGCGCCGATGCCCTGCTACGGGACCTCCGCATCGCCGAATTCGCTCACCTCAGCGATCTTCTTCCCGCCGCACTGGACCAGCGAATGCAGGACTTCGCACTCGCCCTGTCCACGCATGTGGCCGAACCCACCGAGGCCAATCTGGCCCAAGTAGAGCTGCAGACCGACCGGGCGCTCAGACACACGTTGATGGTAGCGCAGCCTCCGCGAGCGGAGCGCGTCGAAATGGCCCGTCGACTGTCGCGCTGGCTGCTGACCGCATCCCGATCAGCGGCAACGCTACCGGATGCCGTGGCGTGGCAGTCGGACGAAGGCGCATTTGTGGATTGGGCACGCTTTCGCTTGCTCGGTGGCGATGAGATTTCGGAGCTTTCGCATGCGTACGCCGCGTGCCGAGAGGCTCTGATCTCCAAGCGGAACAAGTTCGCAAAACCCTTCGCGCAGGCGTTGATCGAGTGGAACGCAAACAAGCCGGCCGTCGAGGGACGCTTGGTGCCGGTGGAACACGTACTCGAACGTGTTGTAGCGCCGATCGCTGCAGCTCATCCAACCTTGCTGCTGGTGATGGATGGTTTGAGCATCAGCATCTTTCGCGAGTTGTTCGCACGGAGCACAAGCCATGGCTGGGCCGAGATGGTGCAGAGCGGCATCGGTAAGCCTCTCGTCGGGGTGGCCGCGTTGCCCACCGTCACCGAGGTGAGCCGCGCCAGCCTGCTCTGTGGACGACTCACTCTTGGAGCTGCCGCACAAGAGAAATCAGGGTTCGCCTCGCACGCCGCACTGCTGGCGAACAGCCGCGCGGGAATGCCGCCCAGGCTATTCCACAAGGGCGATCTGGCCGACGCGACCAATCTGGCATCCGAGGTTCGTGCGGCAATGGCGGACCCTCATCAACGCGTCATCGGTGTAGTTTACAACGCCGTAGACGACCATCTGAGCGGGCCAGACCAGTTGCATCAGCGCTGGACGCTCGAAGACCTTCGGCTGCTGCTGCCTCTGCTGCGTGAAGCGCGGGAAGCAAGGCGCGTGGTGGTGATCACTGCCGACCATGGACACCTGCTGGAGGACGGTACCACCCAAGTCAGCGGCGGCGGCGACAGCGATCGCTGGCGCCCCGGGACAGACGGCCGCGCGCCGCACGAGGTGGCAGTGAGCGGTGGGCGCGTGGTGACGAGCGACGGCTCGAACAACGTTGTGTGCCTTTGGGGAGAAAGCACGCGCTACGGCGGACGCAAGAACGGGTACCACGGTGGCCTGTCGCCTCAGGAGGTGACGGTGCCGCTCAGCGTGATGGTTCCCTTGGGAATGAACCTGCCTGGATGGACACCGGCGCCGCCTGCACAACCCGAGTGGTGGGAACTACCGCCGATCCCGAAATCAAAGGAAGTGAAGCCCGCCCATGGACAAATATCGGTCCCGCCGGCGCGACCCACTGGCCGTAAGCCTACGGCGCAGCCTGACCAGCCGCAGCTCTTCGACCCGACCGAATTGCCGCGCACTTCGGCGCCAACCGCGCTGGACTGGATCAGTGCATTGCTGAGCGGAACGATCTACGCTTCGCAACGGCAATTGGCTGCGCGGGTTGCATTGCCCGACGAGAAAATGCGAGCACTGCTGACTGCTTTGTCGGAACGCGGCGGCAAGCTGTCGCGCGCGGCGCTGGCCCAGAGGCTTTCCCTGCCGGAAGTTCGGCTCGGCGGCATGCTGAGCGCGGTCAGGCGCATGTTGAACGTTGACCAAGCACCGGTGCTGGTCATCGATGAGGCTGCTGGAACTGTGGAGTTGAACATCGCGCTACTGCGTCAACAGTTCCGTGTGGCGGGTCATGGGGGTCAGCCGTGATCAGCGCCGCACGGCGGGAGGAAATCGTCGGTGCGCTGCGGCGCGGCACCGTGCCCAGCAGCGGCTTGGATGCACTTGCGGTCGGGATCGACTCATTCGCCCCCACCCTGGACGAAGAGCTTGCCGCCGTCGCCACCGGTCGGGGCGGATTCAAGGCCGTGCGCGGAGAGTACGGCACCGGCAAGACCTTCTTTGGGCGCTGGCTGCAGGAACGGGCGCGCGCCCGCGGCTTTGCGGCGACCGAAGTCCAGATTAACGAGACCGAAACGCCTTTGCATCGCCTGGAAACCGTATACCGCCGGCTGGTCGAGCACCTGGGGACGGCGGATACCGCCAGCGGCGCCTTCCGGGGTGTTATTGATGGCTGGTTCTATGCATTGGAGCAGGACGTCCTGGCCGATGCGTCGGTGGACCCCAATTACGCTGAGGAACTACTGTCGCGCACCGACGCACTGATGGAGGCACGCCTGGCCACCATAAGCAAGACCGCCCCAGCGTTCTGTGCCGTGCTTCGAACATACCGCCGTGCTCTGGTTGCCGGGGATGGCATGTTGGCGGATGGGCTCATCAGCTGGCTGTCGGGCCAGCCGAACGTGGCGGCCAGCGTCAAGCGGGCGGCCGGCATCAAGGGCGACCTGGACCATTTCGGCGCAACCAACTTTCTGGTCGGTCTGCTCACCATCCTGAGCGACAGCGGCTTCTCCGGACTCGTGATGGTGCTGGACGAGGTGGAAACGCTCCAGCGCATGCGGACAGACACCCGCGAGAAGGGCCTGAACGCTCTCAGGCAGTGGATCGACGAGATCGACGCCGGACGATATCCCGGGCTCTATCTGGTGGTCACGGGCACGCCGGCTTTCTTCGACGGCCCCCAAGGCGTGCAGCGCCTTACGCCATTGTCTCAGCGACTGCACGTCGACTTCGGCACCGACCGTCGCTTCGACAACCCCCGTGCGGTGCAGATCCGCCTAGCCCCATTCGACCATACGGCGCTGCTGGCGGTAGGACGGCGCGTCCGGGACATCTACGCCGATGGTCGGCCCCACGAGAAGCGGCTGCGCACTGTCGTGGACGACAGTTATATCGACACACTCGCTCGTGCCGTGGCTGGCGGCCTGGGCGGCAAGATCGGCGTCGCGCCGAGGTTGTTCTTGAAGAAGCTCGTCGCCGACATTCTGGACCGCGTCGACCTGCACGAGGACTTCGATCCGCGCCGGCACTACACCTTGACGCTGGCCGAAAGCGAGATGTCGGTGGTCGAACGAGCGGCCGCAAGCGCCACTTCGGTGGACGACATCGAGCTGTGAGCGAATTCGAACAACTGCACCCTTCCCTGCAATACCACGTCGTCAACACGCTGGGCTGGAGCACGCTGCGCCCTACCCAGCTCGCGGCCATCGCACCGATTCACGCAGGATCTCATTGCCTGCTGCTCGCGCCGACCGCCAGCGGCAAGACGGAAGCGGCAGCGATTCCGATCCTGTCGAGGATGCTCGTTGAGGCGTGGCCGGGGACGAGCGTTCTCTACGTCTGCCCGATCAAGGCGCTGCTGAACAATCTGGAGCCCAGGCTTACCCATTACGCTGGGCTTGTGGGACGCCGGGTCGAGGTCTGGCACGGCGATATCTCACAATCGCGCAAGAACCGGGCGCTGAGGGATGCGCCAGACATCCTTCTCACGACACCTGAATCTATCGAGGCTATGCTGATCTCGGCAAGGATTGATCGACCCGCATGGTTCGGCAATCTGCAGGCGGTGATCATTGACGAGCTTCACGCCTTCGCCGGCGATGACCGCGGTTGGCATCTGCGATCCGTGCTGCACAGGCTTGACCAGTATCTGGAGCGGCCGTTGCAGCGCATCGGCCTGTCGGCAACCGTAAGCAACCCGAACGAACTGCTAGCCTGGTTGGCCCCGACTGGAAGCAGAGCAGTGGTCGGTAGCGCAAGCGTGAGCACCGACGCCGACGTGACCATTGATCACGTAGGTTCGCTCGAAAACGCCGCCACTGTGATCGCGCGGCTGCACCGCGGTGAGAAGCGGCTGGTCTTCTGCGATTCCCGCAGTAGTGCGGAGCAGTTAAGCAGCATGCTGCGGACCCATACGATCCGTACTTTTGTGAGCCATGCCTCGCTCAGTTTGTCGGAACGACGGCAAGCCGAAGCGGCGTTCTCCGAGGAGAGGGACTGCGCCATCGTTGCCACCTCGACGCTGGAACTGGGCATCGATGTGGGCGACCTCGACCGTGTGATCCAGATCGACTCGCCATCGAGCGTCTCGTCTTTCCTCCAGCGAATGGGCCGCACAGGCCGGCGGGCCGGCGGCCGGCGCAACTGTCTCTTCCTAACGACGAACGACAACGCGTTCCTCCTGGCCCTTGGCGTGACGCAAAAGTGGTCCGAGGCTTGGGTCGAGGCGGCTGTGCCGCCTTCAGAACCATGGCACATCGTCGCGCAGCAGGCGATGGTCCTGAGCCTCGAACGCGGCGAGCTCCCGACGCGAGAGCTGGTCTTGCTACTGCAGGGATCGTTTCCCGAGCTGCAGATTACGGATATTGAGGTGCTCGTCGAACACATGGTGGGACATCAGTTCCTCGATCGTAGCGAGGGCGTGGTGCGGGTGGGCCCGCAAACCGAGCGCAGCTACGCGCGGGGCCACTACCGCGATCTGTTGGCGTCCTTCAGCGGCTCTCAGCTGCTGACCGGCCGGCACGGTGCCGCCGAAGTGGGCTACATCGACCCGACCGTTCTGACCGGCGAGCGCGACGAGCGACTGTTGCTGCTGGCCGGCCGAAGCTGGCGCGTCACCGAAGTCGATTGGTCGAAGCGGATCGTGTGGCTAGAGCCCGCTGCCGGCGGAGGCAAAGCACGCTGGATGGGTGGTGCCCGTAGTCTGGGCCGCGATGTGTGCCAAGGCATCCGCGCGGTGCTCGCGAACGGCTCGTCACCCAACATTACTTTGTCCAGGCGCGCGCGG
>Ga0163144_10015612_pt1 | contig 15646 bp, 22 predicted proteins | sample OliLak19BULKMAT1_FD_123175 | JGI IMG/M metagenome (GOLD analysis project Ga0163144, IMG submission 123175) | Freshwater microbial mat bacterial communities from Lake Vanda, McMurdo Dry Valleys, Antarctica - Oligotrophic Lake LV.19.BULKMAT1 | ecosystem: Environmental > Aquatic > Freshwater >...
CGTAATGACGAGGCCTGCGTGAGCGCGCAGACCCCGACGACTCCTGAAGGCCTTGTAGGGGTTGGGCAGTTCTCGCCCTTCTTCGAGGTCGTGCGTCACTTCACGAGCTTTCTGAAGTGGCGGTTCTCTGGGCTGCCGCAGGGCAGCTATCGCTACGACCTCGAAAGCGAAGGGCCAGAGCAGAAGAATTCGGAGATCTATATCGGGTCAGATACCCCGATCCGCACTAGTGTCGTGGGCAAGCGCCCTGCTATCACCGTTCTACGCTCACAGGCTCAGGGTGCAGGCCTAGGTCTTGGCGACCGCGCCTTTATCGATCTAGCCACGGGCTCCAAGACCCGCATGGACATGTACCCGCTCAACATCATGATCAATGTGCTGAGCACGGAGCCTGTCGAAGCTGAAAGCCTGGCGTGGTTCATCAATCAGCAGATCTCTGCCTTTCGGGATGAGATCTGCAAAGCCTCGAATGGCCTTATCCTTTATACCGGTGGGCGCCCAATGTTTGCGCCACCCAGCCCTGCAGGCACGCTGATCGACTCTACAGAGGTCGACTGGACCGTCGTCGTACTTGGCTACCCCACGTACATCCATGGCCAGGCTGCGACGCTGCTTCCGCTCAATCGCCCGATCATCAAGGGTGTCGACCTCACGGCAACGACTCCGTCACCCGCAGCTACGGTCAGCCCGGCCGTTCAGCTCCAGGGATCGTCGGTTTTGCAGCCCCACCAATCTTCCGAAGACCGTACTACTGCGGTCTCGGGCCTTCCACAGAAGACTGTTGACGAGGCATCCTCTAGCGAGCCTCTGACGGTCAAGATCCAGACTCGCTAAGGAGAACATAATGGCCAGCCCCAGCATCGAGAGGCCGAGCGTCCAGGTCATCCAGGAGTTCCGCGCCGCCAGTCCCACCATCCTCGTTCCGACTATGCCAGCGTGCATCGTCGGCCCGTGCATTCAGGTGATCGAGGCGGTCCAGGACGATGGTAGCCTGAACGCCGAGGCCCGTGTCGCGCTTCCTGCGCGCGTAACGTTCTCGTTCGTGTCCACGCCGTTCCAGTATTCGGCGATCGGAACGGACACGCTCGCAGTCAGCGTCAGCAATGCTGCGGCAGAGCAGGTCGTGTTCCCCACGGGACCGAACCTGACAGTCGATCAGGTCGCTGACAGCATCAACACTGCTGCCATCCCTGGCCTACTCGCAATCGTGGAGGTCAGCGGATCGCAGAAGCGCGTCGTGATCTACACCACTGCGTCTGGTGAGAACGCTTCTCTCGAGATCGGGGCTAGCACCTCGGCTGACGTCGTCACGGCGTTCGGTATCACGCGTGGTAGCCGCAATGTCGGAGCCAGCGGGTACTCGAACTTCTGGGCGCTGCGCCTAGGCTCTGCAGACTACCCGGACCCGCGCGACAACATCGGCGAAGTCACGATCGACTACGACTCGATCCGTCTGTTCATCAACAACGGCAGTGGCAGCGTGCGCGAGGTCCTGCGTACAGAGTCGTTCCTCGACGGCGCCACGGCAGCGGTGAGCGTTCAGGATGACGGCGATGCCGACAACCTGTCGCCGTACCTCAACTTCGCCAGCGCTGTGTTCCGCGACAAGCCGGCACAGCTTGTCGGTACTGTCGACTGGACGACGCTCACGTACCCCGCGGCGTTCGGTGTTCTGACGCTGCAGCTGTTCGTCAACGGCGTCACCGTGCTCGTGACATTTGCAAGCCCAGGCAGCGCTGCAGCAGCGGCTACGGCGATCAATGCTGCGCTCGGCGCCAACGGTACCTGTGTGCTGAACGGCGCTAACCAGCCTGTCATCACGTCGGCTATCAGCGGTGTTTCAAGCTCGGTGGAGGTCGGCAGCGTAGGTACGATCAACGAGACCACCATTGGTCTTGCTGCCGGCCGTTACAGTGCAGGACAGCCGTCGCGTACGCGGGCTCAGGGCAACACGGATCTCACCGCGGTGACCTACGCTTCTTCGGTGCACAACCGTGTCCTTCGCATGAGCATCGACGGTGAGCAGTTCCAGCAGGTCGTGTTTGGGACCGGTGTGACCTCTGCCGCCACACTCGTGTCGGCGATCAACGCTCTGTGGGGCACTGGTGTCGCTGCGCTCAACAGCATCAACAACCTCGTGCTGAACTCGCTTGCGGCGTTTGGTGGTAACGAGAGCGAAGTTCGGATCGACAAGACCTCGAGTGATGCTGCTCTGCTCACTGCTCTCGGTCTCACTGGTGCGGGCGCTCCGTTCGATACTGTGAGCGTCATCGACGGGCTCGCCTTTGCACCACTAGTTGGTGACGAGGTCTGGGTCAACGGCGTTCGGCTCGGTGACGTCACTGAGATCCCCGCAACCCCTGACAACCGACTCCGCCTGAGCGTCGAGCAGCTTCTCACCTTCACGGGCTCGACGTGGTCGATTCGTGCCAAGGGGCTCGACAACCAAGCCGCGACGGCGACGCGCCCTAGCTCGGAGCTACAGGTCGACGAGAGCAGCGGCAGCGTCAAGATCAAGGCTGGACTGTTTCGCGAGACGTCAGGTGCTGCGGCCAATGCAGGCCCGCTGTCGACCTTCCTGGCGTACAACGGCCTGCGCAAGGATGTCTCGGCTGCTGCCGAAGACTTCAACCTCCTCCGCTTCGGCACCACGACCGCTCTCGATGCCCAGCTGAGCCCGCTCGATACCCAGAACCCACTGGGGTTCGGGCTGTACCTCGCTCTGCTGAACGCGCCTGGAATCGAGGTCAGCGGCCTCGGCGTCGATGAAACCAGCGCGACGGAGGCCGAGGGCAGCCTCGACGCCTATGTTCGGGCCTTCGAGTATCTCGAGAGCAAGGACGTCTACGCCATCGCACCGCTGACACACGCTCTCACCGTGGGTCAGATCGCGAAGGTTCATGTCGAGGCACTGAGCGCACCAGAGAACGGTCTCGAGCGCATCGTGATCCTCAACCCACAGCGCCCGACGCGAAAGTCGAACGTCGCTGTAGGCTCGACGGCTACCGCAAACGTCGCCGGAGCGCCGACGAACCTCATCAACACAGGCATCGCCGACCTACAGGCCAAGCTCGCCGCTGTAGGCCTTCCCGGGCCGACGTACACCATCGCCGACAGAGTCTTCGTGATGTTCGAGAGCGACACCGCGGCGTACCTTGTCGAGAGCGTCAGCGGCCCGCTGATCACCATCAACGACGGCCCCTTGACCCAGACCGACAACTTCTTCTTCGAAGGTGGCGGCGCACCGGTGTTCACGGCTGCAATCGTCGATCGTCCCATGACGGTCTTCATTCGCGGAGCTGCGCTCACCAACCGTAGCGACGAGGCCGATGCCTACGCTGATGTCGCCCGCGGATATCTGGGTCGCCGTGTGATCGCGACGGCACCGGATACTGCGAAGGCGAGCATCGACGGACTCGAGACTGAGATCGAGGGCTACTACCTCTCCGCTGCGCTTGCCGGCAAGATGAGCTCGATCTCGCCGAGCCAGCCACTCACCAACGAGGGCCTCACGGGCTTCAGCGGTGTCATCGGTTCGCAGGACCGGTACAGCGAGATGCAGCTCAAGATCTTGAGCGGTGGTGGTCTCTGGGTGCTCTACCAAGAGTCCAGCGGGCAGCCGGTGAAGACCCGGCACCAGCTCACGACTGACATGAGCACGATCGAGAAGCGCGAGGCTAGCATCACGAGAGCGCTCGACTTCACTGCGAAGTTCCTGCGTGGTGGCCTCAAGAACTTCATCGGCCGGTTCAACATCACGCAGAACGTCCAGGACGCCATCAGCATCGTCATCGACGGCCTCGCCGCCTTCCTGATCCGTCAGGGTGTGCTGGCGGGCTTCGAGGTAAGCTCGATTCGTCAGAGCATCTCGGCACCGGATACTCTCGAGATCGACGTAGTGGTGAAGGTCCTCTTCCCACTGAACTACATCCGCCTGACCCTCATTGTGTGATCAACACATCAACGGAGGATCACATGGACTTCAGATACAACGACACAGCGCTGAAGCTCGAGGAAGAGCTCGCAGAGATCAAATCTGCAGAGAAGGCTATTCCTGCGCCAGAGGAGTCCGGCATTCTTCGTATCGCTAAGGGTAAGACGCCTCTTGATGAGGTCCGTGCCCTGATCGATTCGAGCAAGCAGAAGTCTGCGGGTGTCGAGATCTCAGAGTACCGTGTGCGAGCTAAGCTCGCAGGTATTCGTGATGCTGGACCTCGGGCTGTCGAGTCATTTCTAGCTAAGGCGAATCGCTAGTGGATCGCTACAACCAATATAGCTACCAACGCGGCACTGTGTTGGTATGCAAAGCAGCAAACCTCGGCCGCAACGATACTACGATGGAGATGTTCGAGATCTTTATCGAGCAGCTCGCCGTGGCACTAAATGACAGGAGAAGGTGATCATGGCAGCCTCGTATTCAAACTGGAAGCCCTATGAGTCGTACGTCCAGTCGGGTGGAGAGGGTCCTGGGATGGTCGACGGGCAGTTCGTGTCCGGCGCCTACATGGGTATCTTCGCGGGACCTCCTCGTCTCGCCACTGTAGGCGGTGCGCTGACTCTAGGGGCTGCGCTCAGCTCGCCGGCAACGGCGTCGCAGATCGTGTATCCAGTTGGCGTGTGCCAGAACCTGAACCTCAGCCACAACCGGCAGTTCAGCCGGATCTTCGAGATGGGCTCGGAGCGCTCGTACTTCATCAGTGGCCGCACGATTGGGCAGCTCGGCCTCAGCCGCGTGCTCTATCACGGCCCATCGGTGTTGCGCACGCTCTACGCCTACTACCAGGACCTGGTCCCGAACACTCTCGTGCCTGCTCTTTTCCCGAACGTCGGTGCGGGCACGATGCCGAACCCACATGACGTCGTGATCTCTCCCGGCTACGAGAACTTCTACAGCAATCTCGCTTCGGACCTGTTCGCGCAGCCGATCGGTATGCTGGTCGTGATGAAGGACTCGAACATGGGCACCTACGGCGCCTTCTACCTCGAGGCCTGCTATCTGCCCAACCACACCTTCGCCTCGGATGCTCAGGGTGTAATCATCCAAGAGTCCGTGGCGATTCAGTTCGAGCAGCTCGTGCCTATCGCGACGCGCAGCATCGAGCTCATCACCTGAGCAAAAGAAGGGCCCTAGGTAGGGCCCTTCTTTCATAGCGACCAGGGCTAGTAGCTCCAGTCGAGCACATTGCGTACGACGCGCCTGAGCTTGATCGCTTCTACGAACCTGCGGCCTGACCTAGTGACGGTAGTGACCTCAGTAGCCTTAGACTTCCTCGTTGTGTGTGCTCGCTTCCATAGCTTTGAAGCGATGCCCTGGCGACGCCAGCGCGCCTCGACGTAAGTACCTGTAGCGAAGATCGTCTGTTCGAACCAGTCGTACGCGAACACGCCGATTACGGCGCCCTCGATGTCGGCGACCACAAACTTAGTATGTAGTCCGATCCCCATGCGGCATCTGATGAAGCTGCGCAGGTAGCGGGACATCTGAAGACTGTCGAGTTTCTTCCGGGTCACAGTTCTGATGATCATGTGTTCCCTACCTATTGTGGCTTACGGTATACTGCGATGATGCTGGACAAGCGACTCAAGATCCAAGGTCTAGACGTCAGCATCGAGTGCGCCAAGGGCACCGAGCGCAAGAAGCCAGGCTGGAAGACGCCGGTGCTGATGCGTGCGGACTACGGCTATATCAAGGGTACCGTAGGTGCGGATGGAGATCACATCGATACCTATGTCGGTCGCGACCATGGATCCGAGGTTGTCTACATCGTCAAGCAGATGAAGGCGCCGGAGTTCAAGGTATTCGATGAGCAGAAGGTCATGCTGGGGTTCAGTGATGCAGCAGCAGCCAAGGCGATGTACCTCAAGCACTACGATCCCAAGTTTTTCGGTGGGATGAAGGAGATGAGCATGGAAGACTTCAAGTCAGCGATCGGCAAGCCAAAGGTCGCGGCATCGCTGCATCACGCACGAGTCTATGCAGAGCTGAACATGTCGAAGCTATCGGCTGGCGAGAACATCGCGATGCCGAAGTTCGGTAGCATCGAGCGTATCTCGGATCGCATCGATGATGTCGGCATCGGGCTACTGGCGGCGCCGTATGCTGCTGAGGTCGCAGGCCATGGACTGCGGAAGATGCCGGGAGCCAAGACCAAGGCCCTAGGTGCTGCCCTGGTTCGTTCGCTTGGGTCCTCGAGCTCGTTCGGTAAGTCCCATGGGCGTGAGCTCGCTGGGCTCGCCATGGTCGCTCCGGGTGTCACGCATGGTGCGGCAAAGGTGATCGATAGGGGACTCGAGAAGAAGAAGATCGAAAAGATCGCCATGGCCTACTTCCAGGACTACGAGTACCGCACCGAGGCTGAGAAGCTGGCCCTGCTCGGTAGTCTAGGTCGCATGGCTGCAAAGCTCGCGCCGGCACGAAAGATCATCACCGCACATGGTGGCGATGTCGCGACGAACGCCGCTAGAGTTGCCACTGGAAGTGGCGGCGTGATGCTCAAGCCTACGGCGAAGTCTATGCAGGCCGCGCAGTCGGCGAAAAAGCTTACGGTGCACGGTGGTCCGATCCCGGCGGCACCAGGCGCAGCAGCGGCACCAGGCGCAGCAGCACCAGGTGCAAAGGGAAAATGGAACCCCACGAGCACGAAGAACCTTCTGCTCGGCGGTGGTGCTCTAGCTCTTGGTGGAGCCACCATTGCCGGCTACAAGGGCATCCAGGCGGCTGGACAGATGGCTTCGCATCGTGGCGAACCTATCGCGCCGCCTGCGTTCGTTGGGGCTGGACGCGTTTTCTAGCCTGGCGGGAGGGGGAGCCCCGTACGGGAGCAGGGGCTCCCCTCCTCGTTATGCGATGCGGTGATCACTACCCAAGCGATATCCTGCCGATTCCATCGCGTTCCTTCCATCCAAAAGCCCGCAACGCGTCTTTTCCCGCAGAAGCCTCACGGCATAGATGAACGTAGAGTAGCCGTGAGGCTTCTTCTCGGCAGCCATCTCCCAGCAGCTCACGACCATCTCTTTCGTGATGGTTACCCCAGGTGTGAGAGCCCGCTGAAGCTGTGCGATGACCATCCGAGCCTCACCCTCGCTAACTTCCAAAAGCAGCTCTTCGCCTTGTACGGGTTTGACAGAGAGCGTGATCGTGCGAATGTTCATTTGATCTCCTTCAGTCCGTTGTGGTTGCAGCGAGCTGCTCTTCGAGCGCGTAGAGCATCGCTGCAGCGCTGATCACACTGCGCACGATGTCGGCGCTACGCGAGAGCGATCGTAGCTCAGCTTCGGCGACGTCGCGGATGGCAGCAGTGCCGGCTAAAACTTCAATGGTGGTGTCTACGACGAGCTTCGTGGCGTAAGAGGCATAGGTGGCTACGATGGTAGCGGCGTATTTGTAGTTGGTGGTGAAGACGGCAATAGCGGTGGCATGAGCTGCGGCTCGAGCGGCGTAGGTGGCGGCGTGGGTGATAGTGGCGCTGTCGTCGTTACGCCAGTCAGCGGACGCAGCGATGGTGCTGGCTGAAGCAGTGGCGTCACCGGCTGCCACCAGAATCGCTTGTACTGCTTCAACCGTCGCCTCTCCGCGGGACCATGCTTCTGCGGTCTCGATCGCGGCCAGGGGGCGCGTATCGTCTGGATAGCACGCCTCCCACACCGGCAGCGACTCGCGTGCGCACAGGCATGCGGCGTACACTACGAGACGGCGATCTATGCCAGCTTCTGTTGCGAACCACAGCATCCAATCGCCGCGCCCGCATTCGGACCATGCCTCCTCCAAGGAGCCACGACCAGTGGACCAGGTGATTGCATCCTCACATGCGCCGAGCCTGTGTAGAGCTTCCATGAAGAATGTCACGTCCGCCATCGGCGCATCCGCCCCGGTAGTCCCTGTGGTCATAATGATCTCCTTTCGTTGTTTGGGTTTTCGGTAACCTCTTCGGCCTCGTAGACGATCGATGCGTCGAGGCCCTTTGTGGTGCTCGTGAGCCTGTCGGAGCATTCACACTCGCTGATCGCACAACCACACTCGTTGCATGCGTTGTGCGCCATTATGCTGTCACCACGACACCAGTGGTTTTACCCATGATCATCTGGGTGATTACCCAGCTCGTGGTCTCGATCTGATCCTGGAGCGAGGCAGAGTGGCTGGCGAGGCCCTTGCCGATCATGTTTGCGGCGAAGCTCGGGAGCTCATTACGGTCGACCCTGCGTTTCAGATGAACGATGCTGACTTCAGCAAGGCCGAAGTCGTGCAGCAACTTCTCCTGTTCCTTGAGCATCTCAAGGATCTCGCGGTGGCCCTGAAAGTGCTTTCTCATATTCTTGATCGAGGCACGCCCGATGTCTAGCAGGCGTTCGATGTCACGTAGGCGTTCGGTATCGTCCATGTATCCTCCACAGACTTATAGGTGATCTCTAGACTACGCCAGCACGATGTCGCCATAGTTCTGCTTCTCGAACACATCAGCAGTAGGCTCCGTACCGTCTTCCAGGATGATCTCTTCAGGCTCAGGCTTTGATGCCACCTTTGCCACGACCTTCTCAGCTGTGCGTCGCATGAAGGTCAGCAGCAACTCGTTCTTTTCGGTATCAGTGATCGGAGTTTCGAGCACAGACTGGGTGGCCAGATGGCTGACACAATCATGCTGCCGTTGATCGTAGTGTTCAGCCCTGGCTACAGAATCTCGATAGATCTCTCGGATGTCGGGGAGATAGAGATCAAGCAGGTTTGAGGGCCTAGTCTTTGTGGTATCCGCGGTCTCAGCGAAGGCGCCGCAGTAATCGAGGAACGACTTCGCTGCATCCTCTGGCTTTGCAGCTATGAGATCGCGCAAGGCCTCTGCCTCAGTAGGCGGCTTTGTAGTGTCATCCATGGCTAAGCGTATCGCTCGAACACGGATTCCGGCAAGGCGATGACCGGAGCGTTGTCGCTCCAGAGCTCTGCGCGCCCTAGCCAGCCATCGACCGTGACATCCTCGATCCAAGCGTCATAGCTCAGGCCGGTGGCCTCGAAGACCTGCTCGATGGCGTAGTAATACAGTATGGCCTCGGCGGGTAGAATGCCGAGATCGTCGCGGATATCATTGCAGTAGTGCACGGCCCTTGCCGCAGCAGTACCGATGCTGTCGCTGAGACAGTGACGTATCCTAGAATGCGCATGGGTAGCGATGAAGACAGCGCTGATGCTGCTGAAGCCATCGATCCCTACATCGAAGTGCTTCGCCACGAACTGATGCGGCGACAATAGAGCGTTGCGGTACTTGAAGATGTCGTAGGCCCCGCGAGAGGCCCCAGATGCCTCTATAATCGACGCCGGCGTCTTTTGAGTCCACATGCCTAGGGTGCGGGCCCAGCGCAGCGGTAAAGCCCGGGCATGGCCACACTGAGCCAGCCTTAGCGCCATCGTGAGCTTCGTAGCCTTCGTAGGCCCCAGCAGATAGTCGTACCATGTCATCGGCATCGCGCAGAACACTCCTTCCCATATACTGGATCACACGGGCGTCCGCAGTTCGAGCACTTCGATCCTACCTTCTGCAAATGAGAGACCTCAACAGCGATGGCCATCTCGATATCGCGGACGCGAAGACCAAAGGCTGAAGCCAAGGCGTCGGCCTCCATACCTAGATCGAAGTGGAGGTGGTAAAGCGATCGGGTCAGCAGGTCGTAGTTCAGGGCAGTGCGAAGCGCGAACTCTGGGATCTCCCACTGGCCTTTGAGCTTCGTGTCTACGGCATGCAGGCTTGGGCTATAGGAATCACCGAAGCTGTCGATGGCCCACGTGTTGTTCTTTTGTAGACGTCGAGGCCCCTTCAGCCTGCTGATCTTTCTGAGCTTTCTCCACTCCAGTACGCTGTACATCGAAACGTTTGCTGCAGTGGCTAGAGCGTCATCTGGCATTCCAGCTGAGGCTTCCTCATGCCAGGCATCAAGATCGACGAAAGCTTGCTTCATCGACTTAGGCCTCGATGGCCTAGACCTCTTAGCCTGAAGCACTTCAGCTACCGTAGGCTTCGATGCTAGCTCAGCTGTAGCGACCATAGCCTCGAGCTTCGACTTCAGATCTGATGGCAGTGTCATGTTTGATACCATAGCCTCGAGCTGTCATCGCTCCGGCTTTCAATCTTATCATCTTATCATCTTATCATTTGGAAGTCGAGGTGGGTCGTCTTCTAGTCCTACCGTCCTATCATCCTATCATCTTATCATCTTATCACTTCTATATTATATATGTAGTATAGTGTAATATTATATACTACATATAAATGATAAGATGATAGGATTGAAAACTAAAGAACACTACAAAGAGACTTCCAAGTGATAAGATGATAAGATGATAGGATTGAAAGCTGAAGAGATGAGCCCAACGGCCTCAGATAGTGCGAGGACACGAAAACGATGACTAGCCCAAACGTCTCAGGGGTTCTCAGAGCCAACGGAGTTCTCAGTGCAGCAGCACAGCGCACGGTTCGTCTGCACTGCGAAGCCGGCAACGCCCAAGCAATGATCGCAGCTGTCTCAGAATGCATGCTCTCGACTGCTATAGCGCTCGGCAAGGTTCCAGCTAACGCAGGGATCAAGACGACAGCACTGCTGCAACAGACCGAAGAAGCTCTAGCTGTACTGGCTTCGGATTACCATGATCGCGGAGGTGTCCTCACTGCGAAGGGCTACACAAGCATCATCGGGCTCGTCGCAGAGATGGCTAAGCTATGGCTATCCACGTTCTCGGCACCTATCCCAACGGTTACGATCATTCCAGGTACGCTAAGCGACCCTGAGATTCAAGACAGGCTTTGCGTCGTAGCGCTAAGGCTTCGGCGTAACCTCGAGCTGGCTTCGACAGCAGTAGACGGCAAGCTGCAGCTCGACGCCTCAAAGCTCGACGGTATCTGCAGCGCAGCGGCTCAGGCAATGTTCGTGGCACTGACCGAACCTAACGAGACCAACCACAAGCTGATCCACGGAGACGCATGAGTTACGACATCACCTGGGACACCATCCCGTTCCTCAGCATCGACACCGAGACCACTGGCTTTGCAAAAACTGATCGGATCTGTGAGATCGCGATAGTGGTGGCTCAGGGCTCGCGCATCCTCGAGACCTTCCATAGCCTAGTCAACCCAGAGTGCCCGATCTCTAGCGGAGCTATGGCGGTGCATGGGATCACTGAGGATATGGTTCGGGATGCCCCGAAGTTCTACGAGATCAAGAGCAAGGTGCTCGATCTTCTTGTTCGAGATATGCCGTGGGTCGCGCATCAGATGATCTTCGATGCCCGCATGCTGAGCTACGGCATCGAGAGGTCAGAGTGGCCTCTCGATGTACCTACGCTGTGCACGCTGGATTTCTCGAAGAAGCACCACCCCATGATGAAGCTTCGGCCGTACCACAAGCTCGCCGACATCGCGGGGTATTGTCAGATCAACTACGACCCCACTTCGGGACATAACGCGCTCAACGACGCCGAGCTGTTGGCTCGTATTGTTCCTACGATGATGCGCGGGCGCATGGTGAGAGGCGCCTACACCAAGCTCAGCCAGGACTGGCTGAAGTAAGCAAAAAACACAGCGAGGCCGAAGCGTACGCCTGAAACAGATGTGCCCCGTACTGGGGCACATCTGCTTCAGGTATGGCGTATCGCTACGCCGCTCTACGCGCCACTGCAGAGTTCCTACGTCACGTCTTCGTTCCTCGACTCGCTTGCGCGAAGCGGGCCTCGCGCTCCTTGTTCTTCTGCTTCACGTACGTCGTCACGTAGCTCTGAGGGTTCATGCCCTTGAGACCGTTGATCACGACGAAGCTGTCGAAGCGGCCCTTGGAGCCTATCTTGCGGTACTTGATGCGGGTGCCCGAGGTGTGAGACCACTTGCCACCACTCAGCATCAGAGACCCGAAGATGGCATCTAACCGGATATCCCACAGCGCTGCTTTGACTTTCATTTATTTCCTCGTGAAGACGTTGTGGTTGGGGTCGACGAGAAGATCGAAGTGCTGGTAGTCCACGGGGCACCACATCGCTTCCTCGAGACCCAACAGGGCCGCGGTGTGCACCGTAGCCTCCTCGAAGCTGAAAGGCCTACCGAGGTTCTCGCCGCTGGCATAGAGATCTGGGGCGAGGTCGTAGGTGTACGGTGCGATGAGATGTGTGGGGTCGTGGCCGATGTACGGGGCCCGGGCCTCGTCAAGAATCGTCGTCCAGCCCTGTGTCATCTCGCGGAACGGGATCTTCTTCAGTATCCTCTCAGGCATCCACGACGCCGAATCGGGGTAGAGGCCGTGAGGAAAGGCGTGGCAGTACACGATAGGCTTCGTGTACTTCGCCTCAGGCAGTCCTTGCTGGTTCAACATGGCCATGGCTTGATCCATGCCGGCCAGGTTGCGCTGGCTCTGCACAAGCGCCATCAGCTCGTGCTGCCATGCCGAGATCACGAACCTGACTTGCCACATTCGCGGCAGCACGCTGCGCCGGCGCAGATACTGCGGAACATCGGTGAGGTAGCAGATGTCCCCCGGCTTCAGCGTAGTGTTGGGCTGGTAGCCCATCATTGCGACGATCATCTCTTCGTCCGCCTCGGTCATGCGGTCCGCGTCGATGATCGAAATAGGAAGGTCTGCGCTCAGCCCGGTGTTTGGTAGATAGATCGTACTCATGGGTCCTCCATGTACTGATAGGCAAAACAAGATCGAATATCCTATCAGCTTGTGAAGCTGCGCTGCCTCGTGCTACGCATAGCAAAACGGATCGAACGGAGGGTAGATGGTGAAGAGGACATGCCTTGCCTGTGGGCACCCCGAGCTTTTGGCGCTCATCACGCTTCATCGCGCGGTCGCTCTCAACGGTCGAAAAGATACGATCAAGTTCGCTGGGGTCAAGTTAGGACAGATGGACCTCAAGTTCGCGTGGGATACTATCGGGGGCCGGCAAGATTCCCCTGAGCAGTTCATCCGCGGGCCTATAGTATGTGCGGAGTGTGAAGCCCCGCATTTCTATATCGTCGGGGACAAGAACCCGTTACGCCTCGGCGATGTTCATGAAGCACGTGCGCTCGGGCTCGATGGGCTACGCACATAAAGGAGATCGAAATGGTGAAGAAGAAGACTGCAAGCGAACGAGAACTGCATCATGAGATCATGGTGCAGTTCGAGAAACAGGTCGAGATGGGTGAGGCACAGTCGGGCTACACGTTCAGCTCGATGCGTGTGGCGCTCAAGATCTCTGTAGGGGACGACAACTTTGCCGCAGTAGCGGTCGCGATGTCTGGGCTGCGTGATACTGGGTTCCTCGCGCACAAGTTCACGGCGAAGTCGTTGGCTGAGGATTTCTATCTCGGCGATCCCACGGACATCCCGAACATCCGCAAGGAGAAGAACGCAGACAACGTCAGGCAGATCTCGTACTTCATGGCGCCTGCCGCTCTTGCACTCGACGATGGTCTCGAGGCCGCAATCGAAGCGGACAGCTTCCCCACAGACCCATTCGAGTACGAGACCACGGCGCACCTCTTCAACAAGGAGTCGATCGCAGAGTGGTTCGAGACTCTCGGTCAGATGATCGACACACATTCCGATAGCGAGGAGTACACCACTACGTCAGGCAAGATGCTCGCAGCGCTGATGCCTGTAGAGTAGACGGCAGGATCGCGGATAATGGGCTGCGCAGAAATGCGTAGCCCATTTCTTTTGGAGGCACATGATCACGCTAGCTCTCATCAAGCCCGAGGTTGTACAGCAAGACCTCACTGGCTCCATCCTCAAAGAGATCATGAAGCGTTCCACGATATGCGACCTGGTCAGGGTGCAGTGGGGCCGGCACTTCGCGAAGCTGTTCTACGAAGGCCTGGCGGGTAAGCCGTTTTGTGACGATCTCTGTATCTTCATGTCGAGCAGCCCGCTCTACGCTATTACGCTCCAACACCATGACGCCGTAAATATGTGGAGGCGGCACATCGGTGCCACTGATCCCAGGCTCGCAGCCGAGTGGACGATTCGCGGGCAGTACGGCTCGAAGACAGGCCCGATCATGCACAATGCTGTGCACGGCTCAGATTCCGAAGACAGCGCGCGTAGGGAGATCAACCTGATCTCTTCTATCATCCCTGGGTTCGGGCAGGCCGCCATCCAGGCCGAAGCCCGGGCTAAGAATGGTAAACTGCAAGAATGAACATCACCATCACACGAATGCTGTATGACGCTCTGATCACCGCAGCTAGAACCGGCAATGTTGTCGAAGTACTGCGGCTGCGCGACATGATCGACACCAGCAACTCAGTGAAGAGATTCTTCCTCTACATCAGGTGGCAAGATCTCGGTGGTCGCGCACCCACACCTATCGAGCTAGGAAAGGGCTGGCCTGTGAACCAGACCTTCCAGCTCGAGCTCGATCGCGCTATCACGAGAGCGGACGTCAACACAGTTCTCTCCACGAACGCATCCAACCCCGTTACGATCATGGTTACCCCAGACCGTGCAGGTAACGTGGGTTGGTACCTAATCGATGACTACGTCTTCTGAGGAGGCTAGATGATCATTCCTGCAACGGTACAAGCCTTGGTCACCTGGACCCACAGTCCTGATCCCAAAACGTTCAGTCGCATCCTCACTGCGCTGACACCGAACGACCTGCAGTTCGGGCTCATGCATCTTCGAAGCGAGCCCGCAGGGCGCGTGTGCTGGGCCGAGTATGGCCGCAGGTTCAAGTTCTTCGACTTTCAGATCAAGGTCTCGGAGATGGACGGTACGTTCACCGTGAAGTTCGAGGCCGCCTCAGAGCCCATCCACCATGGGGTCAGCTACGTGGTGAAGTCGTGAGCGATATCGGAGGACCACTGCTTCGCGTGCTCGGCGAAGCCGTGCGTGGGAAGGGTGACCCTAACCCTGCAACGGTCCGCGATGCTCATGATCTCATCGCGGGGATGCTGGAGTCGAAAGAGCTACGTCAGCGTAGTGCTGCACTGAACTCTCTCGCACAGGGCATTAGCTTTGACGCCCGCCGCACCAGCTGCTGCGCTCTACTGATCATCATGTACAGCAAGTTCGATCCGACGGTACCGGGCCCAGACGATGGCGTGTACCTGAACACGACGGCAGAGTTCGCTGTACTTGCCGCACCTAGGCCGGGGTCTAGGTGGGCCGGCCATGTAGAGGCCAAGTACTCCAGATCGGCGATTGCGGAGTACGTCAAGGTGTCCCCATACCTGGCCGAAATCGTCGCAGCGTTCGAGGTTCTCTTCGGTATCAAGGGAGTGTTGTTGGCCTAGCTAGATCACCTATTAGCAGGTGGAGGCGTTATGATCGAATACGAACACACGAACACGAACAAAACACGACGCAAGCGGCAGCGAACGATGCGTCACTACCACGACGCGAACGTCGGCCCCGAGGACATGAAGCAATACACAGTGCTGAGATTCTTCATCAGCACTGCGCCAGATGAGACCCCTGAGATCTTCTTCATCCCGATGCCGCGTGAGGTTCGCCTCAAGGACGACGTCGCAGACCTGAAGACGATCTATGCTGGGGACATCGAGCGCAACGCTATCCCGCTCAGCCTAGTGGCAATCGATCAGCTCTACAAAGAGCTGGTCAACATGAAAGCTCAGCTGGTACGGCGCCAGGCTGAGTTCAAGGGCATCACCGCCGAATCTGGGCCACCAAG